>OLPH01000783.1_pt1 | contig 36606 bp, 60 predicted proteins | sample 1672951 | NCBI WGS metagenome assembly OLPH01 (sample SAMEA3136740, study PRJEB25190) | human gut metagenome | reverse complement strand
CCACTAATGCCATTTAACTAATTTATATGCGTCCAGTTTTTGGGGTACACATCAGAGAAGCCGATGCTCTCTTAGGTCCCTTTTTCTTATCATATTCTTTTCAGCAATTCAGAGTCATCCCAGCTATGCTGGGATAAAGTTTTCTGCCTCATTTTTCCCAGGCATTTATATGCCTCAAGTAAAACTGCTTTTTCCTGAGCTAATCCATTCATCAATGGATGCTTTTTTGAAACGCCATTGCCGCCCAATTCGCACAGCCGGGATTCCCCTTCCCGACCGGATCCAAAAACGGACAGTTACGGAGCTTACCCCTAGATATTTTGCTACTTGTTCGATTGAAATCCATTGATCTTTAACGTCTGCCATATGTACCAATCCTCCATATTCTCCAAATTCCTTTTCTGCATTGCATAGAACGTGCACCAGAATTCCACTATTACAGTACCATACCGACATCTATTTTTCACTTCTCAATTTCTTACATTATTTTGTAATAGTTTTTATTCAAAAAATTGATTTTCTCTATATCCTTGTCCAAATAAGGACGTTCTGGGCAATCAATTTCCGGTATGTTCATTTTTTCTTTATCTTTTACGGGATCTATCGTTTTTTATGCACGTTTTTTTCTTTTCCCCCATCAAGTGAATCTTTTTCCTATCTGGTTATACCTAATACATCTACTAGTTGATTTCTCTAATCGCAGCGCCTCTTTTCATGGAAACGCCAAAGCGCTTCGTAATCATCTCTTTATTTTACTAAACAAAGAGACTTTATTATTATACTATAGTTCGAATTGTATGGGACTTTAAAAAAATTGAAAAATACGCTATAACAAATAAATATTACTTGCAATAACTTTTTTATCAAAAAGTTAGGGTTAACCATTGGGTTCTCATAAGAAAAAACTCCCCACAGAAGACGTTACCATCCTTCTTTGGGGAGTTCCTACATGAGGGGACCGGCAGCAAACCAACATCCACCCATTCATTTCAACTGAAATTGCTTTTTCCCGATTTAATCCATTCATCAATATCCGAGATCCGAAAACGCCATTGACGGCCAATACGGACAGCAGGGATGTCCTTTCCCGAGCGGATCCAGAAACGTATGGTCACAGCGCTGATGCCAAGATATTCAGAAAGTTCCTCAATGGAGATCCACTGTTTCTCAATCTTTGACATAGAGCATCCTCCTTTCCGTGATTTGATGGGCCATGCCTTCGCAAAGTAAGCAGAAATCATTATAGCAGATTTATATTTCCTTTTCAATTGATTTTAATATATTATTTGATATTTATATTTATTTTATTATTAAATCAATTATCAATTATATAATTTTTTCTTTATACTGAAATTGTTTATTCTTATTCCATCTTTCACTATGATTCTTTTATTCTATTTGTAAAAGATGAAAATTTCATGAAGATTTTACTCTTGCCAATTCATCATCGCGATTTTCTTCTGTTTTCTCTAAATCTCTTTTGTTTTTACCTTTTTATTGTAGTGAATGCATCCTATCAAAACAACAAGTTCCAATCTATAGGAATAGCAAGATCTACAAAATCATAAGAAAAAAATTATTTATGAATGCATGAAAGAAGCGGGGCCTATTCTCTTATGCCCCGCATTTATCATCCGATACGAATCAGCAGCCATTTTCAGGCTGTCATACGAGTTCACTTCTTCCGGATTCAATCCATTCATCAATCTCTTCAATCCGAAAGCGCCATTGACGGCCAATCCGGACAGCCGGAATATCTTTTCCCGAACGGATCCAAGAGCGAATGGTCACGGCACTGATACCAAGATACTCAGACAGCTCTTCAATGGATATCCACTTATGGTCCACCATCATCCTCTCCCATCTCTTTCCGTATTGATAACCATGATACAGCTTCATGTTTATTACGGTTATTATGGTTATTATGGTATTTATTTTCTTTAGTTGGTATTATACTACAAAAAGAAATATAATAAAAGTTGCAATTTTCTTACTTATTATCAAAAAAACGCTAATATATTAAATTATATAAAATTATACGAAATTATATAGGATAATATATATATTTTCTTTTTCCTTATAGTTTTTATTATTCGCACAAAAAAGAGACCCCTAAGCTTAATGATGCTTACTGAACCAGCCTCAGGGTCCCTCACTTTTTACCCGATTCTATAAAAAGTCTTCCGATCCTGTAGACGGAGGAATATGTGCACACGCCTTTGTTCAGGCGCTGAAATTGCTTCTTCCTGATTGGGTCCATTCATCGACGTCCTCGATCTTGAAGCGCCACTGACTGCCAACCCGAACAGCTGGAATATCCTTTTTCGAACAGATCCAAGAGCGATTGGTCACGGTACTGACATCAGGATATTCAGAACGTTCTTCAATGGATATCCACTTTCTTTAAATTTGAGATATAGCCAGCCTCTCCTTACATGAAATCCATGAGTGACTGAGAAGAAGACGCATCTCGATTTCCTTGGCATCCTGAGAAAAGCCTGACGCGCATTTATGAGCAGATGGCAATCCTTTTGACCTCTTATTCATGGCGTATTCCGCAGCCCAGCAAATCGTATAAAAAGATGAAATCAGTCCCCACCTTTCGTCATCGTGTCCGAATCCCAAGTCCTCATCAAAAAGAAATCATCTTTCTTATGATTCTTCATATCTACTTTTTCTTATCATTCTATTCATCCTTTGATGATTTAGATTGTACTAAAATTTAAATTACATGTAAATTTAGTATTTTCTAATTATAGCGATATCCATAGTAGATAAGGATCCACCCGCAGGATACAAACACATTGTCTTCATCGCAAAAAAGACCCTGCCCTTTTTCAGGCAGAGCCTTCTTTCCCATGGAAAAAGAGGAAAAAATCGGTCAATCATCGAAATTGCTTTTTCCTGATTTGATCCATTCATCAATATCCTTGATTCGGAAACGCCACTGCCGCCCCACCCTTTTTCCAGGCAGGTTCTTTCCACTGCGCAGCCAGTAGCGAACCGTCACAGGACTGACACCGATATATTCGGCGACTTCTTCAATATTGATCCAACGCTCTTTATTTTCATTCATAAGCCCTCGCAATCTACGGCCGCCAGAAAAATCAATTCTGGCTCCTACCGCCCTGCACAGTTCATCCTTATGGAAGGTATGAACCCCTACGACGCTCACCGTATCTCTTTCAGGAATCGTGCTGCGATTTATTTTTTGAATGATGACGATTTATCTTTCATTGAATCATTCTTATATCAAATATATTATATAGTAAATATTTTATAACTTAAAGTTTTGTCCTTTATATCACGATGTTAAAGTAATATTAAGTACCAAGTTTTACAATTTATAAAAATCTACATCTTTTATTTATCAATTTGATAACAAACCCTCCAAATTGTAGACAACTCTTCTCCACGCCTTCCCAAAATCAACATTTGCAATTCTTGTCATTTTAGATTATAATCTTTCATATCCCTGTGTGGCTTGACGCGGGGATCTTTATGCGGATGTGGCGGAATTGGCAGACGCGCTAGACTTAGGATCTAGTGTCTTCGACGTGCAGGTTCAAGTCCTGTCATCCGCACCAAAAAAGGACCTATCGCTTTGAGCGACAGGTCCTTTTCCTTTTTCATTTACACCAAACGACGTTCATAGGGATCACTGCTGATTCCCTTTTTTAGGATTTGTTTGGCCCATTCCTGGGCGCAAAAGAGGGAATGGTCCTTATAGTTGCCGCATTCCTTTTCCTTTGTTCCCGGCACGTCTTCCCATTTTGTCGTTACAATAAGTTCCAACGCTTCCTTGAGGGCTTTTGCCACGTCCCTGGGATCATGGTGGCCCCAGCACAGGAGATGGAAACCTGTGCGGCAGCCAAAGGGAGAGCAGTCAAGATATCCTTTGATGCGAGGGCGTAGATAAAGGGCCAAAAGATGCTCTAAGGTATGCATGCCCCCTGTAGGGATTTCTTCTTTGTTTGGCTGGGCCAGGCGGACATCAAAATTGGAGACAATATCGCCGTGTTCCCCTTGTTCTTCCCCAATGAGACGTACATAGGGGGCAATGACCTTTGTATGGTCAAGGGTAAAGCTTTCGATGATAACTTTTTCCATGATTGTTCCTTTCCGCGTTATCGCATGACAGCAAAAGTCGTACATAAATCAAAACTCCCCACCCTCTTTGAGGATAGGGAGCTTACAGTTGAAGTGGTGAACGGCAAAGGTCAACATAAGAACCTTTTTGTTTGTGCCGATTATTTCTCCCTATTCATCGCACGCGCTGCTTAGATTGCTATTTCCAGTCTAGCGGGCCAAATACCCGCTCCATACCAGTACGAGTAACCAACCAGGTCTTGCCTGATTTTCTGGCTTCCGTAGGCTTCATGCGCGGCGGAATATTGCCATATCCTTTACAAGCTTGCTGCACGGTTATAGGGGCTTTCCTCCATAAGGCGGCCGCTTCTGATGCAGACATTACTTCCTGCAATGCTTTTTCGCTAAAATCATCATGATCCATATGCCCGTCAGCCCTCCCGATACAAATAATTTAATATTGTTCCAGTTCCATTCTGTTGTGTAATTCGCTAAAATTACACCCGCAATAAAGATTATATGAAAAAAATATTTTGCCATGTTTTTTCGCTCCTTTTACTGTTATAATAAGAGCAGGTCAGGGGCTTGCGCCCCTTTCCCGCTTTGGCCTTGCTTACGCATCTACTTCCTACGGTGTCTGCGGTTGCGGGGCCTCTTTCTTTTGGATTGCTTTTCCCTCCGCTGTTGCAATATCAGGCTCACTCCCTGCAGGGCTAGCCCTGCAACTCCAATCAAGATTTCCAAGCAATCCTTTGTTTCTTTATCTATCGGTTCCACCTCCTTCCTTACGATTATATTATAACGCATATGCGTTGATTTGTCAATGCGTATGCGTTGTTTAATTGCAAAAAAAATTTCCCGCCAAGCCAGTATACTACTGACCTGACGGGATTTTTGTTATCTATTTTCAGCTGTTGCACTTTTTGCAAGTACTAATTTAATCGCCCAAAGGGTACCATTAACCAGTAGGGGTAATACAAATCGATCACGGATAGCGCACCATCCTGTCTCTTCAGAGGCCTGTGCCTGTACTTGCTCAACAAATTTATCGGCCACCTCGCTCATGGCGTCCATGCCATCTGTCGCAAGGCCCGCAAGCATCTTTTCTTTGGCAGATTCTGTCACCTCTTTTACGTCTAAAGCCGCTACTAATCCATCTCTTACTTCCGTCCATTTACTCATTATCATTTCCTCCTTAATCTAGATTCAAGTACCATTCATCCATATCGACATTTACATCTCCAATATAGGCTTGGTCTGTGTACTGCCAACCAGCAAGGATTTTGCCAGGATATGTTGCAGCAAAATCACATTGAGGATCGAATTGTGCGCACCAATAAGGAACATAATCGGCGAGGGCGTTTACATCAATTTTTTCAAAATCATAAAAGGATGCATAGATGCCACAGGGCAACCCTGCAGCATTGATATGCGATACAAAGGCGCTGCATACGGCAGTCGGATCATCAGCATTCAGACATTCAGCGGCCTCAAAGTCGAACCAGACACCCATCGGTGGGATTCGTCCACCTAGCAGGTATATCACTTCATTTGCTTCGGCTCGGGCTTCTTCAGGTGTCGTTGCGTGACTGAAGCAGTATACGCCCCATTTCAGCCCTCGCTTTTCGGTCTCATCCATATGCCCCCACCAAGATTTTTCATACCTAGTGCCCTCACTAATTTTGACAATGACGCCTCTCACGCCCGCCTCTTTAACAAGATCGTAGTCAAGCTCATCTTGCCATCCGGACACGTCAATAACCTTTTCCATACGGATCATCTCCTTTCAATTGTTCCAGGGTCTTTTTTAATTTTTCGGGGATAGGGAGCCCCGCTTTAGCTGCATTTTCGATGATCGACAATCCCTCATTCCCGAGGAAGAACCATGTGACAAGCGTTTGGACATTACCATTGCCTGTTGCTTTGTCTAGCTCATGAGCAAGCGCTATGAGCAGCAAAATGATGATTTTCTTGCAGATACCTTTGAATCCTTTTTGGCTATTAAGCGCAAGATGCGGATTGATGAAAGCCGCAAAAACCCCCGTAATATAATCAATTGCCATAGCTACTAATAATGCTTCAACCACTTCTGACCATCCAATTAAATACGAAAAAGCAGCTCCTATGCAGGACGTTATCCCGCCAACAATCATTTCCGGTTCCGTGGGCAAGATTTTCCGGAAAAAATCAATGATGTCCATAGGCATCACTCTTCTTAGGCTGTTCTTCAGTGTCTTTTGCTTTAAAAGCAATGCAGTCTGGATTGCTGCAGCACCCGTCTTTAACCTCAGAGCCACAGTACTGACAATACTTTTTCTTTTTCCAAAAAGCCATTTTTATTTCACTCCTTCCACTGCTTCCTTATATGCCGTCGTCATGTCCTTATAGTCCTGCTGGATGCTGGTCACGGCTTCAGCATTGCCTGCAAGCGTCGCCGCCTGTAGGGCAGCCAGCATCTCTTTTTTATTGGCTTCATATTCGACTTTCAGCGCCGCCTTTTCGGATGCAGCCTTTTCCTCTGCGGTTGGTTCTGGAGCTACGTATGGAATCGGTTTGCCATCAGCGCCGCGGACATAGCCTTCCAAATACAAGTTGTAGTCCTCGGTTGGCGTAACTTCGATAATCGCTGCGTCAGTAAAAAACTCTGCCGCCTTTTCCTTCAGCGCAGCTAGTTTTTTCGGATTTTTGTCTGGGTCAAAGTCGCAGATTAAGCTGCCGACTCTTTTTCCCGCGGCGTCAAAGCCGGTCATGTAATAATCGACATTTGTTCTTGGCATGGTAAAATCCTCCTATCAATGTTAATGAGGTGACTAAAATGAAAAATCCTAATGGGTATGGTTGCATCCGCAAAATGTCAGGAGCAAGGCGGCGGCCTTACGCTTTTATAGCAACCATCGATGGTCATCAGCACTATATTGCTGCGTTTGAAACGATTTACGATGCCAAAATATTTCAAGCGTCTTATTTTGCTGAGCATCGTCACGCTACCCCTTCCTTTCGTCAAAAATCCATTACATTTGAAGAACTCTATTTTCGCTGGCTTCCCTTCCACCTTTCTGAAGGAGAAACCCTATCTCAAAGCACTCAGGTCAGCTATGAAAATTCTTTTAAGCACTGCACAGCACTCTATCTACGTCCCTTTGCCAGCCTAGAATATCTTGAGCTTCAAGGAATCATCGACGATATGCGGGGCCGAAAAGGGCTGTCCTACTCTAGCTGCAAGAAGGTCAAAAATCTCCTCAGTCTGCTCTATCAATACGCTATCAAGTCAAATATCTGCTCCACAAATCTTGCCGAGCTACTATCAATCGGAAAAAATCGTCCCGTCTATCCTCACCATGTCATGAGTCGGCAAAAAATCAATCGACTCTGGCAAAATCAAGAAACTCCAGGCGTGGATACTATTCTAATATTGCTTTATACCGGTCTTCGCATCGGAGAGTTGCTAGCGCTTGAGAAGAAAAACGTTAATCTCCGTCAAAAATTCATTAGAATTACTAGATCCAAGACTGCCTCCGGCATTCGTATCGTGCCTATCCACCCAAAGATTTTCCCCATGATTCAGTCCAGGCTATCTCAGCCCGGGACTTTTTTAATATGCGACCATCAAGGCAAGCCCTATTCCTATACTAGATATCGGTCTGCGATTTGGGATAAAGCCATGACTCTAATTAATGACCAAAAACATACGCCACATGACACTAGGCATACCGTGGCGACCCTCTTAGATAATGCAGGCGCCAACGAAACCGCTAAACGGCGCATCTTAGGGCACGCGGGCGGCGATGTCACCGAGCGCGTCTATACCCACAAAAATATTAGGCAGCTCCGGAAATGCATTGAACTATTAAAATAATGTTACTAATACGATACTGTAAAGCAGATGGCAACCACGATTTCACTATATATTTTGTGATTTCGTGGTTGTTACTACTGTTTCCAGCAAATCTGATGAAAATACGGTGATTCCAGAATTACTGATTCCCAGAAATGTCCACAACCAGCGTAAATGCTGGATTGCAATAAAAGAAAATCTTTTCAGGGACCGTGCATATTCTCCATAGTTCTCTCCTCCAAAAGCAACCAGTATACAGTGGGTATATCCAAGAAGCAATAACGCGTTCAGCTTCCCTATCGCATTTACATCTAACTGGACGCTAATTCCATGTTCAGAAGCTCCTGGCACTGGATATTATACTTTTTTGGAAGTTGTTCGGAATGGTATGACAGGAGCAACAATCAATACATACTCTGGCAGTGGTCAGATATTAGATCATACAATTAGGGCTATCGCCATAGGATGGTAAACAGTGGGGAAGTAGTTATGAATCGCAAACTCTTACGCTACCGATACAAAGCAAGATATTGGTCATTATCGGGATGCACGAAGGCACTACAAAACAAACGGTTTCTTACTCACAATCGGAGAATAAATGGGTTGGTTCAGATAGCTCTCTTTATTTGTTTTATATTGCTATTTGCAAATAGCAAGAAAGGAAAGCGTTTCAGGTTCTTTATTAAGGCTAGATGTGACCATCGTCCCACTCAGACCGTTATACTGCGCTGAAACGCCGTAATGCTGGATATACCCATTAAGCATAGTGGAGGACAGCGGTAATGTGAAAGAACCAGAGCCATTGATGATTTGGAAAATTCCCCACTGTATAATTAGCCCGCCGAAAAAGGAGCCCAGGCAAACATACCCATTTTGTGCGATATTGTACTTCACTCCGGATGCCGTCAGCACCATCTTGAGAAGCTGCCCGAACCAGCTACCTGTTTCAAGCGCCGTAATGGCTGTGATGGCCGTAGTGAGGGCCAGCTTTTTGATGATGTCATCACCGAGTGTTGCGATTTTCTCAAACAGCTTAAACCGGTTTTCGTGAGCAGCGTCTGATTCGTCGTGCCCCTTCAGCGCCTTTCCTCCGGATTCATCTAATTCTTGAGCCTTTGCGTCGATTGCGTCCATATTGGCATTGATATCAGCAATGTCAGCAGCATCGTTGTAATCCGGCTTAATCAAATTTAAAAAAGCAGTTCTCAGTGCCATTGATTTTCCTCCTATTCAACATCTTTAATCATCGAGTCTTTCCAAGTCCTCGTCTTCATATATTCCCAGTCATGGCGCAAGGCATAGTTATCAGCCCATTCGATTCCTTGTTCTTCCTCCCAAGTTCTAGCCTTCAAGTTTTTCCAAAATAGTGGATAGTAAAAATTCCGCCAGACGTTATAGTCATAGCGGAATTCATAATCAATATGAGCTGGTTTAATTTGGTCGACAGCTGCGACAAGGTCGTCAGTATAAGGGGCTGGTTCCAAATAATGCCGAAATGCATATGTAATCGTCGCGTCTCCATCGTATTCTGCGAGACAATCTCCTGTGTAGATTCCGTCGCAAATTTGCTGTATAACCGTCATCGACGCAAATCGCTTCGCTAGCCAGGCAGACTGGATATTCACCCGTCGAGCATCCAATGTTGCGTCTTTGCCAGGCCTAAGCCCCAGGTCTTTTTCTAAGACGCTGCAGCCATGCTCATCCAGGCGGTCAAAAAACATGTTGTTGTAGTCCTGGTCTAATTTTTCGTTTGCGCTTTTCATATCTGTATCAACGGCGGCATAAAGGGCTTTAACCCACGGGTCCTGCCTATACCACGCATGCAGCGCACGCAGCATGACTTTATCAAGCATAGGTAACATCTCCTAACACTGCGACCGATTCTTTCGGGATGACGATATTTGATGTCCCGCCGTTCACCTGCAGGTCTGCATAGTCAAGGACGCCCGTGGTTCCAATGATGGCAGCGCCAATTCTGGCGCAACTTATATAGTCTGTTTCAGCCTCTGTCGCGGCGAATGCCTGCGACTTAATGTACTGCTCAATCGCAGCCGTAATATTTTGTTTGATTTCCTCTAAGTCTTCAGATACAGATACAGATACAGATACAGATACAGATACAATATCAGCAGCCTTCACTGTACAGACTGCACCGACTGGAGCCTGTCCATCCCCGCGCCCTGTTTGGCCAGGGTCAATATAATCCTGCACCGCCTTCACGAGAGTTTCCGACGCCGGCTTATTGTCGTTCCCGATGATTACGACCTTAACAGTATTCTTACCAGCCCAATGCGGAAAAACGCGGGCATGGCCGACACCGTCCACAGCCTTCGCCCAAGCTAGATAGTGATATTTGTTGCCACATGTTGCAGGAATCTGTAGTTTTTCGTAATAGCGCTTCCGAAATTCGTCATCAGTTTCGACGGCATATCCACCTTCAGCCGGCGCCGGATTCGTAACGGCACCGATGCCGTTAATTGTAACGGGCATCTTAACAATCGTGTCTGCTGCGACATTTCCCTCTGTCCCTGGGCTGAGTGCCTTAACAATCACGGTATCACCCTGGGCAACTGTTTTAGTTTCGGCAGCAGCAAATTGCACCCCGTCTTCGGTTTCAAAAAGATCTCCTCGGATGATTCGACCCGTGCCAGCAATGATTTTTACAGTTGCTGTCGCACTAACCGCGGCGTTGCGCATGATTCCAACTCGTTGCATGCACCAAGCATCTAATTCAGGACCTTCTAGATTATCAACGTTCTGTTTCTCCTCGATTAGGAAGGCTTTTTTCCACAACTGATACTGCCCGAAAGAAACTCCGCGCGTAATGTCGTAGGTTGGGAATCCTTCAGTTTTTTGATAGTCGTCCGACACACCTTTCAGAATCGTATTGTGAATTTGGTTAATCGTATACATTCTCATTCACCTCAATTTCCGTTCCGTCATGCATCACTGCGGTGAAGCTGAAAATGCCTGTCTGTCCGGAAAATGTCCAATCCTTCGTTTCCTTCACGACAGGGCATGTTTTCAGCAGGTCATCAGATATTTGTCGTTTGATCGTTGCAATAGCGACTGAGCGCGGCAGTCGATAGCCAACCAATCCGTTGGTGTCGACCCCAAAATATCTGTCGTAAATTGCATATTTGTTTTTAACCGTATTAATGAACAACCTGATATGCTGCTGAATGCTCTCTGTCAGCGTGCATTCACGGTTAAATCCTGAATTAAAGATGAATCGTCTCTTTCTCCAATCAAAATAGGGGCTTCGACCTAATGTCGTTGCCCCTATTGTTGCTTTAACGGTCGACGTTTCCATTGATGCAACCGCCAAATCATTTAAATCAATGTCAGATGGAAACATTGCTCCACCTCCTTACACGATGATATCAACGATGAAGAACCGTTGATTGTCTGTTGTAGGCGCTACCATCACACGGTTCCCTGGCTGCCAGTCATCAATGGGATGCAGCGTGACATGCCCGTTCGCTGAGTTGGATGTTGAGTAGCTGCTGCCACCGTGAGAAAACCCGCCGGAACATGGCCCCGTCGTCAAATTCCCGTTTTGAGATTCCTGGTCAATCGTAAAGTCGCTTGAGCGTTGCAGAATATGCCGGCAGATGTATCCGTTACGTTTGTCAATAATATAAGCGCCATCTTGGATTGATATCTTCCAGTCATCTCCTATCTGCAGAATCACCCCAATGCAATTAGAAATAGGCTTCGGATTGTCCCGCTTCTTAAATTGATTAGCAATGTCTTGAGCCCATGTATCAGCCATTTTCTACCACTCCTTCTGCATTGTCCTTTGTTGACTGAATTTCAAGCGTCATGAAGTGATTGAGATTGTCGTATGTGTGATAAGCAGATAGAACTAAAAAATCTCCGACTAGACCGAGTTCCGCACTATTAAAGCTCAAGACGCGCCCAGACCGCACTTCATCAGATCCGAAAAGCTTCAGCCGTTTGCTGATTTTCTTTCTGCAGAGCTCCTTCAGCTTTTGGTTCGCAATCTTCTGAGCATCTGCTTTTTTCTTGTCAGTTACGTTCTCGTAATGAACGACTTCGCCGTATACCCTTGCTGCGTCCTTGTTTTCGGCAGTTGCGATAACAGCGGCATCTTTTTCGTGACCGGATGTGATAACGACCTTGGTCACAATGTCTTTGACGCTGCTTTCCGCGGTGTAGTCTCCGATGACGTCTGTCACATCAAAAGGCGTCTCATTCGGAGCAATTTGGTATGTTGCCTTTACCTTCAGCTCATCCCGCTTCGTGATGCAGAGCTTATCCATCCTGACTTCCATCCGGTATTCAACCCCTGTCGCAGCAGTTTCCTGTGCAATGATATCCTTCAAGGCCTTGGAAATATCGTCCCCGTTGTAGATCTTATTAATCACTGTATTCATTTCCGCAAGTTCTCCGATTTGGATGCCCTTGCTGTCACAAATCCTTCTGATGCCGTCTGATGCCGTACAATCAATTAGCTGCACGAACACCTGATCCTTGTTCAAAAACCAAGCGTAGTCATATGCCTTGTATTTAAACTTTGATAGTCCTTCTTGAGATTCTTCCTCGATGATTCCAGTGAAAACAGTAACTCCGTTGTTTTCAAAGCAAATCTTTCCGCCGAACTCCAAAAGGTTTCCCTGGTAATTACCGTCCAATGGATTCTCGATCAAGTCAAACGTAAACTCCTCGCCCAGTTGGTCAATCTGATCACTCCGTGAATAGTTGCTTGTTATTGCCGTGATATCTTTAGTCATGCCACCATAGGAGTAAGTCAGTTTAAAATCATTCATTCAATCACTCCTTCGGCTGCTTGATCATCAGCAATATTCACCGACGGTTTCTTATATTCGCGGAAGTCAATCTGGAACTTTATGTCATTATTCCTTTCTTGGTGATATGTGAAATTATCGATCGTGCAAAGCATGTCTAGCTTCACCGCCCCAATCGTTTCGACGAACATCAAGCGGAAAACGACTCCTTGCCGGCGCCATTTTTCTATCCAGTTGACGTAATCCCAGCCATTCCTGAATGTTGCCCCTGCTCTGATGAAGGAGTAGTTTTTACTGACAGGGAAGATGCTGGAGAATGAGAGCGTGCGGAGCTTAGGAGCTCCAATCACATTGATGTCTCCCGTGACAGAGGCAAACGTATCGTTCGCCTGTGGACTATTGACTTCAGGCAGGTCCCCCGGAATAACTGGGAAGATGATACTGTCTCCAATATTGTCGACCTTCAGTACGATATTAATTCTAGAGCGCAGGACAGAAGTGAGGTCAGAATATGCTGCGCCGGTATACTGCCTCAAGATGTCCATCAAGATACTCATGCCCTCACCTCCTAGCTATTATCAATGGCATCGCGGACCTTTTTCGCGATATACTCGCCCGTCTGCCGCATATACTCTCTATTTCCAATGACGTTCCCTTGGACCGTTAGATTAACCGTTACGCTTCGCCCACCGCCACCATTATTAACGAGCTGCAGAAGTTCTTGATGCGGCATGATCTGGCTGCCAGACGGTAGCGTGATAAGTTCGCCGCCGTTTTCGTTGACGTAGGTCGGCCCACCTCTAAAAAACGGCGTTCCAAGGGCATTATGATCCGGACTATCTCCAGCTCCTCCGCCTCCGCCGAACGATGGGAACTTAATGGAGCTGATTTTAGAAGCGATCCTATCGATTATATCAAGGATGAAGTTGAGTGGAGCCATTGCAATATCTTTTAGCCCTGTGAATATTCCAGAAAAGATTTCAACGATATTAGTCCAAGCGCCCTCCCAGTTCCCGGTGAAGACATTCACGATAAAGTCAATGACACTAGCGCTGATATTGATCACATCGCTCAAAACAACGCCAATGACATCAACGGCAGCTCCAACAATGGCGGTAATCAACGCCCATTGTGCCTCCATTACTGGAGCAAGGACACCCGCAACGATTTCAGCTAACTCAAGGAGTCTTGCGCCGAACTGATTCACCGCATTCCGAAAAGGCTCACTCTGCGTATAGAGTGTGTAGAAGGCAACGGCCAAAACGCCGATTGCAGCCGCAACCAAGCCAATGGGATTAAGCATTGATGCAAATTGTAAAAGTCCGCCGGCTGCCTTGATGCCTGTGAATAGTTTTTGCAGCGTCGTGACCTTGCCAATAATACCGTTGATAACGTTAAAGGCAGCAAACCCCGTCGCGATTCCCGCAATAATTGGTCCAACATTTTTGACCAGCTCCATAAAATCTTGGAAATGCGTCACTAGAAATTCAATGCCGCTTGCAATGCTTTCTACGATGCCAGGCAATTGCGCAGCAAGATTTGTTGCGAACTGCTGGATTGTCGGCAGCATTTTCTCAAACTTCTCGGTCAATGAATCAAGGACAGGCTCCAGAGCCTTTCCCAGTGGCGTGGTTAGGACAGCGAAAGCGTTCATAAGCTTCGTCTGCATTTTAACGAGCTTTTTCCCGACCTCTTCCTGCATATCGCCGTAATCGTTCATGATGGCAGCTGCCTGACCGGCGTCGGTCTTCCTCATGGCTTCATTGACGCCACCAACGTTTTGAGCAAGGACTTCCGCAATCATGGCAGCACGTTCATCCGCCGTTCCAACCTTGATTATTTCCTTTTGATAGTCATCAAGAGAAATGCCCACACGCTGCAGAGCGCCAACGTTGCCCATCATAACCTTACCAATCATATTTGCGACGTTCACAGCGTCTTCCTGCGTCGCGTTTAACCCTTTTTGATTGACAAGTAGGTCTAGCATACCACCGGACACTTTTTTAATCTGTTCCTCAGTCATCTGGAACGTTCCTAGCTGTGCCATGCCGGCAATGGTTACTTCGTCTCCTATGACGCCGACCGTTTGCAGCTGAGATGCGTAATTCTGAAGGGATTTAGCCGCTTTTTCGGCAGCACCCGCTCCTTGTACCTGGATATCCTTTACGTTTCCAAGGATTGTCACTAGTTTTGTTTCTGCAGCAATTTGAGCATTTGCCTTTTCGATAGATTCCTCGGCAAAGGACTTGATGCCAGCGATAGCAAGTCCAGTTCCAATCGCTGCCAGTCCAGCTCCAAATTTTGCAACGGAGTCAGCCAAGGAAAGGAACTTTTGATTCGCTCCGCCCGCAAAGGAATTAACCATATTGGTTGCATTTTTAATTTGTCTCGTTGTCTTTTTGGTTTCGGCAGTCATTTTCCTGAGCGGCTGCGAAAATTTGTCGACTAGCGTCAAAAGGACGTTAATACCTCTGGCCATGCTTATCCTCCTTTCCCTGGCATATTGTTCAAAACTTTTTGCTGTTCCCCTGCCACCATATCTGCATGCAGTTTAAAAAACTCCCATTCCAGAGGAGTCAGCGATTCCAATTCCCTAATACTGTGGCCGCGCTCAATATAATAGCGGATGATGATGAGGTCGCGGTCCACATTCATCAGTTTTTTAGTTGATCCGTTCCGGCCCCGTTCATGTAGAATTTTGACAAGATTGCCTGCCCAAAATTAACAATCCCCTCGATGTTGTCGCCGAAAATAAGTGGTACGACATCATACGGCTCAACCACGCCAGCACGCAGTTTATCGTCATGCAGCAAGGGAACACTGTCGTAAATCAATTGCACAATAGCTTCGTAGTTGTCCTTGAGTTCTCGGCTCCCTTCAGACAGGGCATTTGCAACATCCAAAACCTTGTCGATTGGTAGCTTCTGGACCATAAAGGTCATGCCAATCTCAGGCGCCTCAATCGGAAAAAAGGAATTTCTGTCATTTTCGCTCTGCAGTTTTCTGCGGAGCAGTTCATCTAAGGTTGCTTTCATGTTTTCCTCCGGTCAAAAAGAAAAGCGGGTTTCCCCGTTTTCAATCAAATTTAGTTAAAGTCATTCATAGTGTCCGTGTTTTCGTATCCGCCGGCACGGAAAGGAATGGACTCTTCCCCGACCTTTGAGTTCTCGAAAGAAGCCATATTGAATTCGTCGAACGTTACATTATTGAGCCTGACGCGCTCCATACCGGTAACGCTCGGGTCTGAAATTTTCGATACCAGGTTGATTTCCGGCATGTCCATCGATGTAACCCCATCGTCAAGCAACTTCAAAACGGTGGAATCAACTTTGTGCAGAACCATGGTTCCTTCGATGGATGCTCCGACATAGCGACGCTGTTTGATGGGGTTTCCGTTTTCATCAATGTCTTCATATTCAAGTTTAACCTTGCATTCAAAGCTCTTGACATTAGCTAGCAGCTTGTCGTTCATCCAGAGTCGTCCATTGGTACCCCGAATGATTTTGTTGGTAACTCCTTTGTTCATGCTTTATCCTCCTTATTCCATTGTGATAACAAATTTGAGGTCTTCGATAGCATCAAGGATCTTCACAGTTGCAGCCAAAAAGATGGTCGTTTTAAATGCCATGCTGCGGACCTTTTCTTCCGTCCAGTCGACAGCTTCGCTCTTGCCAACGGACAGCCATGCGTTTCGCTGAGCTTCCACATCGATGAAAGCCTGGTTGCCTTTTGTTCCGGCAATGTCATTGCCGGTGTAATCAGGATCCATGATTTCTTCCTTCGCCAACTCCTTAAAATATGCATTTACTGAGTCAATAAAGAGTTTCTGGTTCGAAAGGTAGTTTTTATATTTTCCCTGATATTTCTGTTTAAACGTTGTCGCAATATCCTCAATGACAAGGTTCATGGACTCCACGATGATGATATGACTCATGTCTTCCGTGTCCGTGCTAGTGAACGTCGTCAAGCTGTTCACACCTTTAGCGATTTTAACTTCATCATCGTCAACAATCAGGACGAAATAGCCTTTGTCAATCCACTCGTCAGTACTGACTTCATCGGTTTCGATGTCTGCAACATCGGCAAGATCCTCGAGGACGTAAGACGTGCAGGACCGATTCATCGGAAGGTTCGCCAGCAAAGCGCAGAGGCGCGGCAGATATTCATTCATCGGCACAACGACATTGCTCTTTATGCCTTTTGCGTCCGTTTGAATCTCAGTTACCGTAGGATTCTTCGCGTTGATGACGTATTTAGAATCGGCCGTTGTCGCGTCGAAGACAACGGCGACCGTATGCTTCATCTTGCCTTTTTTGGTTTCGTTGTAATCAACCACATAACTGGCAAGGGGCTGCTGTTCGCCAGGGTCAGTCGTGCAGACGTAATTGTATTTGCATTTAGCCAGGACCTTCAAGGCATCCTTGAAATCTCCTTCAGTTGGCAGACTAATGACGATCACCTTGTTCACCGCAACAAGAAAGCAGCGTTCGATGATCCTCATATTTTCTGCAGTATAGTCTTTAGAAATCAAATCCATGGAAGAGCGATACACTTTTTTGGTAATCGCATCGCTCCTGAGTGTGTCATCACGAATGATGATGGCTGCAACGCCACGTTCAGACCGCTTGATAGCAGAACGAGCAAGTTGCTTAAAAATAACTTCAATTGTTGGCAGTCCCATTTCGTTCACTCCTTATCTAAATCTTCTTTCTTGTAAACGGCATCTTTCTCGTCACCAATCACATTCCCAGAGCTCCGTCCCAAATCAGTTGACGGTCTGACATTTGGGACAAACTCGATCTCCGTGATGTAATCAGCGTCTGGCAGTCTGTCATCATTCTGGACGAGCAGGACCGTGAAAGCAATTTGGAGGGCCTTATCCCTCTGACTGATTTCAGCGTGCAGATCATCATTTGCCTGGATGACAAAGTCATAGAGTTCATCTTCTTCGTCGTCGCTCAGTCGCGTCGTACCCTGCAACATCCTAATCAACTCGTCCCGTTTGTGAATCAGGTCAATATAGCCGGTATATGTGTTGGCAGCAAAGTAATAGAGCCTCATCTCAAGGGCATCGCGATAGTAAGTTCCCACACGACTCATATCGACATCTTCCAGGTCGATAAAAAAACATGGCCGGTCAAATCCTTTGCTAATATCTGTATTTGTGACGTCAATCTTCGGATAGGTGGCATTCAGCAGCTTTGTCAACCTCTTAATCACTTGAATCGGGGAGATCATAGGAATCCACCTTCTTCCAGAAGCTTGTCAACATAAGCGTCCGCCATGCCTTCAAATTCGCTCTGGAATGCTGTTTCCGCTTTGGCCATGGTATGTCTTCCCTTAACCATACGTTCAGTCTTTACCGCATGCTTTTCCCCTGGCAAGTGCCGCCAAAGAACATGTCCATGCTCATACAGATGCGCATGAGGAGCCTTGTTCACAACACGAACAGAAAATTCATTATTTCCATAAATATAGGGCCGCCCCCTGGACAGCCCTTTGACAAGATTCCCCGTTTTGGAATGCTTAATTTCCGAGCGATATGCAGCCCTTGCAGATGCTCGCATCCGATTCCCTGCACGTCCCATGAACGACTTTGTCTGCTTAGGGAACTTGTCCTTAGCCAGTTCCAGGAAGTCGTCGCTCAGCTTAGTAAACTCCTTCAAATCAAAATGGATTTCCATCACTGAATCACTCCTTCCGTGAAGATTTCTAATCGTTCGTGGTTTGCATAAGGGTCCAAGATGTAGACAATGTCGAAACGTTGCCCGCCGTACATGATATACATATCTGTCGTGAGGTCCGGACGATAGCGAATCACAAATTTGTGAGTTACCCGCGTAAGTACCGTATCAGCGACACGTCCCTGAAGCATGTTCCCCGTTTGCGGAATGATGGCCGCATATACGACATCAACCAATTCAGCGGCTATGTCATACTGCCCGAGTTCATTTTCCATTCCTTCCACCGTACGAAAGATTTCGATTTGCCGATTGAGCATACTGGTAAGATTAGCGGTTTGCTTTCTGTGCATAGTCAGGTCCTCCTTCCAGTCCAGTGTAAGAATGCTGATCCAAAATCGAACGCACCGTCGGATTAACCTCTGCGCTCTGGACCGTAAACTGTCGAACATCGTAGAGGTCTGCAACAAGCGCCATAACGGCGAGGGTTATGTCTTCGTAGTCATCTAATTGAGCATCCGTAAGACCGGTATAGGATGTGACGTAAGTTACGGCAGCGGCAAGCATCGGTTTTAGCATCGTGGCAGCGCTGCCGTCCGCTCTGACGTACTCCTGAAGGAATTCAGCTGTCAGCTCCGATACTTTCATACGTCATCAAGCCTCCTTCGCAGCTGGTCTTTTCCTGGACGGCTTCTTTTTTGGCTCATCTTCTACAGGTTCGGGAACATCCGGTTCGGCCCCATCCGGGTCTGTTTCTTTTTCGGAAGTTGCTTCTTTTATCTCTACTTCCCCTTCAATTACTGCGAACCCGGCCCGAATTAAATCACGTCCGGTTTCTTCAGTAACGTCCCTTACTTCGCCAGGAATCATGGTTATGATTCCAGAAAAGCTGCACAATGCTTTGATTAACATAAAGACTCACCTCCTTATTCATGCATGGTGAGCTTTGCAACCTTTTGTTCTTCAACGATTTTGCTGTCAAATTCGCCCCAGGCAATGACTCCGTAGACGTGTTCGTCAGCATATCTTTCCTTCAGAACCTGGACGCTGATGCCTTCAGCAATTTTGACGTAGAGACCAGAAAAATCGCCGTAATAGATAACCGCCTTCCCGGCTTCCATCTCAGGCATGGCATCGGACGCATATACAGGTCTTCCGAGCAGTGTCCACCCGAATCCGTTGGCAAGGTCACGATTCAGCAAATATTCACCGTCTGCATTTTTGAGTTTGCGGATGGCTTTGAATGTCCCGTTGCTCATGATCCATGCGGCATCCTTCTGGAAACGCTGTTGCACTGCGGACTGAAGGTCGATGAGTTCATCAACCGTAATAACGGACGTTGTTGCGGCGACAATGCCCTGGCTGCAGGAGGCAAGTCCTGTCATTTTACCGTTCGTGCCGGCAAGCAATTCTTTTTCAAGGAATTCTGCCATAGCTTCGGCAATCTTAGTAACGACGTATCCACTAAGATTGAAATTAACATTGTTGATGAGGGAAACGGAAACCTTCGTCAACGCGCCAACAAGATAGCCAGTCAGTGTAATTCCCTTGAAGGAGCCAGATTTAGACGTCAAAGCCGTGAACTCCTCGGCATAAGTTGCGACAGGACCAGTCGTATCATCATAAGACGGGAAAACAAGGTCTCCCTTCACGTTAAACTTAGAAGCCATCGCATAAATCGGACAAATCTCTTTCAACGTTTCAATGATTTTGCTTGCGATTGTCTTCGGAATGACAACTCCATTGTCGGTCTTCGTCATGCCACCATCGCGGAGTTCTTCAAGGTTCCCGCGGATAAATGCGGAAAATGCCCGACTTTCAGTTTCTTCAGCAGACTTCTGTCCCGGAGTCTTTTCGACAATCTTCCCCATGTCCTCGTTCGCTCTCAGTTTTGCGATGGTTTCGTCAATGGAGCGGATTTCTGCAGTAATAGAATCAAAGTCTTTGTTTTCGTCTTCCGTCATGGCTCGGGTTTCTGCTTCTGCTGCCTTAACGATGGCATCCAGTTTGTCGACCAGTCTGTTACGTTTTTCAATAAGTTCCTTAATAAGCATTCGTTTTCCTCCTTATTTCTTTCCAAAAGATAAAACGATGACTTCCCGTTTTCTTCGCTCCAAAGCACTGAAGATATCATTAACGGAATCCGTTTTGTCGTCTTCGACTCGAATTTCCTTCAGTGCGGCTTTTTCGTCGCGCGTGTTGATCGACGTCGCGTAATAGGCTGGCGTCACATCAAGGATAGAGACTTCGCCCAAGCTGATATCGGTCAGTTCTCGGACGCGTCCATTCTCAGGATCTTCCTTCCATGTCTCTCCGTTTGGATTGATGTAAAAGGCAAAAGACCACCCAGACAGCATCCCATCACGGCCTTCCTGGACAATTTCTGAATCGTTCACGATTGCACGGGCGTACAGACCGATATTATCTTCCTTGAGCTCTAATGTTCCATTTGCGATGCCTCCCAAAGGCCTCAAATGGTTGAACCAAAGTTCGATGTTCGGATTAGCAGCAATCGCTTTAGCGAATGTCCCCGTTTTGACAATCTCCCTAAATATTTCTCCATTGATGTCCTTCAGTGGTCTAGAAAGGCGTTCAACGGCGTTGACATAGCCCTCAATGATTGCAGTATTATCACTGCGGATTTCCACCTTCATTCCCTTCATCTCCTTTCGTTGGCGGTTTAATTGGCGGCTCCGAAGCATCATTGATGTTAGCTTTGATGCCCGTATTCGGAGTGTAGATTTCTCCCGTTTCCGGCTTATACAGGACCGCATCAAGCCCAAGTTTGATGTATTCCATGCCAACCGGCAGCATGTTTTCCTTGACGCGAATATCATCGACCGTTAGCCAGGAGTTTTTAAGACCAATTTCGTAGCACTGATACCGCGTCATCGTGTCCGCTTCTGTGATTGCGCTGCTGTCTAGGACAAAGAAGAGCTTTCCTTTCTCCGATTCAAGGAGTATGAATTTGTTTAATGCATTTTCAATTGCCCTGGCGACTGGAAGCACAGCCGTCCGAATCGCCTGTAGGTATACATCAGAAGACGGTTGATCCGAAAAAAGGCCTGTCGGCAGCCCAAAAAGCGAATAAACGGCGTTATTATTAGCTACTTTGTTGTCGAACAGCTGGTTCTCCATGGCCGTTGTTCCAATTTCCTGGAAGTCTAGCCCGTCGTTAAGGACAACGACCGGATTATCTCCCGAAAACAGCTTCTCCCACGCAAGACGCAGGGACCCCAAGATATTGTGGTCAAGATGTTTGCTTGATTTCAAAAAGCCTCGTTTGGCGCCGCTGCCAATGGTGTTGTGTTCGTATTTCAAAGCTTTGAACATCGTAGAAAAAAGCGATTGATTCTCTTCCAGGATGCCGTGACCTTCCATCCCGTCAGTGCTGTCCCGCAGAATCCTAAATATCTGGTAATCGTCGTATCTTCTAGCTTGAATCCAGTAAGCAACTTGCTTGAAGACTGGGTCCTGATTGCTGATAGCGGATACACTCTCACGAGAAACATAGTTGATGGAGCGAATTCGGTTCCGCTGCCAATTAACAACGGCATAACCTTCTCCATCAAGGAGATAGTCCATAACAATCGCACGTTTGAACTGTACAGCGTCAAGCGTATCGCCTGTTTCTCGGTTCAATAGCTCCGTCCGGTAATCTTCAACCTCTTCTTTTCCTCCGTCCGCCCTCGTCCTGTAGAGTCTGACCGGCATTCCCGAAACAGCGCCGGCAATGAATTGCAACGAAGATGCAACGGCGGGCAGCGTCATTGCCTGCCCTTTGGTGCACTGCATGGCTGTTTCACCAGCGACAAAGTCCTGGAAGTCGCTCAGAGATGCAGCCGGATTCTCAAGGGATCGCTTTTCCCCTTTAAAAAAGTCTAGGAAACCCATTATTTCACCTCCTTTCCTAGAACTGCGCACCCCATGTCATAGGCGTGTTCAGCTTAACGTCTTGTTCTAGCAGATACATGGCATTGATCGTCGCTGCAACGATATCGATCTTCCCGTTAGACTTCTTCTTGTTTACATATCGGTTCATGTTTGTGTCGTAGACGCATTTTGCGTTTTCAAAGTTGATTTCCACCATTTTGTTGTTCGCTTCGTAATGAAATTTACCGTCTGCAATAAGCTCTGCGAGCCACTTTGTTGAAGAATGCAGCACTGAAGAATGCTGCTTGATTTCGACTACGTCGATTCCGCCGGATTCCCACTTTTGAGCTGATGATAAGCAGTTATAGCGATCATACCCAAGAGCCTTTATCTTGCATCCATGGTGATTAGCGATATTGAAGACATAGTCTTCAACCACTCTGTAATTAATTGTTCTATCGCCGCAAGGAATAATATGTCCTGCTGCGATATATTCAGCGTAGGGCACTCTTTCAGCCCTCGTCTTTTCATCGATTCTGTCCGCAGGAATGAATACCATCGGGCGGCAATAAACTTCTCCAGTTTTAGCGTCATAGGTAATGATGCTTACTGATGTATTATCGTTCGTCATCGAAAGGTCAACACCGATATAGACCGTCTGCCCATCTATATCAATCTTTGGCACCTTTCCTCGCCTCAGATCATCCAGGGAAATGTAGGCTTCGCCATCATATGTTCCAGATGCCATAATATTGCAATGTTTGGTGAGAAAGTTTGTCTTCGTACTTTCAATATTGAGAGCCCTGGCGTGTTTTTTCTTCAAATCATCCCAAATCTCTTGGATTTCGATGCCGGCAGGATTGCCTTGAGCCATCGCCAGAGGATTCGTAATCCATTCTTTAGCAATGTCAGAATCCGGTTCATATAACAACGAAAAAATCGCCCTATCCTCCACCTGTCCATCAAGGACATGTTTTGAATATGCGACTTCGGCCTCAAAGGGATTATTTACTTTTGGATACTTTGTGCTGATAATGCAGCCTAGCTTGTTTTTAATGTTGAGCTGCCCTGATGCCATGGATTCAATGGCGCTGTTATTCGGCAGCGCGCCGACTTCATCTGCGAGAAAAACATTCGGTAGACGGCCGTCAAACTTGTTATTCGTGTAGGCAAGCGGCTTATAAGTCGTCTGTGTAAGCGTGCATTTGATGCTGTCCCTCAGCAGCTTGAATCGTTTTAGTCCATTCATGTCGTAGTAGACAAGAGGAGACACGGAAAGCGTATTCTGAATAGCGTCCTTTACCTCCTTAGACAAATCAAGATCCGGAGCAACACTAAAAAACTTGGAAAAAGGCGGCTCCGTAAGAAATAGAATGATGAACAGCGTGCCTATAGTATATGTTTTAAAATTCTTTCTGCAGATTTCAAGCACGGCCCGTTCATAACGTCGCTTTTCTGGGTCTTTCCTGGAAACCTCCGCAAGGACCGCTACATAGAATAGCCATTGATAGCTGACAGTGCAGTCATACAATGATTTTCCGAATTGCAATCCTCTTGGCATGATGAGAAGCTTCAGAAGCCCATCAATCTGTCGGCACTTGTGGTCGCTGATAACATATTCAGGATCATCACCGTTTGCAACCTTCAGGAAGTCTTCACATTGCTTAACAACGTAAGAAGGTGCTTTGTAAACCGCCGCAACTTCTGGAATTAAGTTCATCTCGGCAACATTGCCAGAAACAATCGCGCTGGCGTAACGATACGCTGGATGTTTTTTGATATATTCACTCGCTGGCATGCAGCATCAACCCTTTAACGCCTGCAAAAGCGGATCATTTTCAGCCTTGTTCTGCGGGCTTGCTTCTTTCTTTGCTCTTGCCTCTTCGAGCATTCGGCTCAAGGCTTGAGCGGTCTTGTTGGCGCTGTCCGTCACGCGATTGTAGGAGTTGATTCCAGGGTGAGTATAAATATTTGCTCTGCCTTTCACGTATTCCTTAGTGACTAGCACGCCATCTTTTTCTAGGCTCTTTTGCAGTTCCTCTGCAAGAGCGACCTGAGTCGTATATCGCCGGAATGTCGTCATGAACAAATAGTCGTCAGTCAAACCAAATGCGTCGGCCTTTTCCAGCAGGTCTCGGGCCATCCTATTTAATTTTGTTTGCGTGATTTTCATCGTTGCCATTCCAGTCCTCCTTTCCAAAAAAAGCGTGTGTGTCTAACGATGGTGTGTTTTGAGGTAGGGCAGTAGGGTCTAGGGTTTAGCCGGCTCTTTCAAATCTGGAAGCCGGGGGGATACTATCGCCAGCTGACGGAGACGGTCTGCCGGAATAATGCCGTGCTCAGCTTCGTCATGATGCCTTGAACACAATGAAATCAGATTGTTTGTATCAAGTCTCTGACTGAAGTCCCTGTCCAGCGGCGTGATGTGATGGATCTGAAGGTCATTGTTATTCAGTCTGTGTTCATCCTCTAAACAGATGCGGCAAAGATAATGATCGCGCTGAAGAATTTCCATTCTCTTCTTCTGCCATGCTGCTGAACTCCTGAACCTTTCGTTCTGTCCTCTTTCCTTTCGATACCATTTGTGCTTTGGCTTCTTCGGACAGACATACCCCATGGGGTGCATCCGGCCACAGTAGGGGCATGAAATAAGCATAGGGGTTTCACTTTCTCTTGTAAGCAGATAAAGAAAAAGCCATGCCCAATGGCACGGCCTGTATTTAGTTTTCGATGCTACCAGTATACCACGGGTTTCCTGCTTTGATCGTACACAGACCGTACACGTTTCTGCTCAAAATCTACACGATTCTGCTCAAATCTGCTCAGAACTGCTACGGCTCTTTGAAGAACACCATGTTCCCCTGGTGCTGCGGAATGGCATTCCGTCCGAACATCATGACAGTCGGGGTTTCCAGTGCGACGCCTGCCCGCTTCCGGCAGAAACCCACACTGGAATTCACATGTCTGGCTGTGCTGTCCCAGGAAGTTTTATCAATGAAGCGGTCAACCAGGATGGTTCTATCCGTCTCAGAAATCTTTCCCATGGCTTCAAGGGATCTGTCCAGCCTGGCCATGATTGGCCCTAATCTATCCAGTTCAGCGGAATACCGGTCAATCTTATGCTGCAGCTCTTCATGTCTGGCATAAATCCGCTCCTGCTGGCTCTCCTTCTCCCCGCCGCCGCAGCCACCAGTAGGAGAGATGGATGGTGAAGCAGGTGTTGCCTCCTGGCTCAGCATCGCTCTGCACTCTGCCATATCGGCCTTGACATTGGCAATGTACTGGCTAAATTCATGATAGCGGTAAAGGTATTCCCGCACCGCATTGATATAGTCATTATGAAACATTGGGCCATCCTCCTTATGTTATGAAAGGCATGGCAGCGCACAAGGCTCTGCCATGCTTGTCTATGCTTTTTCTTCTGTTACTCTGACTCTGATGTATCCTTCACCCTGGGCCGCATAGAACTTCCTGCAGGTCGCCGTCACGACTTGTTTGTCGTCTGCGTAAGCGAATTTGTTGAGTCCATCCAAGACAGCCTTGAGTATATTGTCCACGTCCGGCATCTTCGTCGGTCGCAAAATATTGTTTTGGCAAAACACCTTTTTCCCTTTTGGAAAAGACTTCGGAATCTTGAAATAGGCATCAACAGATACGCTAACATAGCAGTCATCCGGGACCAGTTTCCCGCCAGCATCAAGATAAGCTATGCGAATTTGCTGCTCGTACTTTTCAGTTTTCCTCGTCGTGTAGATTCTGCCGCTAAGCCTTGAAAACCTTGGTCTGTCCTTCCCTTGAGGTTCTCCTTCAACATAAAATACCGTTTCCATTTGGTCACGCCTCGTCATCAATTGCCCAATCTCGCGGGTCTATTCGCTCATCCTTCAGGCACATCACGTCATCCAAGATACAGAAATCGCATGTTTGCTTTGAGCAATAGGCCTTAATCTTCTTGGCAGCTTCCAGGATTTCACGCCGCTCTATTTCATCCGTTCTCCACTTGAGAGGCGTGTTTCCAGATAATCCATCAGGATAAATATAAACGTTTGGAAATTCTTTTCCTTTTTTCATTGTTTCATCGCCTTTCTGAAGGATTCTTCACATTCCAGGCGGCGATTCTCCTGGCAAGTACGCTCATCGTTACATTTGCGGACCCACTGTCCGAATTCGTCATACATCCAGTGCCATTGTCCGGGATACAGCTTCCGGCCGCAATACGCGCACCAGTGATACTCACCACGATTTTGCAGCAGCTCTTTCCGCAATGCCTGAATGGCCTGCTCCGTATTCTTCTGCCGCCGTCTGTTCTTTCGCCCCATCAAATTAACGCTGTTCATTTTTCACCCTCCTATCGGTAAATCTTCCCAGTTCTTTTGTTCTTCAGAACAATCCTTTCAATCACGTCAAAGCCAGCATCTCCAAGGATGCATTTTGCTCTCTTCAGTGCTTTTTCCATGCGTGCAGCATCAACAGCATTTTGTTTATCTGCTTCTTCTTTTTGAATCTTTTTGAGGGCATTCCCTGGCGTCGGATCTGCATATCCTTCTTGGTTCTTCATGAATTCATTTTTCATTTCGCACCCACCAATCTTTGATTTGCCCCTTGCACAAATAGCCCGTAAGGATTAATCATCTCGAAGATCCTGCTGCCTAGCGCTTCGTCAACGATCGTAATGTCGTTGACGCTGTACTCGCTGCTGAAAATCGTCGTCAAGTGATTAAGATATCTCGAGTTGACGATGTCGAAGATGATCCGCAGCTCGTCCCTGTCGACATCCACGAGATGCCCTTTCTGCACTTTACCGCTGAGCTTGAAAAGGTCATCAATGAAAAGGTTTTGACAGGTTTTCCACTTGGTCATCGCCCGCTCATAATCTTCAGCATAGCTCCGCGCCGCTTTAGTCAGGTTAGGCATCTCTGTGCGATACGAAAAATAATAGTGCAGTTCATGCTTGTCGACGGTCAGTCCGTGACAAACAGCGATGCAGATATGAGTCTTCCCCATCCCAGATTTTCCTAAAACCCCAAATCCAGGTCCGCCTTTGACATGATCCTGCAGGTATCGAGTAGCCATGTCCTTCATCAGCTTCGCTGCTGGGCTTCTATTCCCGTCGAAGGCTTCCAGCGTATACCTGGCATAGTCCTCTGCGCTAACGCCGGATTTCTTCAGCCGGCTGACAACTTGTCGCTGTTCCCAGCACTTCGGGCAATGCCCCATAGACTCATGATCTCCGTTTTTGACCAGCACCCAGCCAGTATTGCTGCATCGATCACACTGGATTCCATCTACTGGAACTTTTGGCTTCGGCTGCTGCTCTGTCTGGCGTTCCTTCATCGTCTTTTTGATGCGCTCCATCATTTGCTTGATATAATCTTCCACTTCGTTCCCTCCTTCAGAACGGTATGGCTTTAACTTCATCCGGGATATCTCTCGGCATGCTGCCGTCCGGTTCGTCGTATCCATCCTGGCTCCATCGCTTTAGGATGCCTGCGACATATTTTATTGTCCGTTTTCCTCGCAGTACAGCTCGATCAATGGCCTTAATGCACAAATCCTTGCCATATTCTTCTAGCAGCGATAATAGCATTTCCGATTCACTTCCACTTTGGAGAGGATGAATTGTTTTTTGAAAATGCTCGACGATTATTTTTTGGTCGCTGCTTTCCTTAGCGTTTATACGTTTATATGTTTCTTTAGGTATGTGGTCACAGACGCCAATAGATGCGTCACCAACGCCAATAGATGCGTCACCAACGCCAATAGATGCGTCACCAACGCCAATAGGATTTTCATTGCTTGCGTCACAGACGCCAAAGAAATGAATCGCATAAACAGGAGATTGCCGTCCTCTGCGAGAGACTTTAATTAATCCAGCTTCTTCCAGCTCTGCACGAGCTCGTTCAATGCTTCTGCGCTTCATATGCGTATCCTGCTCAATTTCGGACATCGAAAGGTTAAAGCTCTCACGCCATCCAGTCATATTGCAATAATGAAGCAGGGAAAACCAGAGAAGAATTGAATTTGATGATAGTGCATGGTCTTCCAGCCAGGCGTGGAAAGCATTTATCTCTGCAATGTAGTTTATCTTCAATCTTCCCTGCGCCATTCTGGTTCATCCTCCTTCAAGTAGATAGCCCGACCGGAGTTTCCTCCGGCAGGGCTCTGTTTTTCTATTTCTTGTCATCGCTGAAAAGAAGTTTTTCTTGAGCGCGTTCGCCATCAATAAAAAGCAGCGCTTCCTTCATGAGAAGCTTGAGCTGGTCAGCCGTCGAAGCGAACATGAATACGGCTTCGTTGGTGTCAACTTCCGAATCAATTGGCTCAAATTTTTCAGGCGTTCGAATCCGGACGGAAGCCATTGCTAATGGACATTTTAAATCGGCTTCAATGATTGCACTCATCCTATCGTTGCTATCGTAGTTGAATTTAACGACCATCGGCCTAATGCGATCATCCATTCCTTGAAATTCAATCTCCAGAAGGCTGGCAACATGACTGCGAAGGTCAAGCATAGCTTTGTAGAATTCCGGCCTTGCTTTTTCTGCAGAAATCAAAGTGTAAGAATCCTTACCCATATCTCCAGATGCATCGTAAGAAATTTTGATTTTACCCTTTGCAACTTGAATAGCAGTGATAATATATTTTTCGACCTTTTCCATAATTGCCTCCTTTAAGCATCAAAAGCTCCATCTCCCAGTTCTTCCGGCGTGAACGGAGCGTCCGGGGCAATAGTGGTTTCTGCCTGCTTTTCTTCAGGTTCTTCCACCTCAATGTCCGCATATTCCATCTCGTTAGGCTGGTCTGCCATATCTGGCAGGATGCTGCTCTTAACGGTTTCGTCGGTGGCGATGGCACGGACAAACTCTGTTTTAAGTGGGGCATACTTGAGCAATTTCTTAAGAACTGTTTTCTTGGCCATTTCCTCAAAATTAGTAGTCCAAGGGCTGAAGCTCTTTTGAGCAGCTTTGGAGAACTCATCCCGATGCCTTTCGACATCCTCCTGACTCATGATTTCAAAGGCTCCACCGCCGTCCTTTGTATGATAAACGGCATAGTAAGCAATGGGCGTACCACGGTTTGTCAATGCCGGTTTATGAACCAGGTTGGGCTTAAGCCCATATTCAAATTCGAAATAATCCCCGCTATATATGGTATGAGCAGCAATATCAAGGACCGCTTCAGACCGATAGGCTAAATCAATGAAGCCTTTGTATCCAAGCTGAAACTGACATTCAGGAACTTTACTAAATTTACCTTTATCATCTTTAACAGTGCGGTTATACCTAATCAAGTACGCTTGTCCAAGCGGTGTATTAGGCTCCACGCCAAGCTGTGCTGCTTGCATCATTGCCCCCAAGAAAGACTGGGGAGTGCACTCTTTTAAGTCTGGGTTTGTACTAAGAGCCGTAAAAATCATTCGTGTGAAGCGCTCTGGAGTCAGGACACTTGGGAGTGCAGCCCTGATTTGAGGTTCCATAGCTTTGATGAGCCCTTTCAAAGTTGCTCCCTTCTGTTGAATTTCCTGCTGCGCTTCCTGCATTTCTGCCGTTTTTTTCGTCAATCCACCTTTAGTGTTCATGGTCAAGCCTCCTTAATCTTCAGGATTTCTAATATCAACAATCTGTTCATAAGCCCCATAGGCCAGTATTCTTCCCAAATAATCTTGAGCTTTTAAGGCTCGGCTCTTGTTATCAAATCTTGCCAAAATAATGTCGGCAGCATTTAATCCAAAATAAATATGTAATTCATAACAGCATGGAAAATATGCTCCCCCAGATTGCAGTTCCGCAATATAAGACCCTGAAATCTTATTCAGTTGATAAAAAGACAGGTCCCCTTTAATGATATCCATGACCTTAGCCCTCCTTAATCTCTTTGATGGAAAATCTTCTGCTTGCTTTCCCTACCGTCACAAATCCTTGCTCCTTCAACTCTTCATACAGCCCTTCATCTGCTTTCTTGAGCTTAGAAAGCGAACAGGTTTCTCTTCCTGCAATCGTTTTCCATTGGACCCTGTGAGTTCCAATCCGTCCGGATTCTACCTCGCCAAGCATCTCCTTTAGGCGGTTCTGGCTAAGCTCAATCTGATTCTTGAGCTGGGTCATGATTTCTGTGTCACTGTTAATCCGAGCGATTAATTCAGCCGCCTCGTTCGGGAGCGCGATTTCCTCTGCCCTGGAGTCTGGGTATCTAGCTGCCAATGCTTGGGAGCAGGAAAGGGATCCATCGACCGGCGGCGCGGTCTTAGTCGTGACCAGGTCCCAAAATTCTTTTTCCGCAGCGATGAGAGTCTGGATGTCGTCCTCATTCCGCTCAATCCACTTCCACTTGGCTTCATTGCCGCCCAGCAGAACCGCAATGTACCAGTAATCTGCCCCGGTTACCGCCATGTAATGAAGGCACTGACAGTAATACGCATCCGGGATTTCATCATCTTTCCATTTGCGATACTGCTTAACGCCAGCGGTCTTGATTTCAAGGCCGGAATTTTCGCCGACGACAACACGGTCAATGTTCGCAATCATGAATGGATGGTCGGCGCTTTGGAGGGTCCCATAGCGCTTCACCTTTTTCCCAGTTGTTTCAGTAAACCATTCCGCGATGTTCGCCTCATTCGCCATGCCCCAGTAGACTGCCTGATTTCCGCTGAGGTCCTCCGGTGCAGCCTGACCCGTCTTTTCCAGCCACAGCTGATATGGCGACTTATAAGGATTAAGCCCCATGATGATCCCGGCGTCGCTGCCGCCGATGCCAAGGTCTCTTGTCTTGAGCCATTTTTCATGGTCTTCTGCATCCCTGACCGATAAAATCAATCTGCAATTCTTAAACTTTGCCATTTTTTCAATCCTCCTGTATAATGGAGGTGAATCCTGTGGAAAGATTCACCTTACTGCCTGTCAGCATTGCCGTGCTGGCAGGCTTTATTTTTGGTTCTTAACATGCTTAGTCATCCTGTTCATCCGAAATCTTGACGAAAACTTGGGAGTTACTATTTCGAACAATTGATTGTAATGCGTCAATCTTTTTCTTTGCTTTATCAAGCTCATCTTTAAGGCGCCAGTTTTCGCTAGATAAGTCAAGAGACTGTTTTCTGAGTTGTTCTTTTCCCGTAATGAGCTCTCGATATTCATCAAGCGTTATTGTTACAGTCAGTTCACCAGCGGTCACAAAGTTGAATTCACGGCTAGTATTTCCAGAGTTCCTGTAAGTATCAGACCCCATCTTGGCCTTCAGGATTTCTTCTTTAGCGCAATATTGGCCGCTTTCAACCGTCTTCATTTCATGCATTTCCATTTTCTATTCCTCCTCGTTCACAAACCATTCTTCAGCCGGGATACAGATTTCGCAAATTTCCTTGCGCGAAAACGGGCAGTCCGGACATCGTGTTTCGCGGCAGTATTTTCGCAGTTTTTCAGCAGCGGCCCAGGCCTCTTTATCACTAATTTTCATGGGTTCACCTCATTTCACAAATTTCTTTACAAAAAGCTCTGCATGCCCAAGCTGCCAATTTCTCGGCAAATCATCATTCAGGACGCAAAAGGCATAGGCCTGGATTGCAAAGGGACATTCGTCGCAATTCTTGCGATCGCAATATTCCCTCAACTGATCAGCCATTTGAAAGGCCGTTTTATCATCTATCATCGCGCATCTCCATCTTCAATCGGACTTCGTTCGATCTTGCTTGGTTTAGGTCCCAATTGCGTGGTGAGTGTCCAAACATGCAATCTTCGTCCTCGTCATCGAAATGAAACGGGCATTGACGGCATTCTTGATCCCAGCAATAATCCTGCAGAATTTCTGCAATTTTAACTGCCATCTCAAAATTTTCGGTCTTCATCAGCGTCCACCCTTCCTCACTCTAACCTTGATTTTCTGTCCAGGATGCAGTGCTCCTGGCTCTTTGATTCCGTTGTCCTCGCGGACCCTCTCAATGATGGTCTGCAGGTCCTCATAGGGCGCGTATTTCTGGCAGATGTCCCATAGCGTATCGCCACTGTACACGGTCCTCTCAAAGGTAAGGTAGTCCGTCGGCTCTGGCTTGACCCTTTCCCGCCAGATGGCTCCTGCAGTCAGGACGCCCGCAGTGATGAGGGCCGTGGCGATGATGGCGACTTTAGCTCTCGTTCTCATATTGGGCTCCTTTCTTTTTTAGCCATTCTTGGTAGTCCTTTTGGTGCTCGACCAAGTATCGCCGGATATAATCAATAAGCTGTGCCATGCTAACACCGCCTTTCTTTGTTCTTTAGCTCCGTGGTATACTCTTCCCAACAGGAGGCGCATATAAATGCTCGAAATTATTTTTACTGGTATTGGGTCAGCCATTTTCAGCGTAGTTGTATATCTTTACAAAAATTGGCGTAAAACTGTGAATGAGGATAAACAAACCTATCAAAATTACCTTTGGTGGCTTCAGCTGAATGCTGAAATAATTAAGAATATGAAATATAGTCAGGCAATCATTGAAACCGCTTGCTCTCAATTTCATCTTCTTGAGCCCTATACATTGAATTACATCGAAATCTTTGATGATGCCCTGCGTGCTCAAATGCTTTCTTATGACATCCTGATTCAAGGCGCCTTGGTGAGAAAAGGGATTTCCTCTAAGGACTTAGCTCGATTGGAATTTGTATCACAATCGCTCTATCAAACCCTTTCCCAACGCATTAAATTAATTGACGAAATCCTTGGCAAATACGCACTTTCAAGCTTTATTTCGTACTATGGTTTGCCTAGAGTAATCAAGCGTATCGCGGATAAATACTTAATCCGGAGTAACACTGGCGATATAAAACAATAGGGTTCCAAAAATGATTAATCCGACTAAGCAGCCTAAAGGAGTTATCCAATCACTGCCGATTACGACCTTATACCCGACATCTGCAAGCAGTGCAAAAAGGCATCCCCATAAGAGGTAGATAGGCAGACTATTTTTGCTCTGAAAGTCTTGTACGAACATCAGTGCAAGCAGTTTTTCAAACCTTTTCCTGTCTTCCAGGCTCATTGAACCCTTGCAGTATTCCTCATATTGCCTCTTGAATTCTTTTTTCTTCTCGTCATCATTCCAAAAGGACATTTTCGTCACCTCCCTCTTAACGAACGAATAAACTCGTTTTTACGACCAAAAAAAATATAGTCCGGCGGGACTTTGTAAACACTAGGGATAGCTTGAATAAAGCTGTATGGAGCATTCGTACTATCCTCTTCGAGTTTTGCAAGTGTCTGATAATGCATGCCGAATAGAGCAGCAGCCTCCTTTTGAGTATAACCGATATTAGTTCTAGCAGCTTCCAGAGTAACTTTTACCATTTTCATCACCTCCTTGTTCCTTCATGATAAACGAGTTTATTCGTTTTGTCAACGTTAATAACGAATTTTCCCGTTTTTAAGAAAACGCAGGCCTTGTTTTTAACGGTTTTATTCGTTATAATGTAGAAAACGCCAAGAGAAAGGAGTGCTAATATGCCACGGAATAAGCTTTCAGAATTTGACCAATCCCTGCGCGAGCAGATATCAAAGAACTTAAAGCAATTATGCGAGAACATGACTCAATCAGAGTTATCAGAACTAACAGGCATTCCCGAATCTACTATTTCCGGTTATTTTGCAATGAGATCAACTCCAAACGCGGGTAACGTGCAAAAGATTGCCGATGCGCTCGGCGTCAAAAAATCGGATATCGATCCGCGCTTTTCCCATGCCTTATTGGAAGAAAAGCTAACGCGCAAAGATGAACGCGAAATTGAATCTGACCTAGAAGACATGATGAACTCTGTCGCTGCAGCCGCCTTTGAAGATGGCTCCGATTTAGAAGATATCGAAGCATTTAAGGCAACAATCAAAGCCGCAATGATTCAAGCAAAAAAGATTGCCAAAAAAAAGTATACTCCGAAGAAGTTCCGGAAGGATTGACGCTCATGGATATAAAGCGGAAAGTGCGCCAGCTAATCCGCCGATACAAGACTGATAACCCGTTTCAATTGGCAGCTTGCGAAAACATTCATGTCATCTACGGAGACTTAGGCGGTAAGTATGGCAATTATCTCAAATACAAGAGGTCGAAGTTCATCATCATCGATGATGAACGGACGCCTCCGGATATGATTGATTTCGTTTGTGCTCATGAGCTAGGGCATGCCTTGTGCACTCCCGACGACAATACCCAGTGGCTAAAGACGTACACCATGAGTATCAATGCGGACAGGGTTGAGCATACAGCCAACGAATTTGCCGTTGAGTTGCTTCTCAATGACGACTATTTGTCGGATCATGATGATTGGTCCATTTATAAGCTTGCTGAATGTCGTGGCGTCCCACAGCAATTTATCAACTTGAAAAATGAAAAGAGAAAAAAAGGTTGCTCAAAGCCCAGGAAAATCATTTGAAATCAAGTAACCATCTTGCAATAATCGTGCGAAATCGTTTGAAAGGAAGGGATGGAGATGAAAAACTTGAAGAAGATCTCCGTGTTTGCTGCCGCCTTGATGCTATTAACTTCAACCGCCTTTGCCTACGTCGGCAATATGTCCAGTAAAAAGTTCCACTATGATAATTGCCGTGCCGCCAGTAAAATCAAGGCCGGCAACCGTACCACCTTCGAAAGCCGAGATGAAGCCATAAGCGCGGGGTACAAGCCCTGCGGCATCTGCAGACCGTGAGGGATCCACGCCCCAACAAAAAAAAATCCCGCCACCGTGCTACCAACACGATGCCGGGAAGTGCAGCTTTGTACTGGTAATACTCAGCTGCAGTCTAAACCACCCCCACAGGAGGTCGACTATGCTAATAGTATATCACGTCGGCCTCCATCTAGCCATAGAAGGAGGCTATTATTATGCAAAAAAACACCACTATTGAAAATACAACAAAGGCTGTCATTTATGCTCGGTACTCTTCAGACCGCCAGCGGGAAGAATCCATTGAAGGCCAGCTGCGTGTATGCGAAGACTACGCCAAAAGAACCGGTATGACCATCCTACATGTTTACGCCGACAGGGCTCTTTCTGGTCGCAGTGACCAACGCCCAGAATTTCAGATGATGATTCAAGCGGCCGCTACGCAAGCCTTTGATACAGTCCTCGTTTATAAGCTTAACCGTTTTGCCCGTAATCGCTACGACAGCGCTAAGTACAAACACAAGTTAAAGAAATACGGCGTCAAAGTTGTCAGTGCCATGGAAAACATCGCCAATGATCCATCAGGCATCCTACTAGAATCCGTCATTGAAGGCATGGCTGAATACTACAGCGCAGAACTTGCCGAAAACGTCATGCGCGGAATGACGGAGAATGCTCTGGAATGTAAGTGGCCAGGTGGAACAGTGCCGCTGGGCTATAAACTCGACGCGGCGCGCCATCTTATCATCGACGAACCTGCAGCAAAAACTGTGCGATGGATATACCAAATGGCCCTGGAAAGCAGGCAACCATCATCAATCATTCGCGAGCTCAACGCCGCCGGATGCCGCACTGCCTTTGGCAGACCCTTCGGCCGCACAAGCCTCAACACCATCCTGAAGAACGAGAGGTACATTGGCACCTTTATTTGGAATGATATTAAAAAGCCGAATGCAATCCCCGTCATAATCGATCCTGAAGACTGGCAAAAAGTCCAGACAATCTCAAAATCAAAAAAGAAGTGTATCGCAAAATCACGCGGCGAAAACTATCTATTGACTGGACGGTTATTTTGTGGCCAATGCGGTGAAAGTATGGTTGGAACGGCAGGAACCTCGAAGATGCAGAGAGTCTACCACTATTACGCCTGCGGCAACCACCTGAAGAAAAAAGGATGCACTACAAAGGCGATCCGTGCAGATAAGCTAGAAGACCTCATCTGCACCGCGACGACGCAACTCCTCAGCAACCAAGATGCGATAAAAGCCATTGCAAAGCAAGCTATTAGCGCTCAAGAAACACAAGGTCCCTCCCTTGTGCTGAAATCGCTGCAGAATCAAAAAGCGGATATATCAAGAAAGCTCCAAAACTGCGTAAAAGCCGTCGAGGAAGGACTTATTAGCCAAACTGTAACAAATCATATTCAGGAATATGAAAAACAGCTCCAATCCCTAAATGACGACATCAAGAAGGAAGAATTGATGAACCGAGTTCCACAGCTAACCGAAAAACATATCGAATTCTTTTTCTGGTCCATTTCCCAGCAAATTAAAAAAGCGGACAAGTATAAGAGCATCCTACTCTCATCCCTCGTCCGCAGTGTCATCATCTATGAAGATTTTATTGAGATCCAATATAATTACAAAAAAGAACTCCCCATCCTACAGAATCCTGTCAAGATAAAGAGTGGTTCTATAATTTATTTTGGGGCGCTAAAGTGACCGTCCAGATGCGTGTCCTCT
>OLPH01000766.1_pt1 | contig 37479 bp, 23 predicted proteins | sample 1672951 | NCBI WGS metagenome assembly OLPH01 (sample SAMEA3136740, study PRJEB25190) | human gut metagenome | reverse complement strand
GGTCCTCGGTCGGCTTGATGTAGCCGTAGTGGATGTTGAAGCCATGAGCGAAGGCGACAGCAGCTCCCGGCTTGATGTTCGGCTCAATATCGTTGGCCCAGATGGTGCGCTGATACTGATCCGGAGCCAGAATCATGATGATGTCGGCTTCAGCGGCGGCTTCCGGAACGGACTTGACTTCCAGACCCTGCTCCTTGGCGTGCTCGACAGACTTGGAGGTCGGGCGCAGGCCGACGACGACGTCGACGCCGGAATCGCGCAGGTTCAGCGCATGGGCGTGGCCCTGGGAGCCGTAACCGATGATGGCGACCTTCTTGCCTTCGAGGACCGAGAGATCGCCGTCGTTCTCGTACCAGATTTGTGCAGCCATTGTACTTGGCACTCCTTTTTGTGTAGTGGGGTGAACGCTTGGAAAGCGTTCGGGTTTCTACCATTCGCAGATGAAATTCGTGGTTTCGTGCATGGATTTTGTCCTGCAAACTGCGGTCTATCCTACCGGAGGCGGTGCCTTGACACGTATCCAGTCCACAAAGTGAGCCGCGAAACCGTAAAAAATCCACTGCTCATTGGATGGTGGTTTCGTGTATCCTCGGCCGGAAATGGCATAGGATAGGCATGTCGTATTTCTAGTAGGAAGAGATGCCATGGTTGCTGCGACTGGTCCCGCGCCGGGATCTGAACTTACTGCGGAAGCCGATGAGGTCGAGGAGCGTAGCTCGGCCGGTGTGTTGCATGTGGCGGCGATTTTCGCCTCGCATATGGTATTGCAGCGCAACAAGCCCATCGCCGTGTTCGGCGCGTTGGATGCCGATTGCGCAGGTATGGAGGTCGTCGCGCAGATTCGCGATTTCGACGGGTCGATGGTCGCGCAGGCCCACGCGTACGCTTCGAAGGATCTCAAGGACGGTCTTTCGCCGTGGCGCGTGATGCTTCCCGCGCAGCCGGAGGGCGGTCCGTACACGCTCCGCGTCACCGCGGGCAACGATTTCCTCGAATTCGAGGACGTGCTGATCGGCGAGGTGTGGCTTGCCGGCGGCCAAAGCAATATGGAACTTGAGCTGCGCAACAGCGAGAACGCCGAAGCGGCCCTTGAGAATTGCGCCGATCCGCTGCTGCGTTTCTACAACGTGCCGAAAACCGGCGTCATCAACCGCAATGCGGAGAACGCGGCGAGCTGGCAGGAATCATCGCCGGAAAACAGCGGTGTGATGAGCGCCGTCGCCTATTATTTCGCGCACAAGCTGCGCTCCGAACTCGACCCCGATCTGCCGATCGGCATCGTGGACTGCTATATCGGCGGCACGTCGATCACGTGCTGGATGAGCGAGGACGCGTTGAATTCCAGCGAGGCAGGACGTGGCTATCTCACCCGGTACGAGCGTGCGATCACCGGCAAGACGCAGGAGCAGTTCAAGCTGGAAACCGACGAATGGCAGACGAGATTCGATGCTTGGAACGCGAATATCGCGGCCGCCAAGGAAGCCGATCCCGACGTGACGTGGGATACGCTGAACGAACAGTACGGCGCATGCCCGTGGCCGCCGCCGGTCACGCCGACGTCGCAGTACCGTCCGACCGGACCGTTCCGCGCCATGCTGGAACGCATCGCGCCATACTCGCTGGCTGGTTTCCTGTGGTACCAAGGCGAGGAGGACGAACCGTATTGTGGGTCCTACCGTGAGCTGCTGGGCATGCTGATCGGCGAGTGGCGCGCCATCTGGAGCGAGAACCTGCCGTTCCTCATCGTGCAGCTTCCGCAATGGATCGACAAGAAGGTGGACGAGACCGAAGGCGATCCGATGCTGTGGCCGGTGCTGCGCGAGGCCCAATGGGACGCGGCGCAGTCCATCGACAACGTGTACGTCATCTGCACCATCGATTGTGGCGAGTACGACAACATCCATCCCGTCGACAAGCGCACTCCGGGCGAACGGCTCGCCGATTGCGCGTTGAGGCAGGTTTACGGCATGTCCCGCATTCCCGTGTACGGGCCGACGGTGTTGGGCTTCCGTTGCGATCCGAACGGCCGCGTACGGCTGTTCTTCCGTTACGCGCACGGCCTGCATTTCGACGGCACCACGCCCGGCAGCAGGAATCAGGGCTCCGATGCGGAGCCGCCTTCGCTGGTGCGTTCGCCGGAGAGCTCCGGTTTCGAGCTTGCGGGCGCGGACGGCGTGTTCCATCCGGCCACCGCGGCGATTTTCGTGGATTGCGATATCGACGACCTCGTCAATTCCAAGGTGAACGTGGTCGATTACAACGCCACCGAATTCGGCATTCCCGTCAACAGCCGCAGCATCGGCACGATCACGCTGGCATGTCCGGATGTGCCGGAACCGATGTCGATGCGGTACGCATGGCGCAGCTGGGGGCCGGCTCCGCTGTTCAACAGCGATGGATTGCCCGCCCAGCCGTTCCGGCTTGATCTGACGGATCACACGGCGTCGAATGACGACGGTGAGTGATGCCGTGGCGTGACGCCACCAGGTGATGATAACCGAGTGACGATATGGAAAACCGGCCGTCCCTTCGATTCGAGGGGCGGCCGGTTTTTATAGGGTTGCTGGGGTTGTTGGAGTCGTTTCGAGACCGCTATGAGGGACGCCTCGAGGTCACTTCCACAGGTCGGGGCCGAAGGATTCCAGATATGCGGTCAGCTCGTCGGCCATCTCCTGCTGTTCCGCGACGCGCGGATGGCCTGGTGTGGCCGCCGCGTTGCGCGAGTACAGGAAGTGCCGCACGCGGTCGTCGCCTTCGTCGTTGACCGTATGGCACACCTCGTCGAGCGCGCGGTCCCAGGACGGGTCGTGGATGAGCACGGTGGTGGCGAGCACGATCAGCGCATGCGGATATTTTCCGCGCAGCGCGTGTACGAAATCGACGTACCGGGCCCGCCAATGCGTGGCTTCCTCGCCGTCATAGTCATCCGCCATGAAATCGCGGGGATGCGCATCGTTCTGACCCAGCGCGACCACCACCACATGCGGCGTGTACTGCGCGAAATCCCAAGGGGTCGTGCCGCCCAGCTGCGTGTTGTAGACGGATTTGTCCCAGATGCTTTCCATGCCGATGTAATCCGGCGCATGGAACCAGCCGATGCCGTCCAGCAGGGTCGTGCCGCCCTGCGAGACCAAGTGCACCTGCGCGTCGAGATTGCGTGCGGTGATGGCGGCGTACGAATACCAAGCGTTGCTGTACGGGCTCAGATCCACCTCCGGATCGGCCTGTCCCACATAGCAGGCGGCCTCGCAGCGCTCGCCGCACGTTACGGAATCGCCGTACACTTCGATGCGGCGCTCCGGCAGCGGTGTCGCCGTCGGCATGAGCTCCGCTCCGTCGTCCAGCAGAATGCCATACACGTCAAAACGATTGTTGCCTTCGTCCTGCCGTTTGAAGATCGTCACCTCATGCTCGATGTCCGGCAGATCGGCGGCGATCGCCACGTCGACCGGATGACGCGGCCCGCCATCCTGTTGGCCGGTCGGTTCCACGCGGCTTGGGTAGCCGTTTTCCATGCTGATGCCGTCATGCGCGCCGTCGATGGGCACGCGCACCTTGACCTGCATGCCGTCGACGATGGCGCCGAGATACGCGTCTCCGTACCCCCAATGGTTGATGAGGCGCACTCCGACGCTGGTGCCGGTGCAGCGGAACGATACCTGCGTGTAGGGGAACGCCCAGGTCTGATGGTCGGCGGGGGTGCGGTCGATGCGCCCCATGAACCGAAGGTCCGGGTTGGTGATTGGAATGAATCGCGATGCTTGGGTGGTGGTGTTCATGGCCCTTACTTGGAACGAACCGATGGTGTCTCCCGCTCTGTGGAACGGGGCGTGTCGTTTTGTAAACAGTCTATGACATCGGTTAACCTCATTAATATCTTAACCGCTTCAGTAAAGGGCACGCAATGACGCTAACTTTTCCACGGGATTTCACATTCGGCACGGCCACGGCGGCCTATCAGATCGAAGGCGCGGTGACCGAGGATGGCCGCTGCCCCTCCATCTGGGACACCTTCAGCCATACGCCGGGAGCCACCCTCGCCGGCGACACCGGTGATGTGGCCACCGATTCCTACCATCGTTGGCGCGAGGACCTCGCGCTGCTCAAGGATCTCGGTGTGGACGCCTACCGCTTCTCGATCGCCATGCCCCGCATCCTGCCGACGCCCGGCGGCGCGTCCAACGAAAAGGACTCGACTTCTACGAAGGCGTCGTGGACGCCCTGCTGGAAGTCGGCATCAAGCCGGTCGTGACGCTGTACCACTGGGATCTGCCGCAATATCTTGGCGACGAGGGCGGCTGGCTGAACCGCAAGACCGCCTATGCGCTCGCTGACTACGCGGGTGTCGTGGCCAAGCGCCTCGGCGACCGCGTCGACACCTGGACCACGCTGAACGAGCCGTGGTGCTCGTCCTATCTGAGCTATGGAGCCAAGGAGCACGCGCCGGGCTTGGGCCTTGGCCCCGGAGCCTTCCCGGCGGTCCATCACCTGAATCTGGCGCATGGTCTGATGACGCAGGCCGTCCGCGCCGAAGTGGGGGACAAGGCCAAGTATTCGGTCACGTTGAACCTGCAGTTCAACCGTGGCGACGCCGACGCCTGCCATCGCCTCGACCTGATCTCCAACCGCGCTTTCCTCGACCCGATGCTGCGCGGCCGTTACCCGGACGAACTGTTCTCCATCACCAAGGGCATCTGCGACTGGGACTTCATCCAGTCCGGAGACCTCGAGCTCATCCACCAGCCGATCGACGTGTTGGGCATCAACTACTATTCCACCAACCGGGTGGCCATGTCCGACCGTCCGCAGTTCCTGCAAAGCACTGAGGCGTCCACCGCCCCTGGAGCGTCCGACGTGGACTGGCTGCCCACCGAGGGCCCGCACACCGACATGGGCTGGAACATCGATCCGGACGGCCTGCATGACCTGCTGGTGCGCGTGCACGACAACTATCCGGAGGTCGATCTGGTGGTCACCGAGAACGGCATGGCCTGCAAGGACCAGCTGACGGTGAACGAGGACGGCACGAAATCGGTGCATGATCCGGACCGCATCGACTATCTCAAGCGTCATTTCGCCGCGGCGAAGCGCGCCATCGACGAAGGCGTGCCGCTGACCGGCTATTTCGTGTGGTCGCTGCTTGACAATTTCGAATGGTATTTCGGCTATGCCAAGCGATTCGGCATCACATACGTCGACTACGCCACGCAGGAGCGCATCCCGAAGGACAGCTTCATGTGGTACCGCGATTTCCTGGCTTCCCGCAAGGGCTGAGCGTCCGGCGATCGCCGTCGCGCGTTGTTCCATGAACGGCGTGCCGCGTCCATTCATGGCGTGGCACGCCGTTTTCGTTGCGATTCCGCCGTTTTTCGCTGCTGCAGGATTTTGCATACGTATGCTTAAGCGCTTAACGACACTCCGGTAAAAAAATTTACATTAACCCTCTTAGCGTGAACGGTCGCGGGTTGTGGGGGATGGACATCAAACCGCTTCGATGTATTGAAATGATTGGTGTTTTCTGTATTTGAAGCGGGTTGACCATAGGGTTGCGACGGCACTGCGGCTGTGCGGCGAGGGCGCGGAGCGCAACTTAAGCGCTTGACAAACTTAAGGGGTTCATTTATGGTATAACTACCAGTTCATCAAAGGCAGGCAGAGAGGCCTGAGATGAAAAAGGCATCACCAATGGAGCATCGGTGCCGAGACTCCGGAAGTGATGGACAAGGATTCACAAGGAAGGATCAGAAGATGAATCTCAAGAAAATCGTCGCAGCCGGCATCGCAGCCGTCTGCGCGGTAAGCATGGCAGCCTGCGGTGGCAGCAATGGCTCCTCTGGACAGACCGATATGACGTACGACAAGATCGAGCTCGGCAAGACCGGCAAGGACATCAAGGCCAGCATCAAGTTCTACAATGGCCGCACCGATATGGGGCTTGATTCCTATCCGGGCAAGAATTGGAAGTCCTATATCGCCGATTTCAACAAGCTTTATCCGGATATCAAGGTCGATGTGCAGACCGACACCAATTACGCCGATAACGCGCTCACCCGCCTGCAGGGCGGCGACTGGGGCGACATCATGATGATCCCGTCCGTCGATAAGTCCGAAATGTCGAACTACTTCATCTCCTACGGATCGCTTGACACCATGAAGAAGCAAGTCAAGCTCGCCTCCGAAAAGGCTTACGACGGCAAGTGCTATGGCGTCGCCACGGATGGCCAGACCTCGGGAGTGGTCTACAATAAGGCCGTCTTCAAGAAGGCCGGCATCACCGACCTGCCGAAGACTCCGAGCGAATTCATCAAGGATCTCAAGCTCATCAAGGAAAAGACGGATGCCATCCCGCTGTACACCAACTACGCGGCAGGCTTCACCATGGGCGCCTGGGATGCCTACATCGGCACCACGGCTACCGGCGATGACACCTACATGAACCAGAAGCTCGTGCACACCAAGGCTCCGTTCAAGGATCCGGGCGACGGGACCCATGCCTACAACGTGTACAAGATCCTGTATGATGCCGTGGCCGACGGTCTGACCGAGGATGATTATTCCACCACCGATTGGGAATCCTCCAAGGGCATGATCAACAGCGGCAAGATCGGCACCATGGTGCTGGGCGCTTGGGCCGTGACCCAGATGCAGCAGGCCGGCGACCACCCTGATGACATCGGCTACATGCCGTTCCCGATTTCCGTCAAGGGCAAGCAGTATGCCTCCATGGGCGGCAACTACTCCATGGGCATCAACAAGAAGTCTTCCAAGGACAATCAGGAAGCGGCCATGATCTTCGTCAAGTGGCTCACCGAGAAGTCTGGTTACGCCATGAACGAAGGCGGCATCCCGATCAAGTATGGCGAGAGCGACCTTCCGAGCATCTACGCCGACTTCAAGGATGTGGACATGGAGCCTGACGCGGACTCCCTGAAGGGCGAGGAGGATCTGTTCACCGAGGTGAACTCCGACTCCGAGCTTGGCATCAACTCCAATGGCAACAAGCGCGTCCAGGCCATCGTCGAGCACGCGGCCAACAAGGACAAGTCCTACGACGACATCATGAAGGATTGGAACAACGCTTGGTACAAGGCAATGCAGGACGATGACGCGGAAGCCAAGTACTGATCGCCATTGATCGCTTCGGGTCGGTCTGACCTGTTTGGGACCGATCCGAAACAATCGCAAAACCTTTCCCCTTTCCTCCTCTTACCGGCGGCCGCTCCTATTCCGGTTGCGGTCGCCGGCTTTCCATGCCACTGGTACGTCAACGAAAAGAGAGCATCATGACTACCGCGATCGCGGGTGCCGCGGCCACTTCTGCGGACGACATCCCCTTCAATCCTCATAAGCGCGACTACAAGAAGGCCATCATCATCGTAGCCTTCTGCTTCATCCCAGTCGCATTGCTGGTGATTTTCACTTATTGGCCGTTCATCCAGATGTGCGGTTATTCCTTCTACAAGATGAAGTACATCGGCACGCCACGTTTCATCGGCTTGCGCAACTACCGTGATATCTTCACCCGACCCGAACTGCTCGCCACGCTGAAGCTGAGCCTTTACTACATGGCCGGTGCCCTCATCCAGGTGGGCTTGGCCCTGTACCTGTCCACCGTGCTTGCGTTCCGTGTCCGCGGCGGCGCGTTCTTCAAGGGCGCGATGTTCTTCCCCTACCTGATCAACGGCATCGCGGTCGGCTTCATCTTCAAGTTCTTCTATACCCGCGGCTACGTGCTTGACACCGTGCTTCAGTGGTGCGGATTCCAACTCGACAATCTGCCGTACTGGCTGAAGGACCAGTCCATCAACAACTGGTCGCTGGTGGGCTCATCCATTTGGCGTTACCTTGGACAGAACGTGATTCTGTTCATCGGCGCGATCATGTCCATCGATTCCTCGCTGTATGAGGCGGCGGAGATCGACGGCGCCAACAAGTGGCAGCAGTTCAAGCACATCATCCTGCCGGGCATCAAGACCATCCTGGTGCTGAACATCATCCTCTCCATCACCGGCTCGCTGTCCGCCTTCGAAGGCCCGTACGTCATCACCTCCGGCGCGAACGGCACCGGCACCTACATGGTGCAGATGGACAAGATCGCGCACACCGACCAGAAGGTGGGCTTGGCGTCCGCCATGGCCGTGGTGCTGCTGGTCATCATCATCATCTGCACATTGCTGCAGAAGATCATCATGGGCGTGCTGTTCAAGGACGCCGATGACGGCACCGAGAAGGCCCGCAAGCAGGCTGCGAAGATCGAAAAGCAGCGCAGGCGCGCGCTGAAGGCCGCCAACAAAGTCAAGGTCGGCAAGGCTCCATTGTTCAAGGACGGAAAGGTGGGTGCGTGATGACTAGCACAACCGTCGCACCTCAGGCGCAGGCTCCGCAGAGCCAAGTGCAGAAGGTCGGTTTCGGATACCATCTCAAGCTGTGGGTCCTGAGCTTCCTCAAATATCTCAGCCTGATTTTCGTCACCTTCTGGATGCTGTTGCCGCTGGTCACTTGCTTCTTCACCGCTGCCAAGAGCACCGATGAATGGCGCTCCACCTCCGTGATGGCGTTCCCGAAGAATATCTTCAACTTCGACAACTATGTTGAGGCGTTCAAGCTTTCGAATATGGCCGTCGCCTTCCGTAATTCGCTGATCGTGCTCGTCTGCGTGTGCTTCCTCACCACCATCATCGGTACGCAGCTCGCCTATGTGCTTTCCCGTTTCCAGTTCCCAGGCAACGGTCTGATCCGCATGGCGTTCATGATGGCCGCGCTGCTGCCGGGCATCGCCATGCAAGTCGCGGTTTACAAGATCATGGGCAGCTTCCATCTGATCAATTCGCTGTGGGGCTACATCATCATGTCGATGGGCACCGATGTGATCTCGATCTACATCTTCATCCAGTATTTCGAGAATCTGCCGATCTCCCTTGATGAGGCCGCGCTGATGGATGGCGCAAGCTACTTCACCATCTACAGCCGTATCCTCCTGCCGCTGCTCAAGCCCGCCATCGTGACCTGCCTGATCCTTAAGGGCGTCGGCATCTACAACGAGTACTACTCGGCCAACCTGTATCTGCAGGACAAGCAGAGGCTTGGCACGGTGGCCATCTCGCTGTACGCCTTCACCGGCCCGCAAGGCTCCAAGTACAACCTGATCTGCGCAGGCGTGATCATCACCTTGCTGCCGGCGTTGATCGCCTTCCTGGCTTTCCAGAAGCAGATTTACAACGGTGTCGCTGCCGGCGCCGTGAAGGAGTGATTCCTCTCACTGCAACTGAAGGTTTCCTTTCGTCTTCCAAGGCCGCGCCGAGATTCGTCATCGCGGTGCGGCCTTTTTTCTCCACCATTTGTTAGAAGGATTTACCATGTCTCACATTCCCAGCACGTTTGCCCCGCTGAGCGAGGGTTGGACGTTGACCGCCGTCAATACGGAAGCCGCTCCCGAAGCGTTGCGCGCGACGCTTGCCGCGGGCATTCCGGCCACTGTGCCGGGAGAGGCCACGCTTGACCTGCTCAACGCCGGTCTGATCGACGACCCGTTCGACGGCGACAACGAAAACAAGCAGCAGTGGATCGGCGATGTCGATTGGCGTTTCACCTGCCATTTCGATTGGCATGACGACGGCTCCGACCGTCACGACTTGGTGTCCTACGGCCTCGACACCATCGCCGACATCGCATTGAACGGCCGCCCGGTCGCCTCCACCCACAACTTCCACCGTTCCTACCGTTGGGACGTACGTGGTTTGCTCAGGGACGGCGCCAACGAGCTGACCGTCACCTTCACGTCCCCCGTGCGCGAATCCGACCGCATGGAACAGGCCCGTGGCTACTATCCGCACACCGAACACCATGCCTTCAACCAGATTCGCAAGCCGAGCTATTCCTTCGGCTGGGATTGGGGCATCGATGTGGCCAACGCCGGCATCTGGCGCGAGATCGGCATCGACTCTTGGTCCGGCGTGCGCATCGCATCCGTCCGCCCGCTGGTCGACGTCACCGCCGACGGCACCGGTCTGCTCAACGTGCACGTCGAAATCGAACGCGCCGGTAAAGGGCGCGTCATGTCACCGTACGATTCCCATCCGGTCCGCCAGGCCGTGCCGGTGCACGCCGAAATCTCCGGCTTCGGCACGAACCTGTCCGTTGACGGCGTCGTGGCCGAAGGCCGCAACGAGGCCGTGCTGACGATTGCAGTGCCGGAAGCGAAGCTGTGGTGGCCCGTCGGCTACGGCGACCAGCCGTTGTACGATGTCGACGTCACCGCCGGCGACGCCAAGGAAGCGTCCTGGAACGGCCATGTCGGCTTCCGCACCGTGCATGTGGACACCCGTGCCGACGAAATCGGCCGCCCATTCCAGATCTACGTCAACGACGTGCCGGTGCACGCGCACGGCTACAACTGGATTCCCGACGACGCCTTCATCTCCCGTGTTTCCCAGCGTGACTACGAGCGCGGCATCCGCGATCTTGTGGAATCCAACTCCAATATGGTGCGCGCCTGGGGCGGCGGCATCTACGAGTCCGACGAGTTCTATGACCTGTGCGACAAGTACGGCATCATGGTGTGGCAGGACTTCATGCTGGCCTGCGCCGCCTACCCGGAGGACGCTGAGACCAAGGCCGAAGTCGAGGCCGAGGCCCGCGAGCACATCACCCGTCTGTCCGAACATGCCAGCCTCATCGTGTGGAACGGCTCCAACGAGAACTACGTGGCCTATGCCGAGTGGGGCGGTTACAAGCAGGCCCTGCGTGACGACGACCGCAAGCCGAACGCGTTCGGATACGGCGAAAAGCCATGGGGTGACTACTACTATTCTGAACTGTTCCCGGCCCTGCTGGCCGAACTTGATCCGGCCCGCTCCGCCTACTTGCCAAGCTCCCCGATGAGCTTCACCAAGTTCACGGGCGCCAACTTTGATACCGACGGCACCATGCACATCTGGGATGCTTGGAACCGCGCCGATTACACCGTGTACGCGCAGTACACCCCGCGCTTCGCCGACGAATTCGGCTACCAGGCTCCGCCGGCATGGAGTACCCTCACCGGTGCCGTGCACGACGGCAAACTGGAACCGTTCGGCAAGCAGATGCTGGTGCATCAGAAGGCCTCCGGCGGCAACTACAAGCTGGCGCGTGGCATGCGCTCGCACATCACCCCCGGTCATCTCGACGACGTGAGCTTCGGCGGCGTGGTCAACGGCAAGCCGTCCGATGGCAAGCACAGCTGGCTGATCCCCACCGACAACTGGGCCGACATCGAGGACTGGCACTGGGCATGCCAGCTGCAGCAGGCGCAGGCCATGCGCTTCGGCGTGGAGCACATGCGCTCCCTCGAACCGGTGAACGCCGGCGCGCTGATCTGGCAGCTGAACGACGATTGGCCGGTCGTCTCCTGGGCCGCGGTCGATTTCAACGGCCACCGCAAGCCGGTCTGGTATGCGTCCCGTGACTTCTTCGCGCCGCGTCTGGCCACCATCCAGCCGCGCGTCTCCGAGGAATACCGCGAGACCCACAGCTGGGAAGGCGTGAAGACCGCCAACGACCACTTCGAGCTGATCGTGCTCAACGACACCCGCAAGGCGTGGAAGGGCTCCTGGAAGGTCGAGCGCGTGAACCTGTCCGGCGAGGTGCTCGCTTCCCAAAGCTTCGACGACGTCGAGCTTGGCGCGGTCTGCCATGTCGGGCTGCCGCTCAACGAGGACATCGTCTCCTATGAGGACGCCGGCAATGAGCTGGTCGTGGCCACCCCGTCCGACAACGCCTTCGCCCGCGTGGTCTTCAACCCGGCCGAGATCATCGACCAGAAGCTCGCCGCTCCCGCCGACGCGTTCGAGACTTCCGCCAAGGCCGTCGAAGGCGGCGTGGAGCTTACGGTCACCGCCAGAAGCTACGTGCGCGACCTGTTCTGCATGGTCGACAAGGTCGATGCCAAGGCGTCCGTCACCGAAGGCATGGTCTCCCTGCTGGCCGGCGAGAGCGTCACGCTGCACATCGCCACCGACGCGACCTCCGATCCGGACGCGTTCGCCGCGGCCAACGTGCTGCGCAGCGCCAACGACCTCAAGCGCGAGTGGTGACGTCTTGGCCGCTGTCTGGGGAATGCCCTCCGGAACGATGGATGAGGAGGGCATCCCACTGAACATTTCAGCATGACGGTTCCGCTTAAGCGGAAAATTAAGCGAAGGCGCCGCCGACCCTACGAAGCAAAGTGCCGTAAACACTGGCTTCCTGCAGGGTCGGTGGTGCCTTCGCTGTATGATGTAGGTGAACCGTTTAAGTTCAATTTCAGCAAAGAGAAAGTGCGGGCATGCCAGTTCAAAAAAGCAATGTGACGATTTTCGATGTCGCTAAGGCGTCAGGCGTTTCCAGCAGTGCCGTCTCGTATGCCCTCAACGGCAAACCCGGGGTCTCCGAGGGGACCCGTGCCAAGGTGTTGCAGGTGGCCCATGAATTGGGCTGGAAGCCGAACGGCGCGGCCCAGGCGCTGGCCAAGGCGAAGACGCAGCGCATCGGTTTGGTTCTGGATTACGATCCCGAGCTGCTGTCCGTCGAATCCTTCATGATGGAGCTGATTTCCGGCTTGGGCGCCGAGCTGGAAAAGCACGATTATTCCATTCTGATCCGCATGGCCGTCGGCGAGGACGCCAAACTGGCGATCATCAAGGACTGGATCGCCACTGGCAACGTCGATGGATTGCTGCTGGTCAATGTGGAGCTTGGCGACCCGTGCGTGAAGCTGCTCGAAGATGCGGATATGCCGGTGCTTGCGATCGCCGATGCTTCCGTGGCCGGCGACCTGCCGAGCCTGTCCAGCGCCGACGCCGACGCGGTACGCCAGGCGGTGCAGTATCTGTATGATCTTGGACACCGTCACATTGCGCGCGTGGGTGGTCCCGAAGCGCTTGCGCATTCGTACATACGAGACTCCGCCTTCGCCGACGTTGCCTCCGAGCTGGGTGTCCGTTATCGGTGCCTGCATACCGACTACACGCCGGAAACCGGTCGCGAGGCCACGAAACGTCTGCTGAGCTTCGGCGAACATCCGACCGCCATCATCTACGACAATGACGTGATGGCGCTCGCCGGTCTTGGAGTGGCCGCCTCAATGGGCATCAAGGTCCCCGATGAGCTGTCGGTCATCTCTTGGGATGACTCCTTCATGTGCACCGCCGCCTACCCGAATCTGACGGCCATGGGCCGTGACGTGGTGAAGACCGGCACGGAGGCGGCCAAGTTGCTGCTCAGGCTTATTGACGGGGGACATGTCGGACATGTCATGGAAAAACCGTACGAATTGCGGCGTCGCGGCACCACCGGTCCGGTTCCCGTCGATCGGTGACGTGTCCGCTTTGCTCGGACGTTTTTTGATGCTATTGGTGCGGTCAATCGGATGAGTGTCTCTCCGAACCGCGGTTTGTTGCCCTGATTGTTATTCCAGCTTGAAGGCTTTGCGGATCATCAGGATCTGCAGCCAGAACGATCCGCCGCTTGCCACGAGGATCCACAGCATCGGCACCCAGATGATGGCTCCCGGTATGGTGGCCAACAGCGCGATCGGCAGGATGTCGAGTATGAAGACGGCGATAGCGACGAGTGGTTTGAGCACGGCCAGCTTGAACGACTGTTTGATCTGTTCGGCCACGCCCAGTTTGCTGCGGCCGGACAGCGGCAGCACGAATGCCAGCATCACACCGAGAATCGCGAATATTGCGACGGTGATGCCGTAGACGACCGAGATGGCGTCGCCGCCTTGCTGCATCGATAGGAACCTCAGGTCGAAGGCAGCCAGAGCCCATACCGCGGCGATGATGAGCGACAGTATGAGATTCGTGCCGATGCGTCTCTTGTATGCGGCGATGTATCCGCGGAAGATGCCGTGGTCGCGTGCTTCCTGCATGGTTCGCGCCACCTCGCATGCGGCGGAGGTGGAGACGCCGATGGTGACGATTGGAATCGAACCGACGAACCAGGCTATCGACAGCATCGCCAGATCGCCGATGGTGCTCATCGCCACGTTGTACGGGTTGTTTTGATTGAAGAAATTCGATGCCATGTCGTTCCTTTGGTTGTTAGCATGTTGCGAGGCGTTATGCGATGGTGGGGTGGTTGGTCGTCTACCGGTACAGCCAGTCGATGAATCGCTGGGCGGTATTGGTGTTTCTAGTACCGGCCGCGATGCCTATGAGCGCGTTGCGATCGCTGTCCGCAATGCTGGTCCAACCCGCCGCGTCGGAAAGCTTCAGTCCATAGGATTTCGCCGCGCCTTTGCCGGTGCCGGACGAGTCTATGCCGTCGTCATCCACGTCGCTGAAGCCTTTAAGCTGTATGATCGCATCATCGAGCTTGGAATTGTCCGACTTGCTGACGGTGGGTCCGAGATTGGTGAGGTATCCATAGCCGGCCAGTTGCTTAAAGGTTTTATGCGGGGCGATGATGACGTCGATTTGCTTACTGGAAAGCATGGTTTGCAGCTTGGTCAGGCCATCCTTGTCCATGTCGAAATAATCGTCGATGATCACGATGACCCCGAGCTGGTCTTCCAGCTTGTCCTGCAGATTCGTGGCTTCACTGGTGGGTAGCGCGTCGTCGATGACGGCCGCGTACAACGCGGGCCGCACATCGGGGGAGATGAAGCGCACTATGAGGAACGCGGCCAATGCCATGACGATTGCCACCGCTGCGACGGGCGCCAGAAAATGTTCGCGAAAATATTCCGATTTCTTGTTCCAAGGCAACTTGCGGAAGATGGTGAGTTTGGATTCGTTGGCGTATGTCGGGGCTGAAGCCAGCGTGCTGATGGCTTCGCGCTGCTCCTTGGTGAGTTGCGTGCCCAATGCCATGCCGATCACCTCTTTAGCGTCGATGCTATTCGTCGTGTGTTGTGCGCGGCATGCATTGTGAATCGCCATGCCGCCATTTGCTCCACTTAAGCGCTTAATATATACTGGTTTTCCGTAAAAGTCAATTGCGCTCATGGCGAGGTCGAGTCCCTTGCCGTGGTAACCGCTTGAAACAGCCCAAGGAGACAATGATGTTTGATCAGGGACCACATGTCGTGCTGCGCCGCGATGGCGTCTGCGTCGTGCTGAAGACGCCGGAAAACGAGATGCCGCAAGTCGAATATTGGGGCCGTGATTTCGGCATTTCCGGCGATGAGACCAGTCTGGCCCAGCTGGATGCGATGACGCTGAAAGTCACGCCGCCGCAGGAGAAGCCGGACGCCGCGCTGCGCCCGTCGCTGCTGCCGCAGGGCGCCGAGGCCTTCGCCGGTCGCCCGGGGCTTGAAGCGTACCGCGGCGCCAAGCCGGTGTTCGCCCGCTGGACCAAGGTCGAAACATCGGTCACCTACGAAGGTCCTGACGGATTCGGCACCTCCATCGCCAGCGCCGCCGAAGACGCCGTCAACGGGATTAGGCTCGAACTCACGCTCACCCTGCAGCACGGCGGACTCATCCTCATCACGCAGACCATCACCAACACCGCCGACGCGGCCGAACCGCTCACCGTCAACTGGCTCGAATCCACGCTTCCCATGCCCAAGCGCGTCGACACGCTCACCCAGTTCACCGGTCGCTGGCCGCTGGAAAAGCAGCCCCGCACCGCCGCGCTGCCGTCCGGCTCCGTCACGCGCGAATGCCGTCACGGCAAAACCGGCCACGAAAGCCCGTGGATGTTCATCGCCACCAACGGCGAGCCGAAATGGAGCGAAGGCGAGGTGTGGGCCTGCCACCTGGCATGGAGCGGCAACCAGACCTACCGCATCGACAACCTGCCGTGCCATGAGCCGCTCATCGGCGCGGGCGAACTGCTCGGCCCGGGCGAGATCCAACTGGCCGGCGGCGAAAGCTACACCACGCCGCAGGTATGCTTCTCCTACTCCGCCGAAGGGCTCGACGGCATGGCCGAGCGCTTCCACACTTGGCTACGCGGCACTCCCGGCCGCGTGGATCCGGCCGTCAAGCCGCGCCCGTTCACGCTCAACACATGGGAGGCCGTGTACTTCGATCACGACGAGGCCACATTGAAGAAGCTCGCCGACCGCGCCGCACAAGTCGGCGTGGAACGCTTCGTGCTCGACGACGGCTGGTTCCATCTGCGCCGCGACGACACCAAAGGCCTGGGCGACTGGGTGGTGGACCCGGCGGTCTGGCCGAACGGGCTGGACGGCCTAGCCAATCACGTGCACGGGCTCGGCATGGAATTCGGCCTGTGGTTCGAACCGGAAATGGTGAACCTCGACTCCGACTGCGCGCGCGAACACCCCGATTGGATCCTCGCCGCGCCGGAAGCCGTGCCCTACCGCGAAGACGTGTCGTACCGCACGCAGTATGTGCTCGACCTGGCCAATCCCGACGCATACCGCCACGTGCACGACCAGATGGCCGCACTGGTCGGCGGGCTCGGCGTCGACTACATCAAATGGGACCACAACCGCGACGTGGCCGAACCGGTGCACGACGGGCATTACGGCCTGCACGAGCAGACCTTGGCCTGCTACCGTCTGTTCGACGACCTCAAGCGGGAATTCCCCGGACTGGAGATCGAAAGCTGCTCCTCCGGTGGCGCGCGCACCGACGCCGGCATCCTGCAGCACGCCGACCGCATCTGGGGATCCGACTCCAACGACCCGCGCGACCGCGTGGACATCCAGCGCTACACCGAACTGGTGGTGCCGCCCGAAATGATCGGCGCGCACGTCGGCCCCTCGCCGGCGCACTCCACCTGGCGTGCCACTGACCTGAGCTACCGTGCGGCGATTTCGCTGGAAGGCTGCTCAGGCTTCGAATGGAACATCCTCGAATGCTCCGACGAGGAACTGGCCTCGCTCAAGGCGTTCGTGGCGCTGTACAAGGAATTGCGCGGACTGCTGCACACCGGCCGCGTGCAGCACGCCGACTTCATCGACCCGGCATTGCGCGGGCGCGGCGTGGTATCCGCCGACGGCACGCACGCCGTATGGGTGGTGGCCACCACGACCAACCTGCGTGACGTGCTCGCCGAACGACTGCGCGTGCGCGGGCTCGACCCGAACCGCACGTACCGCGTGCGCCTGCGCGACGAAGTGGGCGAGCCGCGTTGGGGTTGGAACACGCCGCAGTGGATCGCCGCCGCACGGAACGGCGGATTCGAGACGACCGGATCGCTGCTGGAGCAGATCGGTCTGCAGGTGCCGCCGCTGTGGCCCATGCAGACCGTGATCCTTGAAATCGAGGCGCTGTGATGAGCGGGGAAACGATGGGCGGGGAAAACTTGCGGTCCGTCGATCCGCAGCCGGTCGACCCGCACCTGAACACGCTGACCCGTACGTTGTTCCGATCCTTGCACCAGGCAAGCGGCAAATTCGCCATGTTCGGCCACCAGAACGAAACCAGCAACGTGATCGGTCCGAACACCGATTCCGACGTACACGCGGTCACCGGCACCTACCCCGCGCTGTGGGGCAGCGACCTGAGCGGCGTGGAACGCGACGAAACCACCAATATCGACGGCTTCGCCATGGGCGACGTCCGCGACGAACTGCTGCGCGCCTACACCATGGGCGCGGTGACGACCATGAGCTGGCATTCCGCCAATCCGATCACCTTCGGCGGGTACGGGCACAATATGGCGCCCGGTTCCGTGGCGGCTGTGCTGCCCGGCGGCGCACGGCACGGGCAGTTCCTCGAATGGCTGGACCGCGTGGCCTCGTTCCTGGACTCGGTGGTGGACGGCGTCAGCGGCGAATCCGTGCCGATCGTATTCCGCCCGTTCCACGAGCACACCGGCGACTGGTTCTGGTGGTGCACCGGGTCACCCGCGCAACCCACCGACACCACGCCGGAACAATTCGTCGCCCTGTGGCGCATGACCGTGGACTACCTGCGCGACTCGTGCGGCCTACACAACGTGCTCTACGCCTACTCGCCCGACCGTAGCCGTATCGACATGAGCTCGGAAAGCACATGCGAGGCCGGGTATCTCTACGCCTACCCGGGCGATGACTATGTGGACGTACTCGGATTCGACGACTACTGGGACATCGCGCCCGCCGACGTCGAGGCAGAGCGGCCGCGTGAACGGCACGACGATCTGATCACCATGCTGACGGTGGTCGGGCGGCTCGCCCGTGAACGCGGCAAGATCGCCGCCGCCACCGAAGTGGGCTCGCCTGGCGAATTCGCGTCGCGGTACGTGATGAGCGCGGAAGACGAAGCCGCGCTGGCCGGCGCCGGCGCTTGTGCCAGTGCCGCGGATGATGGTTGCGCTGCCCATGGCGAATCGAATGCTGTCGGCTCCGGAACAGCCCAGACAGCTGCGCCGTCCGAATCCGATTCGCCGTGGACGCGCTACCTGCTCACCGCCGCGCTCGCCAACAGCGATACGCGTCGGGTGCTGTGGTACATGCCGTGGCGCAACGATCCGGGCGCCGCTGGAACCGGCGCATACGGCACTCCGGTGGAGGGGTCGCGTTATGCGGCTGATTTCCGCCGTTTCACCAAGCATCCTTTCATCCGTATGGCCAATACCCTTCCGCCGCTGTACTGATTCCCGGATTCCCGCGGCCATCCGCGCCGGTTGAGACGGCAATCGTCGTCGATGCCGGAGGCGCGGATGAAGGACTTGACGGCGCGGATGGCGTGTCCCACTTGCGGCTTAAGCGCTTAATCACTACAGTAGGGCACAGCGGCGAGGGAATATGACGAAGTTTCCCGAGCGCATAACCGAACAAGGTGCGAACGCAAGGGGCGCATGCACATGCGGCGCGTCGCTCATCGGCGCGCCGGAACGTGCGTTGCGTGAAAACCAAGTGCGCGATCGCAGGAAATCAGGAAAGGATTTGACATGGCTGTCGAAGACAAAAAATATCAGCTGGGAACGGCGGAAAACAAGACGTTCCTCGACGCGGCCCGCGACAATCTGCTGAACTTCGGCACGAAGTTCCCGGCTCCCGACGGCAGCTCCTACTGGCTGGGCGACGACGGCACCCCATGGAAGGACCGCAATCGCGCCACTTGGATCACCTGCCGCATGACCCACGTGTACTGCCTGGGCGCATTCGTCGGTTTCCCGGGTGCCGAGGAGCTGGTCGACGCCGGTCTGAAGGGTCTCAAGGGCGCGCTGCATGACGACGTCAACGATGGCTGGTATCCGGAAATCACCCCCGAAGGCGGCTACACGCCCACCAAGCAGTGCTATGCGCACGCTTTCGTGCTGCTGGCCTCATCGTCCGCGACCCTGCTCGGTCGCCCCGGTGCCGCCGAACTGCTCGACCATGCCGAAAAGGTCTTCCTCGACAAGTTCTGGGACGACGAGACCGGCCTGTCCGTCGACACGTGGAACACCGAATTCACCGAACTTGACCCGTACCGCGGCCTCAACGCCAACATGCATTCCGTCGAGGCGTTCCTCGCCGTGGCCGACGTGACCGGCGACGAGACCTGGCGCAAGCGCGCGGGCCGCATCATCGAGCACGTGCTCGGCTGGGCGAAGGCCAACAACTGGCGCATCCCCGAACACTTCCATTCCGACTGGTCGCTCGACCTCGAATGCAACCGCGAGAAGCCGGACGACCAGTTCAAGCCGTACGGCGCGACTCCGGGCCACGGCATCGAATGGGCCCGCCTGATCACCCAGTGGGCCACCAGCACCTATCCGTCCGATCCGGCGGCCGCGGCCCCGTACATCGACGCCGCGGAGCATCTGTTCAACCGTGCGGTCGAGGATGCGTGGAACGCGGACGGTGCGCCCGGCCTCGTATACACCACCGACTGGGACGGCAAGCCCGTCGTGCACGACCGTATGCATTGGACGCTGGCCGAGGGCATCAACACGTCCTCCACGCTCGCCCGCGTGACCGGCAAGGAATCGTACGCCAAGTGGTATGCGACGTTCCTCGAGTACGCGGACAGCACGGTGATGGATCACGTCAACGGATCCTGGTTCCACCAGCTCGACCGCACCAACCAGCCGATCGGCACCGTGTGGCCGGGCAAGTCCGACCTGTACCACGCGACGCAGTCCATGATGATTCCGCTGCGCGACCCGAGTCTGTCCATCGCACCGGCGGCCAAGAAGCAGGGCTGAGCCTCCATCAGCCGGCGTAAAAAACGGCCTTCCCGTCCGTATGTTGTCACCGCGGATCGATTGATCCGGTGATTTCCATACGGACGGGAAGGCCGTTTTATGTTGCTTATGGACGCTTCCCGCGTGGGGCTTGTCGTTCCTTTTGCCGTTCCTTTAAGGAATCGTGTAAGGAAGTGCGTAAGGAAGCGCGGTCATTCGGCGTCCGCGGCGGACGCGTCCACCTGCTTGCGGCCGACCTGCGTGAGCTGGTACGCGGCGAACAGCACCGCCAGCCAGATGACGCCGGCGATCACGGCGATGCGGTAGCTTGCGGAGAAGCACATGAGCACTACGACCAGCAGCATGAACGCGATCACCACGTACGGCGTCACATTGGCGAACGGCAGCTTGAACGCGATCTTGTCGAGCGCTTCCTTGCCCTTCAGCCCCTTAAGTTCGGCCGGGCCATCGCCAGCCGCAACCATGCGACGGAACTTGATCTCCGTGATCATAATCATGATCCAGTTGATCGCAGCCGCGATAGTGGCGATCGACATCAGGTAATTGAACGCGAATTCCGGCCATACGAACACGACGACAACGGCAATCGCAATAATTATCGCGGAAGTGATAACACCCCCGACCGGCACGCCTTTCTTGCTGAGCTTACCCAGGTAAGCCGGCGCGTTGCCCTGCTTTGCCAGCGAATACAGCATGCGGGAGTTGGCGTACAGGCCGGAATTGTAGACGCTCATCACGGCGGTCAGGCACACGAAATTGAGGATGCCGGCGGCCGCGTGCACGCCGACGGAATCGAAGATCTGCACGAACGGGCTGGAATCGCCGTCGATCTTGCTCCACGGAATCACCGCCATGATCACGCCGAGCGCGCAGATGTAGAAGACGAGAATACGCCAGATGATGCCGTTCGTGGCCTTCGGAATGGTGGTGCGCGGATTCTCGGTTTCGCCGGCGGTGATGCCGATGAGTTCGGTGCCGCCGAAGCTGAACATCACCACGACGAGCGCCATCAAGAGGCCCGTCCACGTGCCGTCGGCGTTGCGGGTCATCAGGCCGTGCGGCAGGAATCCGCCGTCCACGGTGAACCAGTTGGCGAAGCTCGCGCGAATGCCCGACGCGGTCGGCACGTTGGCGATCACGACATACAGGCCGCCGAGAATCATGGCCAGCACGGCCACGATCTTGATGATGGCGAACCAGAATTCGAATTCGCCGAACTTGTTCACGCCCATGAGATTCAGCGCCGCGATGGCCACGAGGAACACCGCCGCCGACACCCACTTCGGAATGTTCGGGAACCAGTAGTTCACGAACGAGCCGACCACGGCAAGCTCCACCATGGCCACCAGCACGTAGTTGAACCAGTAGTTCCAGCCGGAAATGAAGCCCGCTCGCCGTGACCAGTAGCGCGTCGCGTAGTAGCTGAACGCGCCAGCCTTCGGATCCTCGACCGCCATCTCGCTCAGAGCGCGCACGATCATGAAGATCGCGAGACCGCCGACGAGGTAGGCGAGCAGAATGGACGGGCCGGCCAGCTGGATGGATTCGCTGGAGCCGTAGAACAGGCCGGTGCCGATGGCGCCACCCAGCGCGATGAGCTGGATATGGCGGTTTTTCAACGATTTACGGAGCGTCGGCGGAACCGGCACGTCGTCGGTTCCACGCGGCTTCTTTGCGGCGGTGACGTCGCTCATGGAGATTTCCTCTTCTCTGTTTCCTTGCGATTGCGCGTTGCGCTCGCTGCTTGCGTTGCGTGCTGTTGCACGCTTGCATGTGCTTGTTTTGCTTGCTTTTTTGCGATTCGCCCTTTGTGAGGGAACGTTTCCGATTGTAGCGGGAAGCGGCGGGCAAAGTGTTGGTTTGTTCGTTCCGGAATGTCTGGTTTGCTTAACGGGTTGTTTGGTTTAGAAGTTCGATTCGCGCGATTGCTGTGCGATTCGAACGCGCGATTTGGACACGTGTTGCGGATGTGCGGTTTGGCGCGTCTTTCCAAGCTTCATGGTGTTCAATGGAATGAGGGGCTACGAACGGAGGTCGACATGGCATTCGTCAAGGACATGCTGCGAATGTGGGCGCATTCGTGGAAAAGATTCATTTCCATCGCCATGATCACGTTGCTCGGTGTGGCCGTGCTCACCGGCATTTACGCGGGCTGCCGTGACGCGTTCCGCAGCACCGACCGCTTTTTCGACGCGCAGGGCCTGCACGACGTCCAGGTGCTGTCCACCGCGGGCCTGTCGAACGGCGATATCGCCGCGTTGCGCAAGGTGAACGGTGTTGCGAAAGTGCAGGCGGAACGGTCGCAGGAAGTGACGTTCGATTTGGACGGCCGCAAGTCGGCGACCATGCAGGAAATCGGCACGAACGGCATTGACCAGCCATACTTGCAGGAAGGGCGCATGCCGAAGAAAGCCGGCGAAATCGCGGTAACCAGGAAATTTATTCGCGATTCGGGCAAGCGTATCGGCAGCCGCCTCACCGTAGCCCCCGAATCGGCTTCCTCCGATACTTCCGATACTTCCGATACGAACGGTGCGGACGGCACGAATGAAACGAACGGCACGGACGAGGCGCCGAGCTTCCCGACCAAGCTCACCATCGTGGGCGTGGTGCTCGATCCGCAGAACCTGAGCAACCCGGACGGCTACTCCGCCATGACCTCGTTCCGTTCCACCGCCACCACCGACTACACGTTCTTCGCGCCGTCCGATGGCGTGACCGGCACCCTCTGCACGTCCGCCACGCTGCTCGTCAAGGGCGCGGCCGCCGAAAGCACGTTCGACGAATCGTACGAAAACACCGTCAAGCAGGTGACCGACCGCATCGACGGCACCGTGAAAACCGACCGCCAGAAGGCCCGCCGGCAGGAACTGCTCGACGCGGGCAACAGGAAGATCGCCGACGCGCGTGCGGAGGCCGACAAGAAGTTCGCGGACGCGCAGTCGCAGATCGACGCGAATCGGCAGCAATTCAACCAGCAGGTCGACCAGATTGTCAGCATGCAGGCGGGCGCGGCAGCTGCGGGAGCTGCGGCAAACGGCGCGAACGCAGGTGCGGCGGCGGCCGCAGGTGCAACTACCCCCCAACTTGACGAAACCACGCGTGAAACAATGCGTGAAACCATCATCGCCGCTAGTCCCGAACTGACGCAAGCCAAGCAGCGGCTCGACCAGGCGCAATCGCAATTGAACGAGCAGAAGGCAAGTACCGAACAAACGCTGAAAACCAAGGAAAACGAGTTGAAAACCAGCATTCCGCAAGTGCGCTGGTATGTGCAGGACCGGCAGTCGCTCGGCGGGTTCAGCGCGCTCAAATCCGACCTCGACTCCATCCAGTCGCTCGGCAACGCGTTCCCGATTGTGTTCCTGCTGGTGGCCGTGATGATGAGCCTGACCGCCATGGCGCGCATGGTCGAAGAGGACCGCTCGCTCATCGGCACGTACGTGGGGCTCGGCTACGGGCGGCTGGCGGTCGCGTCGCGCTACCTGCTGTTCGCGTTGCTCGCCTGCCTCATCGGCGGCGGCCTCGGCCTGATCGCCGGCTTCCTTGGCATTCCTGCGTTCCTGCTGGTCGTATTGCAAGGCATGTATGTGATGCCCGGCCTGCGGCTGGAATACGACTGGCTGTACGGTTCGCTCGGCATCGCGCTGTTCGTGGTCGGCGTGCTCGCCGTCACCATCTACGCGTGTGTGCAGGAAATGAGGCAGACGCCCGCCGCGCTGATGCGTCCGAAAGCGCCGCGCGCCGGCTCGCGCATTCTGTTGGAACGGATTCGGCCGGTTTGGAATCGCATCGGCTTCCTCGGCAAAGTGACCGCGCGCAACATCTTCCGCTTCAAATCGCGCCTCATCATGACGGTCGGCGGTGTGGCCGGCTGCACCGCGCTGATCGTCTGCGGCCTGGCCATCAACGACACCGTCGCAGACCTCGGCATCAAGCAATACCGCGACATCTACCAGTACGACCTGATGGTGGTTTCCGACGATTCGGACGCGTCGGCGATGCGCACGAAGGTCGCGTCAGACGGGCGCGTCACGTCATCGCTTGACGTGCGCATAGAGTCGGGCGATTTGACGGTTGCGGGCAGTGGCGACGGTGACAGCGGCAAGGCCGGCAGCAGCGGCAGCGAAAGCATCCAGCTGGTCGCGGTGCCGGAAAAGCATCTGTCCGATTTGGGCGGAATGGTCACGTTGCAGCCGGTCTCGTCCGGCATGCTGGGCATGTCCGGCGTCGGCAAAACCGGTTCGCTGAAGCTCGATGACGATGGCGTGATCGTCGCGCAGTCGGCGGCAAGCGCGCTGGGCGTCAAGGCCGGTTCCAAGGTGCGACTGACCAACGGCGACGGCGTGCAGGCGACGGCGAAGGTGAGCGCGGTGAATCGCAACCTCATCGGCTCGGATGTGTATGTAAGCGAAACCTACTACGCCAAGCTTTTCGACTCGAAAGACGCGAAGAACACCAAGAATTCCAAGAGTTCCGAGGATTCCGAGGCTCTGACGTGGAACGCCATGCTCGCCAAGCTTTCCGGCTCCGACACTTCGCAAACCGACTATGCGGAATCGCTCGAAGAGGACAGTTCGGTGATGAAGGCCGTAAGCTGCGCGCACATGGCCGACAGCTTCAAATTCGACCTCATGGGCGCGGTGGTGGCGCTGATTGTGGCGCTTGCCGGCGGTCTGGCACTGGTGGTGCTGTTCACGCTCGCCAATACGAACGTGTCGGAACGCGTGCGCGAGATGGCCACGCTCAAGGTGCTTGGCTTCTTCGACCGCGAAGTGCACCATTACGTGAACCGCGAGATGATGATCCTCACCGTCATGGGTGTGATACTGGGCCTGCCGCTCGGCCGGCTCGTCGGCGGCATGCTGACGATGGCGCTCAACATGCCCTCGTTGTATTTCGAGGTGGAGGTCAAGCCGCTGAGCTACGTGATCGCGGCCGTGGCGACCATGGCCTTCGCGCTGCTCGTGCAGCTGTTCGTCAACCCCGTCCTCGACCGCATCGACCCCATCAGCTCCCTCAAGTCCGTGGAGTAGCGCCCCTCCGAAGCCCTCTCAGTTCTTCGGGTAGCGGTAGCTGTGTGGCAGTTGCGTGGTGAGCTGCGGGTCCAGGCCGAGTTCCTTCAACTGCCGGTCGATCTCACGTCGCGCGCGTTCCACAAGTTCGGCCCGATGTTCGTCGCCGTGCCCATGCGCTTCCAGTGCGTCCAACGTTTCCGCCATACGCTTGAGCCGGTCCTGATGGTGCAGCAGCGCACGCACCTGCGCATGTTCGCGTACGATCGTCCGCCAATCGGATGGCGTGTGCGCAATCTCCCGAACCGCGGTGACCGGATGCACGTCGGCCACCTGATATGTGATCGAGCCAAGCAGCGGCATCAGGAACACCGTGATCGCGCCGGCTGCGACCAGTGTTGACGCGGTGTCGCTTTGCATGGTGCCGACCTTCACCGCCAGCGATGTGACGGCGACGATGATCGGCAGGGCGGTCGTGCAATACAGCGCCACGGTGACGCGGTGATGCGATGACAGCGGATTCTCGCGTTTGTCGAGCGATAGCGCAACATATACGGGCACCGCGCGAATCAGCATGAGCATGACGATGAATGCGACGAGCAGCGCGGGCCGGCCTGCCACGGCGCGCACGTTGATCGCGGCGCCTGACACCACGAAAAACACAGGAATAAGGAAGCCATAGCCGACGCCTTCCAGTTTCATTTCCAGCGACTTGCTGCCGTCGGGGATGATGTAACGCAGGATGAAGCCTGCGGCGAACGCGCCGAGCACCGCGTCAAGTTCGAACAGTGCAGAAATGGTGACAAGGAAGATGAGCAGGAATGTGGTCAGTCGCATGAGCGTTTGCGATGACGTGTTCGCATTTTCCGTAAGGAAACGGTACAGGCGATGGCCGGTTTTCAGTGCTTTCGTGGGTAGCATTGCGCACAGTAGGCAGATGGCAAGGAATGCGCCGAGCACGAGCATGGTCTGCCAGCTGGTTCGGGTGGATAGCAGGATGGCCATGGCAAGGATTGGGCCAAGTTCGCCCCACGTTCCGTACGAGATGATGGCGTCGCCGATGGGGGTGCCTTCGAGGTTACGTTCCTTGAGAATCGGCATGAGCGTGCCGAGCGCGGTGGTGGTGAGTGCGATTACCGTGGCGATGCCGTTGATGCCCTGCTTTGCGAAGAATGGAAGAAGGGTCACGACGAGTCCGGCGAGCCCCAAGGTGATGATCCATGTGACAAGGCCGACTTTGCCTTGATGTCCGGCGAGTCGTTTCGGGTCGATTTCATAGCCGGCGAGCAGGAATAGGAACGCCATGCCGAGCTCGCTCAAGAGTTTCACGGCGTCGTTCACTTCGATCACGCCCAGTCCGTACGGGCCGAGTGCGGCTCCGGTGGCGAGCAGCAGCACGGTTTGTGGAATGAACCTTCCCGGGATCAGCTGCGCCACAATCGGGCTGACGGCCGCCACCGCCATGATGATAGTCAATGAAACGAGCTCTTGCGTCATGTTTCCAGCCTAGTGAGTCTGCGTGACGGTGTGTAGAGACGTAGCGGCCCCATGATGTGCTAAAGGGTGTGCTGGGGGTGAGGTTAAGATTGTGTAAATTTTATGGGGGGTCTATGAGCCTTCCTATCTGCGAAAAATGGCGGAACTGTTTTGTTTGTAAGATAGGGCTCCTTTTTTATTGGGGGGAGTGGGATTTTTTATTCGAGGGTTTTAACGAGGGGTCAATGGGGAAATCTCCGATATGATTCTGAACTAAGCTGTTCAGGCAGTAGCAGTATAAGGGGCAGAAAAAATGATTGATGGCAAATTTACCGCAAAGGAGCGTGCGTATCTGTCCAGCCTGCCGGCGGTCAAAAGCGTGAGTGCGTCGCACATCCGATATTCGGACCGTTTCCGGGTGGAAGTGATGTGCCGTTATAACGCCGGCGAATCACCGTCAGCCATTTTCCGTGAAGCGGGGCTTGATCCGAAACTGATCGGCTACAAACGTGTGGAGCGGTGCATCGCGCGCTGGAAGCAGCAGGAACGTGATGAGCGTCGAAAGGGAAAAGGGTCCGCGAGCCATTATCTGCAGGATGTCGAACTGCGGGATGTCGAAGACGATTTGTCGATCGCCGAACTGCAAGGGGCTACGCACGAAGAGGAAACGAATGACCCAACTGAGGCCGACGAATCGCAGAATATGGCGGCAAAGCTTGCGCAGGCGCAACTGACCATCAACAAATGCGATCTGCTCATCGCCAAACAGGCGTTGCGTATCGACGAGCTGGAACGCGTGCTGCGGAAGTTCATCCAGTGACGGACATGCGGCAACAGCAGACGGAGCGCTATCGGGAACCGTCTTTCGAAGAGGCGGTCGACATTGCCGATGAGGTGCGGCAGTGGCGCAGGGATCGCAGGAAAGTCATTGCCATGCGGGTGGTTGCGGCGCTGTTGATCATTCTTGCGATAGGCATCGGCGGGTTTCCTACGTTTCTGCAGTATCAGTCGGCGCGGGAGCTACGGAATACGTCGAACCGGTCCGCGCAGACGGTTGCCGGCTGGCCTTACCCCCAAGCCGATGAGACGTTCGCCGCGGCCAAAGCATATAACAGGCGGCTTGCGGCTTCAGGACAGCCGGTTCTCGGCGAGGCGCAAGACCCGTTCTCCCAAGTGCAGGGCGGCTCGCAGTCCAGTGAATCCGGTGCCGCGGAATCAAATAGCGCCAGCGCCAAAGATAAGGAATATCAAAGCCTGCTCGATTCCGGCAGCGGCGTGATGGGAACCATCCGCATTCCGAAGATCTCCGTACGCCTGCCGATCTACCATGGCACGTCGCAGTCAGCGCTCGCATCCGGAGCCGGACATCTGTATGGCAGCAGCCTGCCGGTGGGCGGACGGAGCACGCATGCGGTGATCACCGGCCACCGTGGGCTGGTCGAGGCGATGATGTTCACGCGCTTGGATGAGATGCACGTCGGCGACTACTTCTACATCGAAGTGATGGGCCGTACGCTCGGCTACAAGGTGGATCGCATTTCGGTGATCGAACCGAATGACACCTCGAAGCTGAAGATTGTGCCCGGCGAGGACCGGGTGACGTTGATGACCTGCACGCCGTACGGGGTGAACACCCACCGGTTGCTGGTTTCGGCGGTGCGTTCCGCGATTCCTGGAGTGGTTCCCGAGGAACGGAATGCGGCAAAAGACGCGCGATTGATTGCGATTGCGGTGTCGGCTGGCGTGCTCGTGTCGGGGATGCTGCTGGCCTGGCTGCATAGACGGCCGTGGCATATTCGCAGACATGCGGCTTGGTGGCCGAAACGTGGCTAGCTGTTGCGTTGGCACGCTGCGGCGACATCCGTACGGTTACGGACATGTGAATAATATTGCCCCGTCGGGCGTCGGGCTTATGTGAATTTCGGGTAGTGCAGATAGCTGGAAACGTTGCTATCACTTGGTTTCGAGGCTATTTCATACCCCCGAATCTACCGCGCTTAGGGTGTATGTATCCATTCCCCTTTTCTTTTACTGTTCATGACTAGAGCGCCGGAAGTGTATCCGCGTCGGCTGGATGTGTGACTGGTGATGAAGATGTGAATCGTGCACATGCGCACGGTGTGTAAGGGGAGGCAGCAGATGAGGCATGCGCGAATACAACAGGCAAAGCCCGAGAGGAGCTTTGCTGAACGAATAGTCGCCGTCATCGTTGCGGTCGCCATGCTCGGCGGCATGGGCTACGCCACCACTTCCGCCGCGATGGCGGATGATGCTGGACAGACCTTGGAGAAGCAGGCCGGCATCAGCATGGGATTGCATGACTACGATCGCAATACCATCAATAATGGTCATGCGTTGAAATTCAAGAGTGTTGGTGAGCTAGGAACGTATAACGGATATGTCGGTAAAGGCAACGGCGCATACACCGGTATTGTGAATACAACCCTGACAGAAAATGGCTATCCGACCATGGCTGATGGTACTGGATCATTGGACTATCTCTTTGGCGAGGAGTCTGATAGCGTCGTCAAAAACTACGAGCCGACTGGCGGACTGCTGACATTGGACAAGAATGGGTATTACGGTTTCGACGCCGATTCCCAGTATGCTGCATATGACACGACATCGAAAACGTTCAATCTGAGCCCGCAGAATTATTGTACGAACCAGACTGATACTACTCCTTGCTTCGCTCCATTTGGACACGATACTGCTGATAATAAATATTCTTTCGGCATGAATCTTGGCGCCGATTTCTACATGCCGAAAGACGGCAAGGTCAACAATCGGGACATGGTGTTCGACTTTACCGGCGACGATGATGTGTGGGTGTTCATCGATGGTGTGCTGGTGCTTGATTTGGGTGGTATCCATCAGGCGTTGCGTGGCAGCATCAATTTCGCCACCGCCACCGGCAAAATCACCTACGACAAGACGCAGAGTTATGGAAACCCTCCTGCCACAACAATCACCGAGGCATTTAAAAAAGCGGGAAAGGAGTGGGATCCCACGCCGTATGAGCCACATCATCTGAGCTTCTTCTATCTGGAACGCGGCGACGGCGGCTCCAACTACAAGATCAAGTTCAATCTGCCGGTGAAGCCGTCCAAGGCCATCGATATCGAGAAGGAAACCCTAGGCACCATCGACGCGGACAAACAGTTCCAATTCCAGCTGTTCGTCGGCGGTTCCAAAGATCTGTACCAGGGCAAATACAGCGTGTACAATGCGTACACCAATCAGGTCGTTCAATCCGATCTACAGACCGGAGCCAACGATGTGATAACGCTGACCAAGGGTCAATTCGCCCGCGTGCAATCCGACAAGTTCACTGACGACACCACGTACACGGTGCGTGAGTTGAATTCCAGCGGTTACACCGTGTCCGCGAACGGTTCCCCAATGACGCAGCAGAGCAGCGGCGATAATGCATACGCCGAAACCGGCTCGTTTACCGTGGGAAAGACGAGCCACGTAACCATCGTGAATTCCAATGTGAAACCATCGAACAACAAAAGCATCGTGAAAACCGATGGCGGCGACGGTGATCAGTACACGTTGAATCTGACCGCATCCGGTGATAGCACCTCATCCACGGTCACCACTGCCACTCCGGCCGACATTGTGCTGGTTATGGACAAGTCCGGCAGCATGAAGGGCGAACTTGACAGCAATGCGAAAAAAGCTGCCAACGCGCTCGCCGGGAAATTGCTGACTTCCCAGAATTCCGCTTTGCCGGAATCGCAGCGAGTACGTATGGCGGTGGTGACATTCAGCACTAAAGCTTCTCTCAAGCAGGAGTTCACCACGAACGCCTCGGAAATCAACGCCGCCGTGGAGGGTAACCCCGATGGCGGAACCAACTGGGAGGCCGCGCTCAATCAGGCAAACAATCTGCAAGGTCGCTCTGGTGTGAAGAAGTACATCATCTTCCTCTCGGATGGCAATCCGACGTACCGTACGTCCTCGTATGACGGCAGTTGCTATTCCTCCTGGGGGCGGCCGAAGCCGAAATATACGACTGAAAAGGATTGCGTGGCGGCCGGACACTATTGGGAGGACCCTGATGACGTTCGCACAGACGTACATGGCTCCGGAAATAGTGATGCCTACGGTTACAACTATGCTGCCGCCCTGGCTGAGGCTAACAGGCGTGGCGATGCCGCACTCTATGTGGTGAAGGCTTCCACTGAGGCGAATAAGATGGCTGATTTCGCCGCTCAAGCCGATGCAGTGGACGGCAAGGAATTTGACGGCACGAATGCTGAGAATCTGACGAAAGCATTCGATCAGATCTATTCCAGCATTACTTCTTCTGCGAAGATCAAGGTCTTCTCCATCACCGACACCTTGTCCAAGTGGGTGGATCCGGTCGATTTCGTCGGCACTGGCGATGTCACAAAGTCTGTGACGGTGAAGAACGGCAGTACCATGCTGACGAGCGGATACACGGCCACGTACAATTCCGGCACTCGTACCGTGACGGTGACGTTCAACAGTACTGACGGTACTGATGGCATCGTCGCAGAAAAGACTGATGTCATCGACGTTTCCTTCAAAGTCAAGCCAAGCGATGCTGCATATGCCAACCATGCGAGCAACGACTATCCGGATAAGGGAGACGCGAATACGGGAGACGCATCCGCTGGGCAGCAAGGCTACCATTCCAACGCGGATGCGAAGCTGAACTATTGCGTGCTCACCGAGGTCAACGGCGCGACATCCTGCGAAAAGACCGAAGCCGAATATCCGCATCCGGTGGTGCAGGTGAAGCTTGGCAAGATCAACATCACCAAGCAATGGTCGGACGGCAACGACAAGCATGCCAAAGATTCCGTGACGGTGCAATTGCAGCGCAAGGCGATCGGTGCGACTACTAATGCGGAGAACGTTGATAGTCCGATCACGCTGACGCTGAACGCCGACAACAAGTGGACCGCAACGGTCGATAATCTGGTGCCCGGCTACACGTATTCCGTGGTGGAAACCCCCGGCGATGACCGATATGACGTCACCTACAAAGTCAACAATACAGCGAAGAACAATGCCGAGTTGACCAAGCAGATGGTGTGGTCTTCCGCCGATAAGGGCACATTGAATGCGACCATCACCAACACGCGGAAGACGGTGTCACTAAGCAACGCAATCTCGGTGAAGAAGAATCTGACCGGTCGTGAGTGGAAGGATTCCGACCAGTTCAGCTTCACGTTGGAGGCGAAAAACAATGCTCCGTTGCCGGCCAGCTGTAAGGATCAGCAGCCATGCACGGTGACGGTGAATCATGCTTCGACCGACCATACCAAGTCCTTCGGCGATATCACCTACAACGCCGGTGCCGACACCTACACATACTACGTGACGGAAAACCCGGAAAACATCGCTGCACTGCACTACTCGCAGGCGAAGTACAAGGTCGTGGTGACCGTGAGCAAAAACACTGCCGGCACGTGGAGTGCTGCCGTGACGTCCGTGACCAAGATGCTGGACGACAACGGCAATAAGGTTTCCGGACCGCAGAGCGACAGTACGCAACCGGTCGCCTTCACCAACCACTACATCGCAGTGTCGGCGTTGCCGTTGACGGGTGGGATGACGGATCGTCAGTGGCTGTTCGTCGGCGGTGCGGTCGGCGGGCTTGCGGTTCTGCTCATCGGCGCGGCCGGTGTGTGGAACGGCAAGAAGCGACTCGTCTGAATCGCTGTGCATGGTCGGAACGTCTGCCAACTCGAGGGCGTTCCGGCCGATAATTCAAGATTTGCGGATCGTGGGAGCAAGTTAGGTTCCCGCCTCCCGCGATTGCAGAAACAAGTAATCAAACAATAAGGAAGAGAGGGTTCTCATGAAGATGAGGAAACTTTTCGCCGGCATCGCTGCCGCTGCGACGCTGCTCGGTGGCATGGCCTTGGGCGCAGCCAGCGCACAGGCCGATGATGCCGCGACGACCGCTGGTACTGCGGCCATCAAGGTGAAGAACTCGCAGGAGGGCCACACGTATGCGGCCTACAAGTTCGCCACGCTGACGGTGGATACGGATAACGAGGGCAAGTCGGTGCAGGTTGGCACCGACGCGGCTTGGGAGGAGGCCGTGCAGCAGGCCGTGAACGTGGCTAATAATGCTCAGCAGCCCGTGCAGACCATGCCGGCTGAATATGCGGGCAACCCGGCCGCATACGTGGCCACGAAGACCGGCACCGCCGACGAGGCTTGGTTCCGCGCGTTCGCGGCAGCCATGAGGACACAGGGCGCGGCTAACAGCACGGTCAATGGCAACGGCGGAGACGTTGCGCTCAACGGTTTGGGCGAAGGCTGGTACCTCGTCACCGATACGTACACGAAGGACGGCTGGCAGAGGACCGGCGTTAACGCGATTGTCGCAACCACGCTGAGCGGCATCGCCAGCGACTTCAAGGTGGTTGGTGACAGGGGCACCGGTCAGGGCAAGATTACTGCTGTTGGCGAGTTTGTGGCCAAGAACGAGAACACCCCGACCATTGATGAGAAGACCGTCGCCTCCGCTGATCCGGAGGTCTCGTTCGACGGCACGACCGTGAAGATCGGCCAGAAGCTGACCTACACCGTCAAGGCGACCGTGCCGGAAACCGCAGCCGGCTATGATTCCTACCTGTATTCCATTCAGGATGTCGCATCCAAGGGCCTGACCATCGACGGCGAGTCCATCAAGGTGCAGCAGGCTGGTGGCAAGAACGTGACCGGCTATACGGTTACCGGTCCGACCGTCGGCCAAACCGGCGAGACCACCACGACCATCACCTTCGCCAATGCCAAGGATTACGCGGGCAAGCAGCTGGTCGTCACCTACAACGCGACCGTCAACGATCAGATCCTCGACAATGCCAACAAGATCACCAACACGGCCAAGGCCTCCCACGACGGCATATTCGACGGTACCGGTGTGACCAAGACCCTGTACACCGGCAATCTCGAATTCCTGAAGTACGGCGTTGATGCCGATGCCAACAAGCTCGCAGGCGCAACCTTCAATGTGTACGCGGGAGCCCAGGCTGAAGGCACTCCGCTGAAGTTCTCGAACATTGCAACCGGCGTGAACGGCGCGTACAAGTTCGATGTCAATGGTTCCGAAGCCGTTGTTTCCGGCACCGACGGCAAGGTCTCGCTGAACGGTCTCGCCGCGGGCAAGTACACCTTCAAGGAGACCGGTTTCGTTGCCGGTTACGCCAAGAACATCGTGCCGGAGTTCACCATCGAAGTGACGATTGCTAACAATGGTGCGGTCTCCTATGCGCTGACCGAGGACAACAACAAGCTTGGCCTTGCCAGCACTGCTAGCGTTGATAAAACAACGATCATCAAGGTCAAGAACGTGAAGTCCATCACCCAGCTGCCGCTCACCGGTGCTGCGGGCACCACGCTGTTCACCGTCGTGGCTCTGCTCGTGGCCGGTGCCGGTGTGACCGTTGCGGTTAAGAGCCGTCAGCGCATGCACTAAACCCACAAGGCGGTAACGCCAAAAGCCATACAGGGGCCAATCCAACCGGGTTGGCCCCTTTTGCGTGCGCCCACGACCCGACTGTCCTACGGTCCGACCCGGCCCCGCGGGAACGTCTGTGGGGTGTCATCCGCATCAGATGAGGATGTTTTTCGAGGGGATAGTGCGGGTTGGTGCGACGTGTTGCAACAAGCTGAACCGTGGATGCGAGGCAGTCGCAGACAGTCTCCGAAGAGAGGGGAAAAAACGAGGGCATCGTACGGCAAGCGGGCCATAGAATTGTAAAGCATATTCACGAGAAGTGGGCAATGGAGACACAGGACGGGAGGTATTGCCATGCGTGGCGGCGGAGTATTCAGCGACGAGGAGATTCAGTTGCTGCGAGGATTACCGGCGGTGGCGAATGTGACGCGTAATCGTATCACCTATTCCGATGCTTTCAAGCAGGTGTGCACCATCCGATATCTTGCGGGGGAATCTCCGACCAAAATCTTCCGTGAGGCGGGATTGCCACCGGATCTGGTCGGGTACAAGCGCATCGAACGCAGCGTGGCTCGTTGGAAGGCCGCCGCCATCAAATCAGTGAGCGGCAACGATCACCTGGATGACAGCGAAATCATTGCGCAGCTCGTTGAACGGTACAAGCGTACTTTGGTGACGAGGCGGAATCTTGACAATATGGCGTCCGGTGTTCCGGATTCGAGCGTTCCCGTTATGTCCGAAGGCGCTGTCGGCGCGCATGTTTCGATTGGCGCGCTCGACGGTGATACCGCTGACATCATCATCAGGCAGCAGGCACGCCGTATCGACGAGCTGGAACGCGTGAACGCTTCCTTGCTCGACAAGCTCGACAAGGCGACCCCGTCCCCGACTGTTGACAACTAAAACCATTCGTCTGCTTGATTGACATGTGGGTTTTCGGGCAGGCTACCCCGCGATTTGCATAAAATGCCCCCCATCTGGCATGCGGCAAATATGGTTTGCGCTATATGTGGCAGAGTCCCGCGGAAAAAGAGGTTAGAGGGTATGATTTATCCCCTCTAACTACCTTGCATTCAAGATGGTCTGCCACATATAGTGAAAATCAGTTTTGGAAAAGATGCGAATCTGCCACATATAAGGCATATGGGTGTGTTTTGCGGTGCGAACAATGGCGGAGATTGTGCGGCTCCCGCGGTAGGGTGTGAACATTATGACTTTTGGGAATACGAAAACCGAAAAAACCGGTACAAGCACGTCCGACGCGACGGAAACCGCGCACATCAAATCCGTCGAAAGCCTCGACCAAAGCAATGAAATGGAACGAGGCCTGAAAAACCGCCATGTCCAGTTCATTGCCATCGGCGGCACCATCGGCACCGGCCTGTTCCTAGGCTCCGGCAAGTCGATTGCACTGACCGGCCCGAGCATCATTTTCGTGTACATCGGCGTCGGCCTGATCATGTTCCTGCTGATGCGTGCCATCGGCGAAATGATGTACAGCGACCCCAGCCAGCACACGTTCATCAATTTCATCACGCGCTATCTCGGCCGCGGGTGGGGTAAGTTCGCCGGCTGGACGTATTGGATCGTGCTCATTCTGACCGGCATGACCGAAATCACTGCCGTAAGCACGTATTTCGTAACGTTCTTCGGCACATTCGGCATAGACCTGAACTCGTGGAAGTGGCTGATCGAACTGTGCTTCCTCGTGGCGCTCACTGGCATCAATCTGATTGCGGTGAAAGTGTTCGGCGAGGCGGAATTCTGGTTCTCCATGATCAAGATCACGCTGATCGTCGGCCTGATCGTCACCGCCATCGTGATGCTAGTCATCGGCTTCAGCTACCCCGCCACGCATATCGAGGGCGTGGACGGCACAGTGTCGGGTGCCACGGTGAGCCTCACGAACATCACCGACGGCTTCCAGCTCGCGCCGAACGGCTGGATGAACTTCTTCATGAGCTTCCAAATGGTGTTTTTCGCCTACCAGCTCATCGAATTCGTGGGTGTCACGGTGTCGGAAACGCAGAATCCGCGCGAGGTGCTGCCGAAGGCCGTGAATGAGCTGATCATGCGTATTCTGATCTTCTACGTGGGCGCGCTGATCGCGATCATGGCTATTGTGCCGTGGCGTAATTTCCACGAGAATTCCGACGGCTCGTTCGGTTCGCCGTTCATCATGGTATTCAAATATGCGGGTCTTGATTGGGCTGCCGCACTGGTGTTCTTCGTGGTGATTACGGCTGCCGCGTCATCGTTGAATTCGCTGATTTATTCGGCCGGTCGCCACTTGTATCAGCTCGCTTTGGATTCTGAGTCGCCTGCGATGGCTCGTTTGGCTGAAGTTTCCGAACACAAGGTGCCTGCGAAGGCGATTGTCGTTTCGGGTTGCATGATTCTGTTCTCCCCGATTATCAACGCGATTCCAGGCATTTCCGGCGCGTTCGTGCTGTTCGCTTCGGCCGCCAGCGCTGTGGTGATTTTCATTTACGTGCTGACGATGCTCGCCCACCACAAGTATCGTCAGAGCAGCGATTTTCTGCCAGACGGTTTCGTCATGCCCGCTTGGCAGGTGTTTGATTGGATTGCGATCGCGTTCTTTGTGCTCGTGTACGTCACGTTGTTCCTGTCGGCGGACACGATTGGTTCTGCGATCGCCGGTCTGATTTGGCTGGTTGCGTTCGGCGGATATTGCTTGCTGCACGAACGATTCCAGAATCGCGATCTTAAGGAAGCCTTGCAGCGGTAGCGTTTGCGGTAACGCAGGATACAAGTAAGGGGCGTCTGCCGAACGTGAGTGCATCATATACGTTCGGCAAACGCCCCTTTTCAGTATGGTCTTTGCGCGAATCCCCATTATGGGATTCAGCGCACTTTAGCCGATGTAGTCGGCCTCGTTCGTTGGGCTGGACGGCACGGCATGATCTTCCGTAACCTTGCCCAAGCCAGACAAGTACGCTTCACGACCAGCTTCGATCGCCTTCTTGAACGCGCGTGCCATCAGCGGAATATTGCCGGCGGAAGCGATGGCCGTGTATGCCATCACCGCGTCCGCGCCCATTTCCATGGCTTCCGCAGCCTGGCTCGGACGGCCAATACCAGCGTCGATAATCACCGGAACATTGGAATTCTTGATAATCACTTCAATGAAATCGCGTGCACGCAGACCCTTATTCGAGCCGATCATCGCGCCAAGCGGCATCACGCAAGCCGCACCTGCGTCTTCAAGACGCTTCGCCGCAATCGGATCGGGGAACATGTACGGCATGACCACGAAGCCTTCCTTCGCCAGCTGTTTCGTGGCTTTGATGGTTTCCTCATTGTCAGGCAGCAGATACTTCGCCTCATGCTCGATCTCCACCTTCACGAAATCCGTCTGGCACACTTCGCGCGCGAGACGGGCAATACGCACTGCTTCCTCGGCATTGCGCGCGCCCGACGTGTTCGGCAGCATGGTGATGCCCTTCGGAATGTAGTCGA
>OLPH01000758.1_pt1 | contig 37720 bp, 27 predicted proteins | sample 1672951 | NCBI WGS metagenome assembly OLPH01 (sample SAMEA3136740, study PRJEB25190) | human gut metagenome | reverse complement strand
ACTTTCCGGTAAGGAGGCTGTTCTCCGTGCACGACAGTCTATGGAAATGGGAGATGCATTTCATGCTTATATCATCGACTGGCGTTTGCCGGATATGAATGGCATTGAAGTTACCCGCCAGATCCGCAGCCTTGGAGATGATACGCCGATCATAATTCTGACGGCTTATGACTGGTCCGATATCGAAGTGGAAGCCAGAGCGGCCGGAGTGACTGCGTTCTGTGCAAAACCAATGTTCATGTCAGATATCAGAGATACCTTGATGACTGCTATCGGCCAGAGTCAGGCTGAAGTAGAAGATTCAATTCTTCCAGAAGCAGGTTCAGATTTCAGAGGCAGATGTATACTACTTGTGGAAGATAACGAACTGAACAGTGAAATTGCGGTGGAAATTCTGAAAGAATATGGATTTCTGGTTGATACTGCCGAAAATGGCGCAGAGGCAGTGGAGAAAGTTAAGAATTCGACTCCAGGTAAGTATGATCTGGTGCTGATGGATGTGCAGATGCCGGTAATGAATGGATACGAGGCCACCCGTCAGATTCGTGCGCTGGATGATCCGGCACTGGCAGCAATCACTATCCTGGCCATGACTGCCAATGCCTTTGAGGAGGACAAAAAGAAAGCACTGGAATGCGGTATGGATGGGTTCCTGTCCAAACCAATTGTCATAGAGGAATTGATCAGCACCCTGCAGAAAAATCTGGATTAGGTGTCCGGAGCATTTGAAAAACCGCACAAATAAAGGAAAAAATATGAATAAAAGTAGAATAAAATCAACCGTACTATGTGCAGGTATATTTGTGGTTCTAGTAATATGGATGGTATTGACAGTACCTTGCCGGGCTGCTGAAACGGATAACGATGAAAAGCAGTCACAGATCATCCGTGTCGGTTCATTTGAGGATACCTTTGCTTATGTTGATAAAAACGGTGTCAGACGAGGTTATGGCTATGAGCTCATGCAGGCTCTGGCAGGCTATACCGGATGGAAATTTGAGTATGTGAAATGTGACTGGTCCAACTGTTTTGATAAGCTTGAAAATGGTGAGATTGATATCATGGGCGATATCTCTTACACCGATGAACGTGCACAGAGGATGCTTTTTTCGGATGAAGCGATGGGTGAGGAAAAATATATCCTTTATGCTGATTTATCGGATACGGATATTGGGACGTCTGATTTCAAGTCTATGGATGGGAAACGTGTAGGTGTGCTCATGGGGACTGAGCCTGAAATCATGCTGACAGAATGGGAAAATAAGAATGGCATACATACAGAACATGTAAATGTGAATAATAATGATGATGTCGAAAAGAAATTAGCGAATCATGAAATCGATTGTTTTGTATCTCTGGAGGAATCCATCTGGTCTGAACAGGGAATATCATCTGTTACCACGATTGGCAAATCAGGCATATATTTTGCAATAAATAAAGAGCGCAGCGATATCAAGACGGAGCTGGACTGGGCAATGCGCAAGCTAGATCAAGATAGTCCATTTTTTAAGGCAGATTTGTATAAGAAGTATTTTACGCTTGAATATAGTCAGATTCTTACAGGTGAAGAAAAGTCCTGGGTGGAAGAACATGGTAACATCCGGATCGGATTTCAGAGCAATGATCCGGCGGTATTTTCCATGGACGAAGAAACTGGAAAACTTACCGGAATGCTGGCAGAATATGTATCCTATGCCAAAGACTGTCTGGGGAATCAGAAACTGGAATTTAATATACAGGAATACAATGATTATGACGAAATGATGCAGGCTTTACAAGAGCGTGAGATTGACATGATTTTTTATACCGGCAGAAATCCCTGTTTTGCAGAAGAAAAAGGATATGCACTTACAAACACAGCCTGGACCTACAGCCTGATGGCGGTAACGGATGAGAAAAAATTTGATGAGGACAGGTTGTATACAGTAGCTGTGCCAAAGGAAAAAGAAGCCTTAAAACAGCATATTGCTTTCTGTTATCCACAATGGGAGCTGGTAGATTGTGATTCGCTTGATGATGCGGCAGATATGATTTTGAATGAAAAGGCAGACTGTTTCCTCATGGGAGCAAGCCAGGTGATGATATATGATAACAGTAGAAATTTCAAGAGTGTTCCACTTACAAAAACAATGGAGGCATGCTTTGCAGTAAGAGGTGGAGAGGATCCAATTTTATCTATATTGAATAAAACCTTAAAGGCCATGCCGTCTGACATGCTTACAAGTGCACTTGCTATCTATGACAGTACGGCAGATAAGGTAACATTTTTGGATTTTGTAAAAGACAATATGCTTGCTTTTTTTGCTACGGCAGGATTTTTTGTACTCACTATCATTAGTATTATCCTCGTACTTTTACGCAAGGCAAGGAAAGCAGAAGCTGCCGCAAAGCTTGCTGCAAATGATACACAAAAGCTTAATGACAAGTTGGAAATCGCTCTGAAAAAAGCAGAAGAAGCTAATCTGGCAAAGACTCGTTTCCTTAACAATATGTCACATGACATCCGTACTCCTATGAATGCAATTCTGGGCTATGCACAGCTTATGGAGAATGAACTAAATGGAAAAGACATACCTGAAGTTTTGGAACATCTGGAAAAACTGCAGCAGTCTGGAAATCTTCTTCTGTCAATCATAAATAATGTACTGGATATGGCCCGGATCGAGAGTGGAAGGATGGAACTTGATGAGAATTACTGCCGGATTGAAGATGTCAGGAAGTCTTTGTTTGCAGTATTTGATGAGAAAGCAAGGAAAAAGAATATTTCGCTTCATTACACGATGAATGTAGAGCATGAGCATGTATTGACAGATGTTACCAAGGTAAAAGAAATATTGGTCAATATTCTGAGCAATGCTATAAAATATACTCCAGCAGGTGGTTCTGTTATGGTATATGTAGATGAATTACCTTGTGATGAGTCTGGATACATGATAGTGAGGATCAGAATCAGCGATACCGGAATTGGTATGAGTCAGGATTATCTGACAAAGATTTTCGAAGCATTCACGCGTGAGAAGAACACCACAAAGAGCAAAATCGCAGGAACCGGACTGGGAATGTCGATAGTCCGGAAATATGTTGATCTGCTTGGTGGAACAATAGATGTAGAGAGTGAACTCGGAAAGGGCAGCACCATTACAGTTACACTTAAACATAAGATAGCCGATGAAAGCTATTATGTAAAAAAACATATTGAAGAGTCTGGAACAGGCAGCGAAATCCTTGAAGGCAGGAATATCCTTCTGGCAGAGGATAATGATCTGAATGCAGAGATTACAGAAGCAATCCTTGAGCGTGCCGGCATTAAAACAGAACGTGTGGAGGATGGCATTCAATGTGTAAATATGATAGAAAAGATGCCGGCAGGTACATATGATATGATCCTGATGGATATTCAGATGCCGAAAATGAACGGTTATAAAGCAACACAGGCAATCAGACGCCTGCCGGATAAGGATAAAGCATGCATACCTATCGTTGCAATGACAGCAAATGCATTTGAAGAAGATAAGAGAGATGCTCTTGCAGTTGGTATGAATGGTCATATCGCAAAACCCATTGAGCTTGATAAACTGCTGTCGATGTTAGCGGAAGTAATAAGGCAACAAGAAAATTGCTGATTTCATGTTATACTGAATGGAGTGTCATTTTGGAAAATATGCAAAAGCAGGGAGAGAAGCATTGCGATACAGAAATCGTAATTCTGATAGGAACGTCAGAGTATATTTTCAAGATGTTATTGGAGAATGGAATCGGTTATAAAAAGCCACCTGACTGATGAGGTGGCTTTTTGTGTGTCAGAAATTATTTCAAAGCCCAGACAGTTATTATAAAAAATGAGGAGGAACTCTATGGAACAGAAGTCTGACGGTACAATAGCAGATAAAACATACAAAATATACATGAAGTTTTATCTTGGAAATCAGATATCAAAATAAGGCCACCACATCAGTGCCGTAGAAGCTTTTGAGTTTGTCCATTCGGGCACTCATGTTGGTGAAGAGCAGATCGAGGATTGTGATTGCGGCCATGGATTCTACGACTACGACGGCGCGTGGGACGATGACCGGGTCGTGACGTCCTTTAATGATCATTTCGGTGTTTTCTCCATCTTTGGTGACGGTGGACTGTGGCTGTGAAATGGACGGAGTCGGCTTTACTGCCGCGCGGAAGATGATCTTGCTTCCGTCACTCATACCGCCGAGGACACCGCCTGCATGGTTGGTGTCTTTGGTGATCCTTCCATCTTTTGTATGGAAGGAATCATTGTTGATACTTCCTTTTGTATCTGCAGCTTTAAAGCCGTCACCGATCTCAAAGCCTTTGACTGCTCCGATGGACAGCATTGCTTTGGCAAGATTGGCGTCCAGTTTTTCAAATACAGTATCACCGATTCCTACCGGCATACCGGTAACAACACATTCAATGATGCCTCCTGAGGAATCCTGATTTTTAATACATTCTTCCAGATAGGCAGATGCTTTTTGGGCATATGCGTTGCTTGGCATATAAATCGGGTTCTGGAAAATTTCTTCCGGATGGTATTCATTTTCCGGAACAGATACCGGACCGATTGCTTTCGTATACGCATGTACTTCAATGCCAAGTTCTTTCAAAATCTTAGCAGCAACTGCACCCGCTGCAACTCTGGCAGTAGTTTCTCTTCCGGAAGAGCGTCCCCCTCCTCTGTAATCACGGAAACCATATTTTTCATCAAATGTATAATCTGCGTGTCCCGGTCTGTATGTGTTCATAATATTTCCGTAATCACGGGAACGCTGATCCTGGTTCTGTACGAGAATTGAAATCGGAGTTCCGGTCGTCCGGCCTTCAAATACGCCGGACCAGATCTGTGCCATATCACTTTCCTTACGGCCGGTTGTAAACTGGCTTTGTCCGGGTTTTCTTCTATCCAGATAAACCTGGATATCCTCCTCTGAAAGAGAAAGCCCTGCCGGACACCCGTCGATCACAACACCGATTCCCTTTCCGTGTGATTCCCCCCATGTAGAAATCTGAAACAATCTTCCATAAATAGATCCTGCCATACTATATACCATCCTTTCTGTAAGCTTTTATTTATAAAGAATTAATTTGTGAATCAGTCAAAACAAAAAACGAACAATAAAGCAGAAGAACACTTGCGCGATGGGATTTGAAACATTTCGTTTATTCTATTTGTCATCACAACGCAAATCGTTCATTTCCCCAAAATTACCTCATTATTATAATAGAAGATTCCCATCCCAACAAGTGATAAAAATATGAAAGTTAAAGTTATGTATTGTATTTACACGCCCCTTCGTATTATAATGACTACATATTGAGTGAAAAAAGGAAGTCAATAGTATAAATGAGTGAAAAAAGTATGAATGAAAAAAACGAAAGAAATCTTGACAGCACAGTAGATGAAATCATGGAAGAGATCAGAGAGCAGACTGTAAGTGAGGTGAAGGACATCAATGAAAAAGAACAGAAAAGCGAAGAAAGACCGCGGAAAAAGAAAGTCACTAAAACAAAACGTCCTTCAGGCCATCACGTATCTGGCGATGGTGTGGATCATAAAGCAGCCTCAGGCGAAGATCGACCGGTTAAGAGAAAGGCTCCGCGCCGGAAAAAGAAAGTAGTTCGTGAAGAGACCGGGCTTCTGGATCTGGATGGAGCAGAAGAATGGCGGGATGAAGAAGAGACAGCAGTACCACCGGTTATTAAAAGTGCAGATATTTTAAGCAGTGGAGATGCAGAAACATTCAATCCGGATGAGGAAGAAATTTTTGATGATTCTTTCTTTGATGAAGAAGAGGAAAAGCCGCATAGAAGAACTAAACGGAAGAAAAAGCAAGGCTCAAAAAAGTCCGGTAAAGTGGTTAAAATTGTAGTTGGTGCTGTGGTTGGAGTGGCAGCGGTTGTTTACCTTGGATTTTCCGTATATTTCATGAATCATTTTTATTTTAATACGAAGATCAACGGTGTGAACTTCTCCGGAAAATCAGTTTCGGCAGTAGAGTCATACATGAAGAGTCAGGTAGATGGATATGTTCTCACGATGAAGGAATCAGACGGAACAGAAGAGAAGATTGCCGGAACAGATATTTCTCTTGCGTACAAAGCAGGAGATGAACTGCAGAAGCTCGTAAAAGAGCAGAATGCATTTCTGTGGCCGGTCTGCCTTGGAAAGGCACAGATAATTACGGCATCTGTCGGCGTTACATATGATGAAAACCAGCTGGATACCCTGATTAACGGCCTCGAGTGTATGCAGGCAGATCAGCAGGTTGAACCGGTAAATGCACATCCGGAGTATGACGGCAATTCGTATGTAGTCAAAGCTGAGGAGACAGGAAGTAAGATTGATACCGAGAACTTCAAAAAGGTAGTGAAAGAATCAATCGAAGGTTTCAAAAGCGAGATTGACATGACCGCTGAAGACTGCTATGTAAAACCAAAATACACAAGCAAGTCAGAAGAAGTGAAGAAAGCATGTGATGATATGAATAAGTATCTGAAGGCAAGTATCACTTATACCTTTGGTTCGAATACAGAAGTTGTAGATAAAGATCTGATTTCCCAGTGGGTAACGGTAGATGATAACATGGCAGTTACCTTTAACAGTGATGCAGTTGTAAAATATGTACAGCAGCTGGAGAGTAAGTATGACACTTACCAGACAAAGAGAACATTTACAACCGGAGGCGGCAACAGTGCAACGGTTGAAGGTGGAGACTATGGATGGATTATTGATGAAGCTGCCGAGATTGCAGCCCTTGAAGCGAATATCCGCAATGGAGAGACTGTAACGAGAGAGGCGAATTATTCACAGACTGCAGCAAGTCATGACGGAGCAGACTGGGGGAATACTTATGTTGAAGTCGATCTGACAAACCAGTATATGTATCTTTTTGTAAATGGTGCAATTGTGACACAGGGACCGATCGTTACCGGTAAGCCAAGCAGAGGAGATGCTACACCGCAGGGAGTATATATTCTGAAATACAAAGAAAAAGATACAACCCTTCGTGGACCAAAGAAGGAAGATGGAAGTTACGAATGGGAATCACCGGTTACTTACTGGATGCCGTTTAACGGTGGAATCGGACTGCATGATGCACCGTGGCAGACGAACTTTGGCGGGGACTGGTATCTGGAACATGGGTCACGCGGATGTGTCAACCTACAGTATGATGTTGCAGAGACAGTGTTCAACAATGTAGATTCCGGAACACCGGTTGTATGTCATTACTAAATTTGAGAGAGAGGTCAATTTTATGTATGAACTGATAAAAAGGGACGGTCGCGCCAAGCGCGGCCGCTTCCATACCGTACACGGAGTGATCGAGACTCCTGTATTTATGAATGTAGGAACAATTGCAGCGATCAAAGGGGCTGTTTCTACAGCAGATCTTGAAGAAATCGGAACACAGGTGGAACTGTCTAATACTTATCATTTGCATGTGCGTCCGGGGGATCAGGTAGTGAAAAAGCTTGGCGGGCTGCACAAATTTATGGCCTGGGATAAGCCGATCCTTACTGATTCCGGCGGATTCCAGGTGTTTTCTCTTGCCGGACTCAGAAAGATTAAGGAAGAGGGTGTATACTTCAATTCCCATATTGACGGAAGAAAGATTTTTATGGGACCGGAAGAAAGTATGCAGATTCAGTCGAATTTGGCGTCTACGATCGCAATGGCATTTGATGAATGTCCGTCCAGCGTAGCGGAAAGGAAATATATGCAGGCATCGGTAGAGCGTACAACGAGATGGCTCGCAAGATGTAAAGAAGAGATGGCAAGACTCAATTCTCTTGATGATACGATCAACAAACATCAGATGCTTTTCGGGATCAATCAGGGTGGTGTCTATGAAGATATCCGTATTGAGCATGCACAGCAGATCGCAGAGATGGATCTGGATGGATATGCAGTCGGCGGACTCGCAGTTGGTGAGACACATGAAGAGATGTACCGGATCCTGGATGCAGTAGTTCCGTGTCTTCCGGTTGCCAGACCGACCTATCTGATGGGAGTCGGAACGCCGGCAAATATTCTGGAAGCGGTAGACAGAGGTGTGGACTTCTTTGACTGCGTATATCCAAGCCGTAACGGAAGACATGGACATGTTTATACAAAGCATGGTAAGCTGAATCTGTTCAATGCAAAATTTGAACTGGATGAACGCCCGATCGAAGAAGGCTGTCAGTGCCCGGCCTGCCGCCGTTATTCAAGAGCTTATATCCGTCATCTGCTGAAAGCAAAAGAGATGCTTGGAATGCGGCTTTGCGTTCTCCACAATTTATATTATTATAATCATCTTATGGAAGACATCAGAGAGGCGATCGAAGAGGGAAGATATGCCAGGTTTAAGAAAGAGACACTGGCAAAAATGGAAGAAAAAGAAGATTAGGATAAAAAAATTCTAAAATGTCTTGATGAATGTCCTATTATTGTGTATGATGGTAACAGTGTCTATTTTAGCAGGAGGAAAGAAAAATGAATAATCCAATCGTACTTATTTTATTTTACGTTGTAATTATCGGAGGATTCTGGTGGTTACTGATGAGACCACAGAAAAAGGAACAGAAGAGAGTACAGCTGATGTTATCTGAACTGGCTGTAGGAGATACTGTTCTTACAACAAGCGGTTTTTACGGAGTTGTTATTGATATTACAGATGAAGACGTAATCGTTGAATTCGGAAGCAATAAGAACTGCCGTATCCCGATGCAGAAATCTGCGATCATGCAGGTTGAAAAGCCGGAGAACAACTAAATCAAATTTTTTGAAAAAGTTGAAAAAAAGCATTGCATTTTATATGCAATGCTTTTATAATACAATTATTGGAAACGTTACCGATACCGATACCGAAACCGTTGCTGTAGAAAGATGTGAGGTGCATATTATGAGAACAAGCGGTATATTACTGCCGGTGGCAAGTCTGCCATCAAAATATGGAATAGGTGCTTTTTCGAAAGAAGCATACAAGTTTGTAGATACACTTGAGAAGGCAGGTCAGAGCTACTGGCAGATCCTTCCGTTAGGCCCGACAGGGTATGGAGATTCGCCGTATCAGTCTTTCTCGACTTTTGCAGGAAATCCGTATTTTATAGACCTGGAAAAGCTGATAAAAAAGGGCTGGATTACAAAAGATGAATGTAAGGCATATGACTTTGGTGATAATGCGGGATATGTGGATTATGAAAAGATTTATAACTGCAGGTATGAGATCTTAAGAAAAGCATATGAAAGAAGCCGGATCGCAGATGATGCAGATTTTCAGAAATTCTGTAAGGAGAATAAAGAATGGCTGGATGATTATGCGCTTTATACGGAGATCAAAGCCGCGAATGATGGGAAGAGCTGGAGTGAATGGGAAGATGAATATCGTCTGAGAGATGAGCTGGCGCTGGAAAAATTCGCCAAAGAGAATCGGGAAGGCATCCTGTTCCAGAAGTTTATGCAATATGAATTTGCAACACAGTGGGGTGCACTGAAAGCATATGCGAATGAAAAAGGGATTGAGATCATTGGTGATATCCCGATTTATGTAGCGTTCGACAGCGCAGACAGTTGGTCGCATCCGGAACTGTTCCAGTTTGATGAGAACGGACTTCCGACTGGTGTTGCAGGGTGCCCGCCAGATGCATTTAGTGCAACCGGACAGCTTTGGGGCAATCCGCTTTATAAGTGGGAATATCATAAAAAGACCGGATATGCATGGTGGATGAAGAGAATCCGTCATTGTGTTGAACTTTATGACGTGATCCGAATTGATCATTTCCGTGGATTTGATGAATATTATTCCATTCCATACGGAGATCAGACAGCGGAATTCGGACATTGGGAAAAAGGACCGGGAATGGATATTTTCCGGACGGTAAAAGAGACTCTGGGTGATGTGAAAATTATTGCAGAGGATCTTGGATTCCTGACAGACAGTGTGATCCGGATGGTGGAAGAGTCCGGATATCCGGGAATGAAAGTTCTGGAGTTTGCATTTGATTCCAGAGAGCCTAGCAATTATCTGCCTCATAATTATGATAAGAACTGCGTAGTATACACAGGAACCCATGACAATGAAACACTGGCAGGATGGTACAGAGAATTAAAAAAAGAAGATAAGAAGTTCGCACTTCGCTATATGGGAAGAAAGAAACTCAGTGTCAATGAAGCAGTATGGGAAATCATCCGTCTTGCGCAGTCGAGCGTGGCGGATACCTGTATCATTCCGATTCAGGATTATCTCTGCCTCGGTAATGAAGCGAGGATCAATCATCCGTCAACCCTTGGCGGTAATTGGATCTGGAGACTTCATAGGGATGAGATCTCAAAAAAACTTGTGAAAAAGATCCGCAGGATGACAGAACTTTATTGCAGGATCCCGGAGAAGACAGAGATGCTCCTTAAGGCTGAAGATGCGGAGGACTTAGGAGAAGAAAAGAAATAAAATGGGAATGACGATTAAAGATATTGCGAAGAAGTGCGGGGTCGGAGTCAGCACCGTGTCCCGTGCGCTGAACAATCATCCGGATATCAATCCTGAGACCAAAAAGATGATTTTAAAGACGGTTGAAGAATCAAATTTTGTGCCGAATAACAGTGCGAGGAATCTGAAACGGACCGATTCGAAATCCATTGCGATTCTGGTAAAGGAGATTGATAATCCATTTTTCGCGACGATGATGCGGGTAATGGAAAAAAAGATCCGCAGACAGAAATATTCCTTTTTTATCCAGCATATGGGAAAGGATCAGGATGAGGTCGATACCGCACTGGAGCTGATCAAAGAAAAAAAGCTCAGAGGGATTATTTTCCTGGGTGGGGATTTCAGGAAGAACAAAGAGCGGATTGCAAAGATAAAGGTTCCGTTTGTTGTAAGTACGGCAGCATTTGATAAACTGCCGGAGAAATGTATCGCATCCTATGTATCAATTGACGACCGTGCGGAAAGCCGTAAGATCGTAGATCATCTGTGCGAGACCGGACATAAAAAGATTGCAATCCTTGCCTCGGATAAGAAAGATGAGAACATCGGAAAACTCAGACTGGAAGGTTACAGAGAAGCACTAAAGGCACATGGCCTGGAAGCGGATGAGGAAAGAATCTGTTATCTGGATGAAGAAGATACCACTTATTCGATGGAAAACGGATATCGGATGATGAAAAAACTGTTGAAAAAAGAAACAGAATTTACCGCAGTATTTGCAATTTCCGATCTGATGGTGATTGGTGCATGCAAGGCACTTCTGGAAGAGGGAAAAAGGATTCCGGAAGATGTGGCGGTTGCAGGATTTGACGGACTTGACTATACCGGATTTTATCAGCCGGCGATCACTACGATGGCGCAGCCGGTCGAAGAGATCGCGAGACAGTCTGTCGGGATTCTGTTTGACATGATAGAAACAAAGAAAAGCCAGGAAGGAAAATATCTTCCGGCAACACTGAAAGAAAGAGAATCAACTACAGGAGGTAGAAGAACATGGAAGCAAGACTGACAGAGATTTTACAGGAGAAATTCCAGACAGGACTTGAACAGGCAACGAATGAACAGGTATATTATGCGCTGCTTACACTGACAAAGGAACGGATCAAAGAAGGACCGAAGAACGAAGGAAAGAGAAAACTCTATTATATTTCTGCAGAGTTCCTGATCGGAAAGCTTTTATCCAACAACCTGATCAACCTTGGAATTTATGATGAGACAGCAGAGGTGCTGAAAAAGCACGGGAAAAATCTTGCAGAGATCGAAGAAGTTGAACCGGAACCGTCTCTTGGAAATGGTGGACTTGGACGATTGGCAGCCTGCTTCCTGGATTCCATTGCAACACTCGGACTTCCGGGAGACGGAATCGGGCTGAACTATCATATGGGTCTGTTCAAACAGGTATTTACCGACCACAAACAGGATGAACAGAAGAATCCGTGGATTGAAAAAGACAGCTGGCTCAATGATACCGGTATTTCATTTGAAGTCCCGTTCAAGGATTTCAGTCTTCGTTCCCATCTGTATGATATTGATGTAACCGGATACGAAGGCGGAAGCAACAAACTTCATCTTTTTGATGTAGAGACGGTAAATGATGCAATCGTTGGAAACGGAATCAATTTTGATAAGAACGATATCCGTGAGAACCTGACGCTGTTCCTCTATCCGGATGACAGCGACAAGGCAGGAAATCTGCTCCGTATTTATCAGCAGTATTTTATGGTTTCCAATGCAGCACAGTATATCATCCGCGAGTGTGAAGAAAAGGGATATGATCTCAGAAAGCTTCATGAGCATGTGGCAATCCAGATCAATGATACACATCCTTCTATGGTTATTCCGGAGCTGATCCGTCTTCTTGTTCAGAAACAGATCGACTTCAATGAGGCGATTGAGATCGTACAGAAGACCTGTGCATATACCAATCACACCATCCTCGCAGAAGCACTGGAAAAATGGCCGGTTGATTATTTGGAGCAGGTTGCACCGCAGATCGTTCCGATCATCCGTGATCTGGATGCAAGAATTAAGGGAAGATATAAAGATCCGAGAGTCCATATTATCGATGACCAGAATCGTGTACACATGGCTCATATGGACATCCATTATGGATACAGTGTCAACGGAGTTGCGTATCTTCATACAGAGATCCTGAAAAATGAAGAACTGAAACCGTTCTATGACATTTACCCACAGAAATTCAACAACAAGACTAATGGTATTACGTTCAGAAGATGGCTGCTGCACTGCAACCATGAACTGACTGCATGGCTGGATGAGAAGATCGGACCGGATTACCGAAAAGATGCAACAAAGCTTGAAAAACTGCTTGATTATGTAAATGATGAGGAAACCTTAAAGAGCCTTCTTGTAGTAAAACAGAAAAAGAAAGAGGATCTGGCAGCTTACTTAAAAGAAACACAGGGACTGGAAATCAATCCAAATTCAATTTTTGATATTCAGGTAAAACGTCTGCATGAATACAAGCGTCAGCAGATGAATGCATTATATGTGATCTATAAATATCTGGAGATCAAGAGCGGAAAGAAACCGGAGACTCCGATCACGGTAATCTTTGGAGCCAAGGCTGCACCGGCTTATATTATTGCAAAGGATATCATTCATCTGATCCTCTGCCTGCAGGAGCTGATTGATAACGATCCGGAAGTTGCACCGTATCTGAAAGTGGTTATGGTAGAAAACTACAACGTGACACTGGCAGAAAAGCTGATCCCGTCCTGTGATATTTCTGAACAGATTTCTCTTGCATCCAAAGAAGCAAGTGGAACAGGTAACATGAAATTCATGCTGAACGGGGCTGTGACAATGGGAACAGAAGATGGAGCCAACGTAGAAATCCATCAGTTTGTAGGGGATGAAAATATCTACATCTTCGGAGAATCCAGTGAACAGGTTATCGAGCATTACCGCAAGATGGATTATAATGCAGTTGATTACTATATCAATGATGAAGAGATCCGCAGACTGGTAGACTTTATCATCAGCCCGGAACTTCTCCGTATCGGAGATAAATACCTGCTTCTTGAACTGCATGCAGAACTGATCCGTAAAGACTGGTTCATGACACTTCTTGATGTGAAAGATTATATCCAGAAGAAAGAACAGGCTTACGTAGATTATGAAGACCGCATGGCATGGGCAAAGAAGATGGTTGTGAATATCGCGAAAGCAGGATATTTCTCATCTGACAGAACCATTGCTGAATACAACAGAGATATCTGGCATCTGTAAAATGTATATGTAAAAAACAGAAGTCTGTCCTGAAAAAACAGAGACAGACTTCTGTTTTTTGTGCAAAAGTGTATTTTTATACGGTTTCTGCGGGAACTTCCTGTATTTCCCTTATTGCGGGAAAAGAGAAGGATATGCTATGATAAGGAGAAATATTGCTGTTTGTTTTCCGGATATGGAAAAGTTTTTGGGAAGATCCGGGAAGCAATAGAAGCAGATGAGAGGTGAATATATGGAAAAAAGAAGAAAAAGTGCATCACTTTTGCCGGTCGGTGTATTTCTGATATTTTATCTGGGACTGGGTATTTTATTTGAATACATAATGAAAATTCCAATGGGTTTTTATAATGTACCGATCGTAGTGGCGTTTCTGGCGGCACTCCTGGTCGCGTGTCTGCAGAACAGAAAGGTTGGCTTTGATGAGAAGCTGGAGATCATGGGACGGGGAATCGGAGATAAGAATATTATCACAATGCTGCTGATTTTCCTGACGGCGGGAACTTTTGTGGGAGTGGTTGGAAGAAGCAGTGCAGAGAGTGTGGCGTATTTTATGCTATCGATCATCCCGGCACGGTTTGCGGTTGCCGTTCTGTTTGTGGTTGCATGTTTTGTTTCAACAGCAATGGGAACTTCGGTTGGGACGATCACCCTTCTGACTCCGATCGCGGCGGCAGTTTCGCAGACGTCCGGTTTTTCCCTGGCACTTTGCGTGGCATCGGTGATGGGAGGCTCCATGTTCGGGGACAATCTTTCTTTCATATCAGATACAACAATTGCTGCCTGCAACGGGCAGGGATGTGAGATGAAAGATAAATTCCGGGAAAATTTCTGGATCGCACTTCCGGCGGCAATCGTATCGCTGGTTCTGATCCTGATCAGCTCTTTCCGGGCAGAGATCGGAACGGCAGTTACGCACGAATACAATCTGACACAGATCATTCCGTATGTGCTGGTGCTGGTCGGCGGGATCGCAGGGTTCAACGTCTTTCTGGTACTTTTGACAGGAATTGTGTCCGGTGCGGTGATCATGCTTGCAATGGGGCAGGTAACACCGTATGAAATGCTTGCTGCCATGGGTTCAGGTGTATCCGGGATGTTTGAAACCTGTATGGTAGCGGTGCTGGTTGCTGCAATGTGTGCGCTGATCCGGGAAAATGGTGGCTTTGATGTATTGCTGGATGTGATCCACCGTGTCTTTAAGGGATCGAAAAGTGGTCAGCTGGGTGTTGGTATTTTGGTAGCGCTTCTGGATGTGGCAACAGCGAACAATACCGTAGCAATTGTGATGGCTAATCCAATTGCAAAGGAAATGGCAGACGATTATCAGATCACACCGAGAAAGACGGCCTCCCTTCTGGATACTTTTTCCTGTATTTCACAGGGGGTGATCCCGTATGGTGCGCAGATGCTTGTGGCAATTTCGGCAGTGCATGAGCTCGGCGGTGAGATTTCTGCATTTCAGATCATTCCGAAGCTTTTTTATCCGGGAATGCTGTTTGTCAGTTCGCTGATCTTTATCTTTGTGATTCCACAGAAAGCAGGAAAATAAAACAGAGTTCACTCTGGATTTTTATACTTTTACAGATTAAAGGGTTGAAACCTGACGAAAAATACGGTATTATAGTGTTTAACAGATTTTTGGAACGAAAAATGGTACAAAAATCACAGATACATAGAAGGGAATGACAAAGATGAGCCTGAAAATCGGAGTAATTAAAGGTGACGGAATCGGTCCGGAGATTGTAACGGAAGCGATGAAAGTTCTTGATAAAGCAGGAGAGGTATACGGATTTGACTGTTCTTATGAACAGCTGCTTCTTGGGGGAGCATCCATTGATGTACATGGAGTCCCGCTTACAGATGAGACGGTAGCAAAAGCAAAAGCATGTGATGCCGTACTGATGGGATCCATTGGAGGAGATGCAAAGACTTCCCCGTGGTATAAGCTGGAACCGTCAAAGAGACCGGAGGCCGGTCTCCTGAAGATCAGAAAAGAACTGAACCTGTTCGCAAATCTGCGTCCGGCGGTTTTGTATAATGAACTGAAGGGTGCATGTCCTCTGAAAGAAGAGATTACAGAAGGCGGATTTGATCTGATGATCATGCGTGAACTGACAGGCGGTCTTTATTTTGGAGAGAGGAAGACAGAAGAAGTGGATGGTGTGATGACTGCATTCGATTCACTTACCTATAATGAGGATGAGATCCGCAGGATTGCGATCCGCGCGTTTGACATTGCAATGAAGAGAAGAAAGAAAGTGACAAGCGTCGATAAGGCGAATGTACTGGATTCTTCAAGACTCTGGAGAAAAGTAGTAGAAAAAGTTGCGAAAGATTATCCGGAAGTTACACTGGAGCATATGCTGGTTGACAACTGTGCAATGCAGCTTGTAAGAGATCCGAAGCAGTTTGATGTCATTCTTACAGAGAATATGTTCGGAGACATCCTTTCTGATGAAGCAAGCATGGTAACCGGTTCGATCGGAATGCTGGCAAGTGCAAGTCTGAATGAAACCAGGTTCGGACTGTATGAACCAAGTGGCGGTTCGGCACCGGATATAGCAGGACAGGGAATTGCAAACCCGATAGCAACAATTCTTTCAGCAGCAATGATGCTTCGTTTCAGCCTGGATCAGGATAAAGCAGCAGATGCGATTGAAGCAGCAGTTTCCCAGGTGTTAAAAGATGGATACAGAACCGGGGATATTATGTCAGACGGATGTACAAAGGTTGGAACAGCCCGGATGGGAGATCTGATCTGCGAAAGAATTCGATAGTCAAGGATTGAGAAAGATACAGTTCCGTACTGCTATGGGGAAAGAGAAGCAGGACGGAACTGTAATAGAATAGAGCCAAAAGTTACAGGAGGATTATAAAATCATGAGAAGTGATAATGTAAAAACAGGTATGCAGCAGGCGCCGCACAGATCATTGTTCAATGCGCTTGGTCTTACAAAAGAAGAACTGGAGAGACCGCTTGTCGGAATCGTATGTTCTTATAACGAAATCGTTCCGGGACATATGAACCTGGATAAAATTGCAAATGCAGTAAAGATGGGGGTTGCCATGGCAGGTGGAACACCGATCATGTTCCCGGCAATCGCAGTCTGTGACGGTATTGCAATGGGACACATCGGTATGAAGTATTCTCTGGTAACGAGAGATCTGATCGCAGATTCGACAGAAGCAATGGCAATGGCGCATCAGTTTGATGCCCTTGTTATGATCCCGAACTGCGACAAGAATGTACCTGGGCTTTTGATGGCAGCAGCCCGTATTAATGTACCTACAGTGTTCGTCAGTGGCGGACCAATGCTTGCGGGACATGTAAAAGGACAGAAGAGAAGTCTTTCCAGCATGTTCGAGGCAGTTGGATCCTACGCAGCAGGAACAATGGACGAATGTGATGTATGTGAATTTGAAAATAAAGTATGTCCTACCTGCGGATCCTGCTCCGGAATGTATACAGCTAACAGCATGAACTGTCTGACAGAAGTACTTGGTATGGGACTTCAGGGGAATGGAACAATTCCGGCTGTATATTCAGAAAGAATCCGTCTTGCAAAACATGCAGGTATGCAGGTAATGGAAATGTACAGAAGAAATATCCGTCCGAGAGATATTATGACAAAAGAAGCCATCTTAAATGCCCTTACTGTTGATATGGCACTTGGATGCTCAACCAACAGTATGCTTCACCTTCCGGCGATCGCACATGAGATCGGTATGGATTTTGAGATTGATTTTGCAAACGGAATCAGCGAAAAGACTCCGAACCTCTGTCACCTTGCACCGGCAGGTCCGACATATATGGAAGACTTGAATGAAGCGGGTGGTGTATATGCTGTTATGAACGAGCTGAATAAGAAAGGTCTTCTTTACACAGACTGCATGACAGTAACCGGAAAGACAGTTGGAGAAAATATCGCAGGATGCGAAAATAAAAATCCGGAAGTAATCCGTCCGATCGACAATCCATACAGCCAGACGGGTGGACTTGCAGTCCTCAAAGGTAATATCGCACCGGACGGCAGTGTTGTAAAACGTTCTGCAGTTGTACCGGAAATGCTGGTACATGAAGGACCTGCAAGAGTATTTGAATGTGAAGATGATGCGATCAAGGCAATTAAAGGCGGAGATATCCATCCGGGAGATGTTGTAGTTATCCGTTACGTCGGACCAAAGGGTGGTCCTGGTATGCCGGAAATGCTGAATCCAACTTCTGCAATCGCAGGTATGGGACTTGGTTCATCGGTAGCACTTATTACAGACGGCCGTTTCAGCGGTGCATCCCGTGGAGCTTCTATCGGACACGTATCACCGGAAGCGGCAGTCGGCGGTCCGGTAGCACTGATCGAGGAAGGCGATATTATTGAGATCGATATCCCGAACCTGAAATTAAATGCAAGAATTTCAGATGAAGAACTTGCAAGAAGAAAAGAAAAATGGCAGCCAAGAGAACCGGAAGTTACAACAGGATATCTTGCAAGATATGCAGCAATGGTAACTTCAGGAAACCGTGGAGCAGTTCTGGAAGTTCCACACAAATAAAATAAAATCTGGACAAGGGGAATGTACAATGCAGTTAAATGGTGCAGAAATACTGATAGAGTGTTTAAAAGAGCAAGGCGTGGATACCGTATTCGGATATCCGGGCGGCGCAATTTTAAATGTATATGATGAATTATATAAGCATAGTAATGAAATCAGACATATCCTTACATCGCATGAGCAGGGAGCTTCTCATGCGGCAGACGGATATGCGCGTGCCACTGGTAAGGTTGGGGTGTGTTTTGCAACCAGTGGACCTGGAGCAACAAATCTCGTAACAGGAATCGCGACCGCATTTATGGATTCTATTCCGATCGTTGCGATCACCTGTAATGTAGGGGTACCGCTTCTTGGAAAAGACAGCTTCCAGGAAATTGACATTACCGGTATTACGATGCCGATCACAAAGTATAATTTTATTGTGAAGAATGTCAATGATCTTGCAAAGACGATCCGCAAGGCGTTTGAGATCGCACAGTCCGGAAGACCGGGACCGGTGCTGATCGATATCCCGAAAGATGTGACAGGCAATAAAGCAGAGTATGAGCCTGTCAAAATCCAGCCAATCGTAAAATACAAAAAAGAAATCTGCATGGAAGATATTGACAAGGCAGTAGAGATGATCGAAGAAGCAAAGCGTCCGTTTGTATTCGTCGGAGGCGGAGCTATATTATCTGATGCAAGTGAAGAACTCCGTGCATTCGTAGACAAGGTACAGTGTCCGGTATGTGATTCCCTGATGGGAAAAGGTGCATTTCCGGGAACTGATGAACTTTATACAGGAATGCTTGGTATGCATGGTACCAAGACATCGAACTTTGGAGTCAGTGAAAGCGATCTTCTGATCGTAGTCGGTGCTAGATTCTCCGACCGTGTCACAGGTAATCCAAATAAATTTGCAAGTAATGCAAAAATTCTCCAGTTTGATATTGATGTGGCAGAGATGAACAAGAATGTCATTATCGATGAAGGTGTGGTTGGAGATATCAAAGAAGTGCTTGCGGCAGTTAATGAAAAACTGCCACAGCAGGAACACACCGAATGGATCAAAAAGATCCAGGAATATAAAGCAAAATACCCGCTTGCCTATCATCCGGAAAGTCTGACCGGTCCGTATGTGATCGAAGAGATTTACAAACAGACAAAAGGTGATGCGATCATCGTCACAGAAGTTGGACAACATCAGATGTGGGCAGCGCAGTATTATAAATTCACAAAACCGAGAACACTGCTTACGTCAGGTGGTCTTGGAACCATGGGATACGGTCTTGGAGCCGCAATTGGAGCCAAGATGGGCAGACCGGAGAAGACGGTAGTCAATATCGCCGGAGATGGATGCTTCCGTATGAATATGAATGAAGTTGCAACAGCGGCGCGTTATAACATTCCAATTATCCAGGTTGTAGTGAACAACCATGTGCTTGGTATGGTAAGACAGTGGCAGAATCTGTTTTACGGACAGCGCTATTCAGCAACTGTTCTGAATGATGCAGTAGATTTTGTGAAACTCGCAGAAGCGATGGGGGCGAAAGCGGTAAGAGCTACGACCAGAGAAGAATTCGCAGATGCATTTAAGTTTGCTTTAAATGCAGGCGGTCCGGTGGTGATTGACTGCCAGATCGACAGCGATGACAAGGTATGGCCGATGGTTGCTCCGGGTGCTCCGATCAGTGAAGCTTTTGACGAGAAGGATCTGCAGGAAAAACAGCAGACAAACTAAAAAACATATGCAGCGACAGATACGCAGAGCAGGAATGGAGGAGTAATATGAAACGAGTTTACAATTTTTCAGCAGGACCGGCAGTACTGCCGGAAGAAGTTTTACGAGAAGCAGCAGATGAGATGCTGGATTACAAAGGATGTGGAATGTCCGTTATGGAGATGAGTCATCGCTCGAAAGCTTTTGCTGAAATCATTGAAACCGCTGAACAGGATCTTCGTGATTTGATGGGAATCCCGGATAATTACAAAGTACTGTTCCTTCAGGGTGGCGCAAGCCAGCAGTTTGCAATGATTCCAATGAATCTGATGAAGAACAAAGTAGCGGATTATATTGTTACCGGGCAGTGGGCTAAAAAGGCAGCTGCCGAGGCATCCAAATATGGAAAGGTGAATAAGATCGCATCGTCCGAGGATAAAACCTTTTCGTACATTCCTGACTGTTCGGATCTGCCGGTTGATGAAGATGCAGATTATGTATATATCTGCGAAAATAATACAATTTACGGAACCAAATTCAAGGAACTTCCGAACACGAAAGGCAAGACACTGGTAGCGGATGTATCATCCTGCTTCCTGTCTGAGCCTGTAGATGTGACAAAATATGGTCTCATCTATGGTGGAGTCCAGAAGAATGTCGGACCAGCGGGTGTTGTTATCGCGATCATCCGTGAAGATCTGATTACAGAGGATGTACTTCCTGGAACACCGACCATGCTTACATACAAGACACATGCAGACGCAGGTTCTCTTTACAATACACCGCCGGCATACGGAATCTATATCTGCGGTAAGGTATTTAAATGGCTCAAAAAGATGGGCGGACTGGAAGTTATGAAAGAACGCAACGAAAAGAAAGCCAAACTGCTCTATGATTACCTGGATCAGAGCAAACTGTTCAAAGGTACGGTAGAAAAGAAAGACCGTTCTCTTATGAATGTACCATTTGTGACAGGCAGTGATGAGCTGGATGCCAAATTTGTAAAAGAGGCAAAAGAAGCAGGTCTTGAGAATCTGAAAGGACACCGTACTGTTGGGGGTATGCGTGCAAGTATTTATAACGCAATGCCATACGAAGGTGTGGAAGCTCTGGTTGCATTTATGAAGAAGTTTGAGGAGGAGAATCTGTAATATGTATAAATATTTTTGCCTAAACCCGATTTCTCCTGTTGGACTGGAGAAATTCAGTGATGACTATGTGCCTGCCGGTGAGATGGCAGGAGCAGATGCGGTACTTGTAAGAAGTGCCGGAATGCATGAACTGGAATTTGATAAAGATTTAAAAGCGATTGCCCGTGCCGGAGCCGGTGTAAATAATATTCCACTGGACAAATGTGCGGAGCAGGGAATCGTTGTATTTAATACACCAGGGGCAAATGCCAATGGTGTAAAAGAGTTGGTGATCGCCGGTATGCTGCTTGCATCCAGAGATATCCTTGGCGGTATCAACTGGGTACAGGAGAACGAAGAGGATGGCAATATTGCAAAAGATGCAGAAAAAGCGAAAAAAGCATTTGCAGGCTGTGAGATCCAGGGAAAGAAGCTTGGTGTGATCGGTCTTGGTGCAATCGGTGTCCTGGTTGCCAATGCGGCTACGCATCTTGGGATGGAAGTGTATGGCTATGATCCATATGTTTCTGTAGATTCTGCATGGAGACTTTCAAGAAGTATCCATCACACTAAGAATGTAGATGAGATCTACAAGGAGTGTGATTATATCACAATCCATGTACCGGCACTGGAAGATACAAAGGGTATGATCAATAAGAATGCCATCAGTCTGATGAAAGAGGGCGTTGTGATCCTGAACTTTGCAAGAGATGTACTGGTGAACAGTGAAGACATTGTGGATGCACTTGTTGGTGGAAAAGTCGGACGCTATGTAACTGACTTTCCGACACCGGAGATCGCAGGAGTGAAGCATGCGATTGTCATTCCGCATCTGGGAGCGTCAACTGCTGAATCAGAAGACAATTGTGCAAAGATGGCAGTAGAAGAGCTGAAGGATTTCCTGGAAAATGGAAATATCCGTAATTCTGTCAACTTCCCGGCATGCGATATGGGTGTAAGGGATAAGACAAGAATTACGATCCTGCACAGAAATATTCCGAACATGATCGGTCAGTTTACTGCGCTTCTGGCAAAGGATAATGTCAATATCGATGATATGACGAATAAGAGCCGTGGCAGCTATGCATATACGATGATCGATGTGGATAATGATGTGGCAGAAGACGTGGTAAAAGGTCTGGAAATGATCGAGGGTGTTCTGAAAGTCAGAGTAATTGCATAAAAAGTGACAGAGGGTGCGTTTGGAAAAGCGCATCCTCTTTTGATGCAAGGGAAGGAATCCAGGTAAACGGTCATTTTTTCAAACTGATCAGTTTTTATGATAATGAATGGGGATATACCAGTCAGATCTTCCGCCTGATTTCGCATATGTACCAGGTGGACCATGGTGTAAAATAAAACAGATTGTAAATGAAAAAGTAAAACGTATATCAGCAGTAACAGTCAGAAGCCATAAAAGAAAGAGTATCACGTAAACAAGAAGAAACGTGATACTCTTTTTGTTACATAGGAACATTCATTCTTATTTGGTATTCAAAATTTTTCAAAATGTTTTTTCAAAGGCAGAAAATATCGTCTTTTTTATAACGATACTTGCGTATTTTGAAAAATATGGTATGATAAAGGACAAAAGTAGCACTTTACAGTGTGAAAATGTAACGTAGGAGGAAGAGATAATGGCATACGAGATTACAGGACATACAGTCCTTACCGGATTACTGGGGAGTCCGGTAGCACACAGCATTTCCCCAATGATGCATAACGAGGCATTTCGCCAGCTGGAGCTGGATTACGCATATTTGGCATTTGATGTTGGAACAGATAACTTAAAGACAGCAGTAGATGGTCTGAAAGTCATGGGAGTCAGAGGATTCAACCTGACTATGCCTGACAAGAATCTGATGTGCTCACTGGTTGATAAACTTTCACCGGCATCTGAGATCGGTGGGGCGGTCAACACTGTTGTAAATGATAACGGTGTCCTGACAGGTTATACGACAGACGGAATCGGATTCATGCGTGCAGTCAGTGAGACAGGCGTTGATATCATTGGCAAGAAAATGACACTTCTTGGAGCGGGTGGAGCCGCAGCAGCGATTCTGATCCAGGCAGCACTTGACAAAGTAGCAGAGATTTCGGTATTCAACATCCGTGATGAATTCTTCACACGTGCGGAGAAGACAATCGAGAAACTTCATGAGAAGACAGACTGCAAGATCAACCTCTATGACTTCTCTGACCCGGAAGTCCTCAAAAAGGAGATCGCAGAAAGTGCAATTCTGGTAAACGGAACTTCTATCGGTATGGCACCGAAGACAGACAGATGTATCATCACAGATGACAGTGTGTTCAGAAAAGATCTGTTTGTATTTGATGTAATCTACAATCCGGAAGAGACGTTATTCCTGAAGAAAGCAAAAGCAGCAGGATGCCAGACACTGAACGGTCTGAACATGCTGTTATATCAGGGTGCTGCATCATTTGAACTTTGGACAGGAAAAGAAATGCCGGTTGATATTATCAAAGAAAAATATTTCTCGCGTTAATTTGCTGTAAATGATTGACAAAGCCTATTGATTCGTGTAACATAAGCTATAGATTTTAAAAATTACATATTCTACTATCAAAATACAATGAAAAGAAGTAGTAAATATAATAAGACGTCACAGAGAGTCCTTTATCGGTGGAAGAAGGATACCGAAGATTATATTGAATTCCTCTTGGAGTAGGATACTGAATGCATTCTTTTGAAGAATTGTTAATAGGTATTTCCGGTAGCAGCCGTTATCTGCAAGGGTATAACCGTTATGAACGACGTACCTGACGAGGCAGTTGTCGTGAGACAATTGTAAAATGAGGTGGAACCACGAAGTATATAATACTCTCGTCCTCTGTTTTTACAGAAGACGGGGGTTTTTTGTTTCATAGGAAATTCCGAAGGAACTTCTAAAAGACATGTTCGATGATTAGTAGAGAGAAGAGAAAGGGAAAAAGATTATGATTATCGTATTAAAACCAAGAACAAGTGATGAAAACGTAAAACGAGTTGAGAATATGGTCCGTGCAAAGGGACTGGAAGTACATACTGTAAAAGGTGAGGATCTTACAATTATCGGCTGTATCGGCGATACGGTCCGTGTGGATCCAAAGCTTTTCGAAGTAGACTCTTCTGTTGAGAAAGTTATGCATGTACAGGAACCTTATAAACTTGTAAACCGTGCATTCCATCCGGACGATACCATCGTAGATGTATCTGGTGTCAAAGTTGGTGGCGGACATCTGGCACTGATCGCCGGACCTTGTTCTGTGGAGTCAGAAGAGCAGGTGATCGAGATCGCAAAGGCTGTTAAGGCGTCCGGTGCAAATATGCTCCGTGGTGGTGCATTCAAGCCGAGAACAAGTCCATATTCATTCCAGGGACTGGGCCTTGAAGGTCTGGAAATCTTATGTGCAGCAAGAGAAGAGACAGGGCTTCCGATCGTAACAGAGCTGATGTCACCGGAATATCTGGAAATCTTCGATGAAAAGGTAGACCTGATCCAGATCGGTGCACGTAACATGCAGAACTATGATCTGTTAAAACAGCTCGGACAGACAAAGAGACCGATCCTTTTGAAGAGAGGACTTAATGCAACTTACGAAGAATGGATGATGTCAGCAGAATACATTATGGCATCTGGAAATCCAAATGTTATCCTCTGCGAAAGAGGAATCCGTACCTTCGAGACTTATACCAGAAATACACTGGATCTTCAGTCTATTCCGGTAGTAAGAAAACTCAGCCATCTTCCGGTAGTTGTAGACCCGAGCCACGCAGGAGGAAAATGGTGGCTGGTTGATCCGATGGCAAAAGCATCAGTTGCGGCAGGAGCGGACGGGCTGATCATCGAAGTACATAACAGTCCGGAAACGGCACTTTGTGACGGAGCACAGTCGCTGAAACCGGAAAAATATGATACACTGTTAAAAGAGATTACCGGAATCGCAAAAGCAGTCGGTAAAGAAATGTAAAAAACAGCAGCCTGGGAGGAACAAAACGATGAAAATGACGGTAGATTTAAAGGAACACAGCTATCCGATCTATATTGAAAGAGGAATTCTGAAAGAAGCAGCAGAAAGAATAGCGGAAGTGTATCAGGGATCAAAGATCATGATCATTTCCGATGACAGAGTTTATTCTTATTACGGAGAAGCGCTTAAGAAAAATCTTTCTGAAAAATATGAGTGTGCGGAAACCGTGATTCCACATGGAGAACCGTCAAAAGCATTCGAAACCCTTCCGGGGGTATACAGTTCTCTTCTGGGAGCAAAGATTTCCAGAACAGACCTGATCGTTGCACTTGGCGGTGGAGTGGTAGGAGACCTTGCCGGATTTGTGGCAGCGACCTTTCTTAGAGGAATCAAGTTCGTACAGATTCCAACTTCCATTCTTGCACAGGTAGATTCTTCTGTTGGTGGAAAAGTTGCAGTCGATCTTCCACAGGGTAAGAACCTGGTAGGTGCTTTTTATCAGCCGAAGATGGTACTGATCGATCCGGATGTGCTGGAAACCTTGCCGGATCGTTACGTGACGGATGGCATGGGGGAGATTATCAAATACGGATGCATCAAAGACCGCAAGCTTTTTGATCTTCTGGAAAAATGCGGATGCTATGAGAATCTGAAAGAGCATTTAACCGATGTGATCGCAACCTGTGTCGATATCAAACGCCGCGTTGTGGAAGAAGACGAGTTTGATACCGGAGAGAGGATTCTCCTGAACTTCGGACATACCCTTGCCCACACCATTGAGCAGCACTTCCACTATGAAAGAGAAAGCCACGGTGAAGCCGTAGCCATCGGAATGTACCAGATCACAAAGATTGCTGAAGAGAAAGGACTCACCAAAAAAGGCGAAGCCGAGCACATCCGGAAAGTCCTGGAAGCTTATAAACTTCCGGTAAAAGCCGATGTTCCACTCCCACAGCTTACCGAAGCAATCAAGCTGGATAAAAAAACACTGAATAATAAATTAAAAGTCGTCCTTCTCCATGAAATCGGAGATTCCTATATATACCCGACCGGACAGGAATTCTTTGATGGGGATAGGACAGTGTAAGTAAATATGATAAATAAGAATGCCGTAAAACCATGAAAGATATTGGTTTTACGGCATTTTAGTTAAAATGATGCAGTATTTTCAAAATAATATGATATAAAAAAGAGCTTCTTGTTTGCCAGAAAAGTAAAAATATACTAACAAACAGCCGCAAGAGAACCATAAAACAGGACAGATTCCATTTTTGTGCAATGGAGATGAGACTCAAAAATCGTGGAAGCCATTGCTGAACACGATTTTCGCTTTCAGAGGCTCATCGGAATGGTTTGCACAAAGGAAGCTGTCCTGTTTTATGGTTCTTTTGCGGCGTCTGTTCGCTAATATATCCTTACTATCCCGCCAACAAAATTTATCTCATATTTCTCTTCGCAAGCAAATCATGAATCTTATCCGTCGGATTCATAACCGCACTAATAGATGTAGAATGATTCATCGAATCAATGATCAGTGCAAGGAACTTACTCATATCTGCTTCAATGAAATACGGTTTATCATGAAGCTGAGGAGGCAGATAGGTCAGATTGGTTGTGATCAGTCTGTCCAGATAGCCCTTTTCATAATATTCATCGAACTTGTCAAGACCTTCTGTGAAGAGACCAAAAGTAGTACATACAAATACACGCTCAGCACCGCGGTCTTTTAACTGCCTGGTAACATCCAGCATACTTTCACCGGAAGAAATCATGTCATCGATGATGATAACGGTCTTTCCATGTACATCGTCACCTAAGAATTCATGTGCAACGATCGGATTTTTACCATTTACGATGGTAGAATAATCACGGCGTTTGTAGAACATACCCATATCAACACCGAGTACGTTGGAGAAGTATACGGCTCTTTGCATTGCACCTTCATCCGGGCTGATGATCATCAGATGGTCTTTGTCTGCTTTCAGATCCGGTTCTGCTTTAAACAGAGCTTTGATGAACTGATACAGAGGGTTGAAGCTGTCGAAACCATTGAGTGGGATCGCATTCTGTACACGCGGATCATGTGCGTCAAATGTAAGAATGTTAGATACACCCATTGCGGTTAATTCTTCCAGAGCCATTGCACAGTCCAGAGATTCGCGTTTGGTTCTCTTGTGCTGGCGGCTTTCGTAAAGGAATGGCATAATTACATTTACACGGTGTGCCTTTCCTGTAGAAGCGGAGATGATACGCTTCAGATCCTGATAGTGATCATCTGGTGACATATGATTGATATGTCCGTTTACTGTGTATGTCAGGCTGTAGTTGCAGACATCCACCATAATAAAGAGATCTTTTCCGCGGATACTTTCGCCAAACATTCCCTTTGCTTCCCCCGAACCAAAACGTGGGCAACTGTTCTTTGCAAGATAAGAATCTGCTTCATAAGATGAATAGATTGCAGGATCCAGAAAATCATGCAGAGAATTTTTGCGGAACGATACGATGTACTGATCCACTTTTTCTGCCAGATCCTTGCAGCTTTCCAGGGCAGCAATTTTAAGTGGTGCTGTCGGAAGAGCTTTTTCCATAAGTTCGATATTTGTCATGAGTGCCTCCTTATAATAAGCGTTTTAAGTGCTTTTTATCTAATCTTACTTATCTTTTATACCATTATTTAAAAGCAATGACAAGAAAGAGGCGTTAAAAAATTGCATTTTTTGAAGAAATCTAGTATGATATAGAAGCAGAATTCCGAATAAATATCAGGAGGAAGAAAATATGAGTAAACCAGTTGTTGCCATTGTAGGGCGGCCGAACGTTGGAAAGTCGACGCTTTTTAATGCACTGGCAGGAGAAAAGATAGCAATCGTTAAAGATACGCCGGGTGTTACCCGCGACAGAATTTATGCAGAAGTGAATTGGCTCGATAAAGAATTTACGTTGATCGATACCGGTGGAATCGAGCCGGACAGCCGTGATGTGATCCTCTCCCAGATGAGAGAGCAGGCACAGATCGCCATTGACACTGCAGATGTGATCCTGTTTATGACAGATGTAAAGCAGGGACTTGTAGATTCCGATTCAAAAGTGGCAGATATGCTCCGTCGCTCCCATAAGCCAGTCATCCTTGTTGTCAATAAAGTGGACAATTTTAACAAGATGATGCCGGATGTGTATGAATTTTATAATCTGGGAATCGGAGATCCGGTTCCGATCTCAGCATCGGAACGAATTGGAATCGGAGATATGCTGGATAAGGTTCTGGCACATTTTCCGGAAGGGGCAGGCCAGGAAGAGGAAGATGACCGTCCGAGAATTGCAATCGTTGGGAAGCCGAACGTTGGGAAGTCTTCAATCATCAACCGTCTGATCGGAAAAGACCGTGTGATCGTATCCGATATTGCCGGAACTACAAGAGATGCCATTGACACGGAAGTAGTGCACAATGGAAAAGAGTATGTATTCATTGATACAGCAGGACTTCGCCGTAAGAATAAGATCAAAGAGGAACTGGAGCGCTACAGTATTATCCGTACAGTTACGGCAGTAGAAAGAGCGGATGTGGTCCTGGTTGTGATCGATGCGGCAGAAGGAGTAACCGAGCAGGATGCCAAGATCGCAGGAATCGCACATGAGCGTGGAAAAGGTGTCATCATCGTTGTAAATAAATGGGATGCCATTGAAAAGAACGATAAGACCACGAGGGAATATGAGCATCAGATCAGGATGGTGCTGTCTTTCCTGCCTTACGCAGAGATCATGTATGTGTCTGCACTGACAGGCCAGAGACTTCCGAAGCTCTTTGACATGATCGACACCGTTATTGAGAACCAGACACTCCGTGTGGCTACGGGTGTCCTTAACGAGATCATGACCGAAGCTGTTGCAATGCAGCAGCCGCCGTCAGATAAGGGAAAACGGCTGAAACTTTACTATATTACCCAGGTAGCGGTCAAACCGCCGACATTTGTCATCTTTGTAAATGATAAAGAACTGATGCATTTCTCTTATACGAGATATCTGGAGAATAAGATCCGTGAAGCGTTTGGCTTCCGTGGAACGTCTCTTAAATTCTTTATCAGGGAGAGAAAGGAGAAAGACAAATAAGATGGAACGTCTTGTATGTTTGCTGATCGGCTATATATTTGGTCTGTTTCAGACCGGCTATTTCTATGGAAAAACTCAGGGGGTAGATATCCGCAAGATGGGAAGCGGAAATGCAGGTTCTACCAATGCACTTCGCACCATGGGAATCAAAGCCGGAATGATCACCCTGCTAGGTGACTGCTTCAAATGCGTGATCGCAGTTCTGGTGGTCCGCGGAATTTACGGACAGTCTCACGCAGATATTTTACCGCTCCTTTCGCTGTATACAGGTTTTGGGGCAGTGCTCGGACATAATTTTCCATTCTATCTGAAGTTCAAGGGCGGAAAGGGAATTGCAGTTACGGCAGGTATGATCTTATCTACAGATATTCGGATTGCGGCAGTATGTTTGATCGTGTTTATCGTAATTGTTGCCGTGACACGTTATGTATCACTGGGATCGCTGGTGATTTCCGTACTGTTCCTTGTCGGACTCGTCGTTGACGGACAGATGGGAATGTTTGGAATGATGCAGAAGTATCTGTTTGAAATGTATGGAATCGGAGCACTTTTTGTTCTCTCTGCATTTATCCGTCACCGTGCGAATATCGGACGTCTGAGAAATGGTACAGAGAGCAAGATCAGTTTTTCAAAAAAGAAAAAATAAGAGGTAATAATTTATGGCAGAAATCGGAGTTATCGGTTCAGGAAGCTGGGGAACGGCTCTGGCCCTGGTACTGAATAAAAACGGACATCATGTAACCATCTGGTCTTATTTAAAAGAAGAAGCAGATGAGATCAGAAAAAAGCGGGAAAATCCAAGTAAGCTTCCGGGCGTTCATATCCCGGAGGAGATCGAGATCACAACAGATCTGCAGGGAAGTGTGGAAGGAAAAGATGTGGTCGTTCTTGCAGTTCCGTCTATGGCAACCAGAGCTACGGCGAAGAAAATGTGCCCGTATGTAAAGGAAGAGCAAATTCTGGTCAATGTGGCAAAAGGAATTGAAGAGGGTACTTTAAAGACGCTTTCTGAGCAGATTGAAGAAGAGATTCCGCAGGCAAATGTAGCTGTTCTTTCTGGTCCAAGTCACGCAGAAGAAGTAAGCCGCGAACTTCCGACAACGGTTGTAGTCGGAGCAGAGACAGAAGAAACCGCCATTTATCTGCAGAAAATTTTCATGAATGATGTATTCCGTGTCTACACAAGCCCGGATATTAAAGGAATTGAGCTTGGCGGTTCCCTGAAAAATGTAATCGCACTTGCAGCCGGAGTTGCAGATGGACTAGGATACGGGGATAACACCAAAGCTGCACTGATCACCAGAGGAATTGCGGAGATCACAAGACTTGGTGTAAAGATGGGCGGAAAGCTGGAATCCTTTACCGGACTTACCGGAATCGGTGATCTGATCGTCACCTGTGCAAGTAAGCACAGTCGTAACCGTAAGGCAGGTGTTCTGATCGGTGAGGGAATGACGATGGAAGAAGCGATGGCTGAGGTCAAGATGGTAGTTGAGGGTGTGTATTCAGCAAAAGCGGCAAGAGAGCTGGCTGAAAAATATGAGGTATCCATGCCGATCGTGGAAAAGGTCAATCAGGTACTTTTTGAAGGCAAACCCGCAAAGGATGCGGTAAGTGAACTGATGATGCGTGACGGGCGCAGCGAATACAGTAACCTTCCGTGGGATTAAAGTTTCAAAGAAATTTCATAAAGTCTTAATGGAAAATCCTTCCGTATAGGCGTATAATGACGTGTATACAGGAGGATTTTTTGTATGAAATTCGGAAAAAAAGAAAAAGAAACACAAGAGGAAGAAGTCGTTCGCGGCGAGATCCAGCGTGTGGTTCCAGACTACCGGGTAGGTCTTAATCCCGAGCAGATTCGGATAAGGGAAGAGAATGGCTGGACCAATGATGAGGTTGCTCCACCGGGACTTACGACAAAAGAGATTGTTCATAATAATATATTTACCTATTTCAACCTGATCTTTCTGATTCTGGCGATTCTGCTGTGCCTGGTAGGTTCTTTTCGAAATCTGACATTCCTGCCGGTCATCATCTGCAATACACTGATCGGGATCATTCAGGAGATCCGTTCCAAGAAAGTACTGGATAGGCTGACCATGCTGAATGCACCGCACGCAGAAGTAATCCGTGGAGGGGTATCGCTGAATCTGGAGGCGGATCAGCTGGTTGTGGACGACATTGTTGTATTTCGTGCAGGGAACCAGATCTGTGCAGATGCGGTTGTTGAGGCTGGCGAGGTTCAGGTCAATGAATCTTTACTTACCGGTGAATCTGATGAGATCACGAAAAAGCGTGGAGACCGTCTGATGTCAGGTAGTTTTGTGGTATCAGGAAGCTGTCATGCACGCCTGGACAAGGTTGGAGCGGATTCCTATATTTCACAGCTGACTCTGGAAGCAAAAGCCATGCAGCAGGGGGAACAGTCGGAGATGATCCGTTCCCTGGACAAGCTGGTAAAAATGGTCGGAATCGCACTGATCCCGATAGGAATCATTTTGTTTGTGCAGAGTTATTTCTATAATCACGACAGCTTCCGGCAGAGTATTATCTCCATGGTTGCTGCAGTGATCGGCATGATCCCGGAAGGATTATATCTTCTTGCAAGCGTGGCACTTGCGGTAAGTGCAATGCGTCTTGCATCGAAAAAGGTATTGCTCCATGATATGAAGAGTATTGAGACTCTGGCGCGGGTTAATGTGCTTTGTGTTGACAAGACAGGTACGATCACAGAAGACAGTATGTGTGTCAGTGAAGTGGTGAAAGCCAAGGCCTATGACGAAGAAAAGATGCCGGATCTGAACCGGATGATCGGCGATTTTGTCAAAGGAATGGACGCGGATAACAGCACGATGCATGCGATGCAAGAACATTTTACAGAGCATTCAGATAAAGTGCCGGAAAAAGTGATTCCTTTTTCTTCCACGGTCAAATACAGCGGAGTAATTTTCAAAGATCAGGCATATGTGCTTGGTGCACCGGAATTTGTCCTGCGTGAGGATTATACAAAGTATCAGGGAAGAATAGAACAGTATACGTCCAGGGGGTTCCGTGTACTGGTATTTGGAAGCTATGATGGAGAGCCGGATGGTAAGCCGCTGACTGGAACGGTAACGCCGCTTGGTTATGTCCTCCTTCTCAATAAAGTCAGGGAAGAAGCGCCTGCGACTTTCAAATATTTTGCGGACCAGGGTGTTGCGATAAAAGTTATTTCGGGTGATAATCCGATCACCGTATCGGAGACTGCGAAGCAGGCCGGAATTGAAGGCGCAGAGAATTACGTGGATGCGGGAACATTAAAGACCGAAGAAGATATTGCCCTTGCGGTGAGCAAATATACGGTCTTCGGAAGGGTAATTCCGGAACAGAAAAGACAGTTTGTGCAGGCACTGAAAAAGCAGGGAATGACGGTCGCTATGACCGGTGATGGTGTTAATGATGTACTTGCCCTGAAGGATGCAGACTGTTCGGTGGCGATGGCATCAGGAAGCGATGCGGCGGTTCAGGCGTCCCAGGTGGTACTTCTGGAATCCGATTTTTCAAGGATGCCGGAGGTTGTTCTGGAAGGAAGAAGAGTTGTCAATAACATTCAGCGTTCAGCAAGTCTGTTCCTGGTGAAGAATATTTTTTCCTTCCTGCTTGCAATTTTCTCGGCAGTCTTTATGATTACCTATCCGCTGGAGCCATCCCAGGTATCGCTGATCAGCATGTATACGATCGGTATTCCGGCATTCTTCCTGGCACTGCAGCCGAACCGGGATATCATTAAGGGACACTTCCTGACTAATGTGTTCTTAAAGGCACTTCCGGCAGGACTTACGGATGTACTTGCGGTTGGTGCGCTGGTTGTATTTGGACAGACGTTCGGAGTTGCATCCAAAGATATTTCTACGGCGGCGACGATGCTGCTTGCAATTGTCGGATTCATGATCCTTTACCGGATCTGCCAGCCGATGAATGCACTGCGTATGATCGTCTGGATCGGATGCGTGATCGGACTGTTAGGATGCAGTATCTTCCTGCCACAGTTATTTGCGATTACGGGAATGTCCAGAAAATGCATTATGCTTTTTGTAGTATTCTCTATCGCGACCGAGCCGGTACTTCGGTATCTGACGAAGCTGATCGAATGGCTGAGAAAGCAGTACATAAAATTTATCAAGAATCCAATCAAAGAATTTAAAGGAAAAGCTGCCGATTAAGGCAGCTTTTCTTGGAAAATGAGTATTTTTAAAGAATAAAGATCAGATAATTCAGTCTGCAAATTTTGCATTCTGATCCACCTCTTCCGACTGATTTACGATATGATTGGTCAATGCCTCATCATCCGTGGTAAACACAATATCCGGCAGAAGTTCAAAATAAAAATCCGTATATTTTTTCGCAAGAGCCTGGATACAGAAATTCTGTACGATCTTAAACCGGGTAATGGAAACCAGATCTTTGTCAAAGGTGATGTAAACACTGATCCAGAGCTTTCTTCCGGTACGGAGAATGTCATAGTAGAGTTTTTTGTAACCATAGGCATTTAGGACAGGTTCGATCGTTTCTTTAATTTCATCAACAGTCTCTTCCTCCGGCGGGATCAGGAACAGATCCCGAAGTCCGGTTATTACCGTCTTTATCGGCGTCGGCAGCATAAAGATGGACAGGGTGACGGTAATGATCTGGTCAAGATAAGGTGTTATGGGTCTGAACCATGGAAAAGGCAGCAGAACCGGAAGAAAGAAGGCAATTGCCATACCGAAAGAGGCAATACTGTCGATCTCCCAGCCTTCCATTTCCATTGTGATCAGTGGGGAATCCATCAGACGATTCTTATATTTGAGATAAATGGATACGGTAATTCCCAGAAAAAATGCAAATAATTCAAACCAGGCAATGGTATCAAAAGCGACTTTTCTGCCACCATGGATCATGATTTCGATATTGTTCAGGATCAGCCCGACGGTAACGCCAGTCATGGTAATGCCCTTGACAACGACAAACATAGATTCAATCTGCATATAACCGAACGGGTGCTTTTCATTGGATGGCTTGTAAAGTAGCGGAATCAGAAAAAGCGACGGCAGGAGCATGCAGAACTCGACTCCGTCATAGATTGCGTCCAGAAGAACTGCCTGGGAACTGGTGTAGATTGCCATGACGATCTCAACGATAACGAAAAACAGATTCCCGTACAGGGAGACAGACATGGCTTTTTTTTCTCTTTTTTGTGCTTTTCTTCCTACGTGCATAGGATACCTCCTTTTTTGACTGTAAGAAAATCCCGATAGGATTTTCTGATAAATGAAAGGCATTACGTGCCTGTAATACGCTTTTTTGTTACCATTTATCATACCCGATTTTGAAATTGATGGCAAGAAAGTAAAAGTGAACTGGCAGTATAGTTGTTCTAAACCGGGGAAAGCACGCATACACTGTATCAGCAATCAAAGGGGGACAGTGTATGGATACATTTGATTTATACAAGGATATACAGTGCCGGACGAATGGAGAGATCTATCTGGGTGTGGTAGGACCGGTACGGAGTGGCAAATCAACCTTTATCAAGCGTTTTATGGATGTGCTGGTGCTGCCGAAAATGACTGATGAGCATGCAAAAGAGCGGACGGTGGATGAGCTTCCGCAGTCTGCGTCAGGGAAGAGCATCATGACAACGGAGCCGAAATTTGTGCCAAAAGAAGCTGCCGAAATCCAGCTCGCAAAGGATGTGAGTGTGCTGGTGCGTCTGATCGATTGTGTGGGCTATATGGTGGAGGGAGCCGCCGGTCACATGGAAAATGGAGCAGAACGTCTGGTGAAAACGCCGTGGAACGAAAAAGAAATTCCGTTTACAAAGGCGGCAGAAATCGGGACGAAAAAGGTAATCCATGACCACTCCACGATCGGGATTGTTGTGACGACAGACGGAAGTATCGGAGAGCTTCCCAGAAACAGCTACCGGGCGGCAGAAAAGAAAACGATCCAGGAGCTGAAAAGCATTGGCAAGCCGTTCGTGGTCTTGGTCAATACCCGGAAACCGTACAGCGCAGAGGCAAAAAACGTGGCAGAAGAAATCCAGAAAGAATATCAGGTAACGGCACTTCCGGTCAACTGTGAACAGCTCCGGGAAGAAGATATCCACCGGATCATGGAAAATGTGCTCTTTGCATTTCCGGTCACAGAAGTAAAATTTTTCCTTCCAAAATGGGTGGAAATACTTACAGCAGATCACAAGGTCCGGGAAGAGCTGGTATCTTATGCAAGAGAAGTCATGGGCAGAATCGGAGAAATCCGGGATGCGATGGAGATCCGGAAGCCGGAGCAGAGTACCTACATAAATGCAGTAAATGTAACAGGTGTGTCCATGGATACCGGTGAGATCTCGGTTGAAATCAAGGTGGAAGATGGCTGTTATTATGAAATGTTAAGTGATCTGACCGGAACGCAGATCAGCGGGGAATATGATCTGATCCATACAGTGCGTAATCTTGCCATGCTCCAGAAAGAATATGAAAGTGTCAAAGATGCACTTGCTTCGGTTAAAATGAAAGGCTACGGTGTAGTCAGCGCGACAAGAGAAGAAATCCGGCTGGACGATCCAGTGGTAATCCGGCAGGGCAATAAATACGGAGTAAAGATCCGTTCGGAAGCACCTTCTATCCATATGATCCGAGCTAACATTGAGACCGAGATCGCACCGATCGTGGGGAGTGAGCAGCAGGCAAAGGATCTGGTAAATTATATCAACGAGGCGGCAAAGAGCCCGGATGGAGTCTGGGGAACCAATATTTTCGGAAAATCGATCGAAGAGCTGGTGATGGATGGCGTGCGAAACAAGATCGCCATGATCGGAGATGAGAGTCAGGCAAAACTGCAGGACACCATGCAGAAGATCGTCAATGACAGCAACGGAGGTATGGTTTGCATCATTATCTAAAATTTTTCTTAAATCAATTCGATTGGTGGCAGGAAACTTGCATGGCAATCCGAGAGTATGTTATACTAAAGTCTATACGTTAGGGGATACATTTTCATGGAATGAATGGTCATATAAGATACCATGAAATCTATACGTGAGGAGAAAAGAAAAGAGGGACATCTATGAAAGTAGCAATTGTATCAGCAGACACCATGATATACAGAAAACAGAAGGATGATACGTGTTCGCCAATCGTGCGAAGAGTGCTCGATCAGGTCAGCTTCAAGACAGAGCTTGTACAGCCGGTACCAAATGACAGGGAGGTTATCCGCAAGATCCTTGCGAAGATCGCGGATGCACAGATGGCAGATCTGATCCTTACGATCGGTGGGATCGGATGCAGAGAAGAGGACTGTGTTCCGGAAGCGACAAAGGCAGTGGTCGATAAGGAGATTCCGGGGATCGGAGAGTCGATGCGTCTTTTTATGACACGGACCAGAAAAAGGGCAATGCTGACGAGAGGAACAGCAGGTATCCGGGGTAAATCCCTGATTGTCAATCTTCCGGGAAGTCCGAAGATCATTAAAGAGTGTCTGGAATATGTTCTTCCGGAGATTGTTTATGCGACAGAGACGGCAGCCGGTGAACATGATGATGTTGAGGAGTAGGCAGACAGATGAGGGTGACGTATATCGGACACAGCGGATTTTCGGTGGAACTGGAATCCCATATTCTATTATTTGACTATTATGAAGGAACGATGCCAGAGTTTGATCCAGCGAAGAAGCTGTTGGTGTTTGCCAGCCATTCCCATCCGGATCATTTTAACAGAGAGATCCTGAAGCTTGCGGATGTGTATCCGGATGTGGAATATATTTTCCCGAAGGATATCAGAATTGCGAAAAAGGAGCAGCGTGAATCGGAACATTTCATGCGAAAAAGGGATGAGATTACTGTCGGGGATACAAAGGTAAAAAGTCTGCGCTCAACCGATGAAGGGGTTGCCTTTCTGGTAAGATGCGAAGACAGGATCATTTATCATGCAGGGGATCTGAACTGGTGGCACTGGGAAGAGGAAGATGATGCGTATAACCGGATGATGCGCGGCGATTATCAAAAGGAGATTGAAACGCTGGCCGGTGAGAAGATCGATCTTGCATTTGTCGTGCTTGACCCGAGACAGGAAGAGCAGTTTTACTGGGGCTTTGACTGGTATATGCGGCATACGGATACGAAGATTGTATTTCCGATGCATATGTGGAAGCAGTACGAGGTGCAGGACCGGCTTATCGGAATGGAAGTATCAGAACCATACCGGGAGAAGATCATGCGGGTCCGGGAAAAGGGACAGGTATTTGAACTATAAGGAGACAATTTATGAAAGTCAGTATTTATACAGATGGAGCGGCAAGAGGTAATCCGGACGGACCGGGCGGTTATGGAGTCGTTCTGGAATATGTAGACCCGAAGGGAGAACTTCACGTTAAAGAGCTTTCCGGCGGCTATGTGCGGACAACCAATAACCGGATGGAGCTGATGGCTGCCATCATGGGACTGGAGACGCTGAACCGGCCATGCCAGGTGCAGTTATATTCCGACTCCAAATACCTGACAGATG
>OLPH01000757.1_pt1 | contig 37742 bp, 32 predicted proteins | sample 1672951 | NCBI WGS metagenome assembly OLPH01 (sample SAMEA3136740, study PRJEB25190) | human gut metagenome | reverse complement strand
TCTCCGTTGCTTCCGGCGGCGGCACGGGCCGTACCCTGCACCCCGATAACGTGGCTGCAGGCCCCGCAAGCTATGGCCTGACCGACTCTCTGGGCCGCGTCCATGGTGATGCTCAGTTCGCAGGTTCCTCCTCCGTGCCCGCACACGTTGAGATGATGGGCCTGATCGGCATGGGCAACAACCCCATGGTCGGCGCTACCGTTGCCTGCGCTGTTGCTGCTGCACAGGCCAACGCCTGATCTTTTCCTAGTTCGGCAAAGGGGGCTGCCTTCCGAATGGGCAGCCCTCTTTTTATGCTGAGATATGTTCGCGCAGGCTAACTGCCTGCAACGTTGCTTCAACTAAGAAGGAAAAAGAAGAAACCATGAAAAACACGAAGATGAAACAGAGCATTGCAGCGCTGGCTATGGCCGCTGTCGTTGCAGTGAGCCTGCTGGGCTACGGCTGCGGCAGCAAGTCCGCCTCCACCACCGGCGCTGGTGCTACCGGCGATTTTACCGGCACTGCCAAGGGCTTTGGCGGCGATGTTACCGTTACCCTGACCCTGACCGACGGCAAGATCACCGGCTGCACCGCTGAGGGTGCCGATGAGACCGAGGGCGTGGGCTCCAAGGCAATCGAGCAGCTGCCCGCTGCCATTGCCGAGAGCGGCAGCATTGCCGTGGACGGCGTGTCCACCGCGACCATCACCTCCAACGCCATCAAGGAGGCAGCAGCTGCTGCCATTACCGCTGCTGGTCTGAAGCCTGAGGATTTCCAGACCGCTGTGGAGAACAACGCTGAGCCTGCTGAGGACTCTACCGTTGATACCGACATCGTCATCGTGGGTGCAGGCGGCGCAGGTATGACCGCTGCCCTGACTGCCACCAGCGAGGGCAAGAGCGTTGTCATCGTGGAGAGCCAGCCCGTGGTGGGCGGCAACTCCGTGCGCGCTACCGGCGGCATGAACGCCGGCAAGACCGTGTATCAGGATGAGAACGAGTTCGGCGAGTCTGCCGGTGTCGAAAAGACCCTGAAGACCGCTGCTGAAAAGTACGCTGACAACGAGACCATCACCGCTCTGGCAAAGACCGTCTCCGAGCAGTGGGCTGCCTACCAGGCCAACCCCACCGGCTACTTTGACAGCGTTGAGCTGATGGAGCTGGATACCATGATCGGCGGCAAGGGCATCAACGACCCTGCTCTGGTGGAGACCCTGTGCTCCAACAGCGCTGACGCCATCGACTGGCTGGACGAGCACGGCATCACCCTGCACAGCGTTTCCAGCTTCGGCGGCGCATCCGTCAAGCGAATCCACCGCCCGGTGGACGCTGAGGGCAAGACTCTTTCCGTCGGTTCCTACATGATCCCCCTGCTGGAGGAAAACTGTGAGAAGGCTGGTGTTCAGATGATGCTGAACACCACCGCCACCGAGATCCTGACCGATGACAACGGCGCTGCTGTTGGCATCAAGGCCACCGGTGCTTCCGGTGAGACCATCACCATCAACGCCAAGGCTGTGGTGCTGACCACCGGCGGTTTCGGCGCAAATCTCGATATGGTCGTTGAGTACAAGCCCGAGCTGAAGGGCTTTATGACCACCAACGCCCCCGGCATCCTGGGCCAGGGCATCAAGATGGCACAGGCCATCGGTGCTGACACCGTGGATATGGATCAGATCCAGATCCACCCCACCGTGGAGGCTAACACCGCTGCCCTGATCACCGAGGGTCTGCGCGGCGACGGCGCTGTGCTGATCAATGCCGAGGGCAAGCGCTTCATTGATGAAGTCGGTACCCGTGATGTGGTTTCCGCTGCCGAGATCGCTCAGACCGGCAGCTACAGCTGGCTGGTGGTGGATCAGGCTATGGTGGATGCCTCCAGCGTCATTCAGGGCTACATCAAGAAGGGTTACACCGTGACCGGTGAGACCTATGAGGAACTGGGCAAGGCAATGGGCGTTGATGAAGCTGCTTTTGCCGAGACCATGAACACCTGGAACGGCTATGTTGAGGCCAAGAACGACCCCGACTTTGGCCGCACCAGCTTTGCAAACAAGCTGGATACCGCTCCCTACTATGCCATCAAGGTCACCGCAGGTGTGCACCACACCATGGGCGGCCTGAAGATCAACACCAACACCGAAGTCCTGAACGAGAACGGCGAGGTCATCCCCGGCCTGTTCGCAGCAGGTGAGGTGACCGGTGGTGTCCACGGTGCAAACCGCCTGGGCGGCAACGCCGTGGCTGACTTCACTGTCTTTGGCCGCATTGCAGGCGCAGCTGCAAGCAAGTACGCTGCATGAAACGCCTGAAAAGCTGGCAGAAAAATCTGATCTTTGCGGCCGTGGTGCTGGCCGCGGCAGCACTCCTGTTCGTGCTGTACCGCGCCAACGCCCCCAAAGCGGAGCCGCTGGTGGCCGTGGTCGATTTCGGCGACGGCATTACCGAAACGATCTCGCTGGACGAGGACCACGATTATCTGTATGATGTGGGTGATTACATCGTACATCTGCAGGTAAAGGATGGGGCCATCGCCTTCCTCGACAGTCAGTGCCCGGACCATGTGTGCGAGCAATTCGGCTGGCTGAGCGAGCAGGATGCCTGGGCCGCCTGTGTCCCCGCCGGGGTCTATGTAACGGTGCAGGCCGCAGAAACAGAATAAAACAAAGAGGCCGCCGTGCAGGAGATGATCCTGCCCGGCGGCCTTGTTGTATAGGGAAAAATGTTATTTCACGTATTTGCCTTCGCAGATATTCTTGCAGCAGGCGCTGATGGGGAACCAGCAGCAGTCCCGGCAGATATCGGCCAGCATCTCGGGGGTGGCTTTGGCATCGATCTCCCGGATGAGGGCCTGATAGTCGTATTCCTTTTCCTCCAGCCCGAAATACTCCACGGTCTTGCGGTCGTACCGCTTGACCTTTTCCTGTGTGTCGCACAGGTCGGTGCCCAGCTTGTTGGGGCAGCAGGAACAGAGGGTGTCGGTGGAGAAAGTGAGCTGGATCTTCGTCCCGGGCACCTCCCGCAGCTGGTGGACGACATCGTTCATGTGCTCCACAAAGGCTTCGCTGTAGCCATGGCCGGAGTAGCCCTGAGTGCAGAGCAGGTGATGCGGACGCAGTACGATGCTCATGCCTTTTTTACCCCCGGGATCCGCTTCCGGATGTTCAGGCCCAGCACGCAGGCCAGCACAGCCTTGATGATGGCGGTGGGGATGAAGGGAAGAACGCAGGCGGAAACAGCCACAGACACGGTGCTGTGGGCGACGATCACGAACAGGATGACACCCACGATATAGTTGACCACAGTGCCCACGACAACCGCCACGGGGAAAGCACCCTTGAAAGCATCCCTGTGCTCCACGCCCAGGCCGATGATGTAGGCCATGATGGGGAAGGAGATCAGGAAGCCGCCGGTGGGGCCGACAAACTTGTCGATGCCGCCGGAGAAGTTGGCCAGCACGGGCACGCCCACAGCGCCCAGCAGCAGGTAAACGAGCGTGGCAATGGCGGACAGCTTGGAGCCCAGCACCACAGCCGCCAGCGTGATGGCGAAGGTCTGCATGGTCATGGGCACACCCAGCGGCATGGGGATGGAGATCTGTGCCATCACGGCGATGACGGCGGCAAACAGGCCCGCGTAGCAGATATCGCGCACCGAGAACTTACTGGTCTGATTCATAGAAAAAATCCTCCTCTGGTTTGGTACAAACAACGTCCCGATTAAACCAGAAAGCGGCAGACAGGTCAACTTGCGATTTGCACAAAGGTTTACAATCTGTGAAAATTTGCTGAAAAGCGTTCAAACGAAATTTGGACGCTTGTGTATCCGGGCAAAATGCGATACACTACACCTATACATAGGAAAGGAATCTGACAGGCCGCCCCCGGCGGGCCTGAATCTGATAGGAGGAACATGATGATCTGGAACAAGAAGAAGGACGGCGCGGAGAACCCGGGTGCGGAAACGCCTGCGGCACAGACAACCAAGGCCCCGGTGCTGTTTTTGCAGAAGAACTGGAAATGGCTCGTGCCGGTGGTCTGTGTGGTAATTGCGGGCGGTGTGTTTTTGCTCAAGCCCAAGAGCGCCAGCACTACAGCCGTGGACCCCAGCTATCTGGAAGCCAGCCCTGAAGTGCGGGATGTCTCCAACACCCTCAGCGGCACCGGCACCCTGAACCCTGCCAACACCTACACCGTGAAATCTCTGGTGGAAGGCAAGGTGCTCACCGGCGAGTTTGAGGAGGGCGACGTGCTGGATGAGGGGACCGTCCTCTACACGCTGGACAGCTCGGACGCTTCCACCAATTTTGAAAAGGCCGAGATCGCCATGCAGCAGGCACAGCGCAGCTATGACAAGGTGGTGGACCGCCAGTATGTGCGTGCCGAAGTGGATGGCACCGTGAGCACCCTGAAGGTCGCCAAGGGCGACGAGGTGACCAGCGGGCAGGAGGTCGCCATCATCCGTGACAGCTCCAAAATGCTGCTGACGCTGGAATTCCCCGCCGCCGATGCCGCCAATTTCAGCGTGGGCCAGACCGCCCAGGTGACGCTGGACGGCACCTTTGAGCAGCTGGACGGCACCGTGACCAGCGTGACCGGAACGGATGCCCTGAGCACCGGCAACCTGCTCACCCGCACCGTGACCATTGCCGTGCAGAACGCGGGCGGCCTGACCACCGCGCAGGCGGCCACCGCCTCCATCAACGGGGTCAGCTCCATCGGTTCTGCCACCTTTGGCTATCAGGCGGAGCGTACCCTGACCGCACAGGCTGCAGGTACTGTGACCTCCATCCATGTGCAGGAGGGCCAGACCGTTGCCAAGAACGATATCCTGATCGAGCTGAGCGGCGATGACCTGACCGAGAGCATCCAGTCTGCCTCTGAGGCCCTGCGCAGCGCTGAGATCTCCCTGCAGAACCTGCAGGATACCATGGCCAACTATACCGTCACCTCTCCCATCAGCGGCACCATCATTGAAAAGGATGCCAAGGTGGGCGATGCGGTCAAATCCGGCGATACCCTCTGCGTTATCTACGACTTGAGCTATCTGGAAATGGTCATCAACGTGGACGAACTGCAGATCAGCTCCCTGTCTGTGGGCCAGAAAGTGCAGATCACAGCCGATGCCGTGCAGGATAAGAACTATGTGGGCACTGTGACCCGCGTCTCCATGAAGGGCGCTTCCAACGGCGGTACCACCACCTACCCGGTGACCATCCGCATTGACGAGACCGACGGCCTGCGCCCCGGCATGAACGCCAACGCTGAGATCGTGGTGGCCGAGGCTGCCAATGCCCTGACCGTGCCCAATGCGGCCATCGTCCGGGGCGGCTATGTGCTGGTGACCCAGGATTCCCCCAGCGCTTCCAAGGCGGATGCCACCATGGAGGCACCCGAGGGCTTTGTCTATGTGGCCGTCAAGACCGGTGTCAGCGATGATGATTACACCCAGATCGTCAGCGGCATCCAGGAGGGGGACACCATTGGTTACGACCCCAACTCGGTCAGCAGCGACAGCTACTATGACGATGGCAGCAGCATGATGATCTTCTGATGGGAGGATGGAATGAGTGCTCTGATCGAATTTGATGCGGTCTGCAAGTATTACCAGATGGGCGACACCACGGTAAAAGCTGCCGACCACATCACCATGAAAATAGAAAAAGGCGAGTTTGTTGCCATTGTGGGCCAGTCCGGCTCCGGCAAGTCCACCTGCATGAACATCATCGGTTGTCTGGATGTGCCCACGGCGGGCACCTACCGGCTGAACGGCCGGGATGTGGGCAAGATGAGCCGGAACGAACTGGCCTCCATCCGCAACGAGATGCTGGGGTTCATCTTCCAGCAGTATAATCTTCTGCCCAAATTAAACTTACTGGAAAACGTGGAGGTGCCGCTGGTCTATGCGGGCATCCCCCGCGCCGAACGTCACCGCCGGGCCCGCGAGGTGCTGGAGCAGGTGGGGCTGGGCGATAAGCTGAAAAACAAGCCCAACCAGCTTTCGGGCGGCCAGCAGCAGCGCGTATCCATCGCGCGGGCGCTGGTGCGCAACCCGGCGATCATTCTGGCGGATGAGCCCACCGGCGCGCTGGACAGCCACACCGGCCGCGAGGTGCTGGGAATGCTGCAGGACCTGCATGGGCAGGGCCATACGGTGGTGCTCATCACCCATGACAACTCCATTGCCGTGCAGGCTGACCGCATCATCCGGCTGGAGGATGGTCGGGTGGTCTACGATGGCGACTCCCGCGCGCCGGAAGCCATCGTCCAGCCGACACTGAACTTTGAACCGGCAGAACAGGAGGGGAACAAATGATCATTGAGACCTTCCGTCAGGCCCTCCAGAACGTGTGGAGCAACAAGCTCCGCACCTTTTTGACCATGCTGGGCATCATCATCGGTGTCATGGCGGTCATCGTCATCGTGGGTCTGGGCAACGGCATGACCCAGAGCATGCGGGACAGCTTTTCGGCGCTGGGCACGAATGCCCTGTCCATTCAGGTCTGGGGCTACGGCTCCCGCACCGCCTCGGTGGAGGATGTGTATAAGATCGCGGATAAGAACAAGGAACTCATCTCCGCAGTCTCGCCCCAGATCGATTTCAGCAACAACACCCCCAAGGTGGGCACCACGACCTACCGCTACGGCACCAGTGTTTACGGTGTGGACGAGCACTACACTGAGATGAAAAACTATACCCTCGCCCAGGGGCGCGGCCTGCAGTACATGGACATCAAGGACAATAAGCAGGTCTGCATCATCGGCGATTACCTCAACCGGGCGGCCTACGGCGGCAACGCGGTGGGCCAGACCATCAAGCTGGGGGCCTACAAGTTCCGGATCGTGGGCGTGCTGAACGCCAAGGTGACGGACAAGAACATGCAGCAGGGCTCCGACGATGACTGCATCTATCTGCCCTACACCACGGCCATGCGGCTCTCCAACCAGTCCAGCGCCAAGAACTTTGTTGCAATTATGAAGGACGAGAGCCGCGCCAACGAGGCCAAGGCGGCGGTGGAAAGCGGCCTGTACGACCTGCTCAAGAGCGACAACGCTTATTACATCTACAGCGCCAGCGAGTGGCTGGAGGAGATGAACGAGATGATCAACATGGTCATCATCATCCTTACCGGCATTGCCAGCATCTCGCTGCTGGTGGGCGGCATCGGCATTATGAACATCATGCTGGTGTCGGTGACCGAGCGCACCCGGGAGATCGGCATCCGCAAGGCACTGGGTGCCAAGGAGCGGGTGATCCTGTCGCAGTTCGTGGTGGAAGCCGCCACCACCTCCGCACTGGGCGGCGTGCTGGGCATCGTCCTTGGCTATATCGTGTCCATGGCGGCAAACCGCATCCTGCCCATGATCTCCAGCGACATTGATGTGACCGTCAGCCCCTCGTTCAACTCCGTCGTGGTGGCCTTTGGCATCTCGGTGGGCATCGGCGTGCTATTCGGCTATCTGCCCGCCAAGCGCGCCGCAAGGCTGAACCCCATTGAAGCGCTGAGATATGATTAAACCTCTCACCGCTTCGGTCTGGCTTTGCCAGCGCCTTGCGGAGCTCCCCTCATAATAAGGGGAGCCAGGTATAGATGAAACCCTTATTTAAGGAGGATTTTCCATGAAAAAGCGAATCCTTGCATTTCTGCTGGCGGTAAGCATTGCCGTGTCGATGCTGGTGCTGCCGGCATCGGCAGCGGGCAACGCCAACACGGCGGTCCAGCTGTCCATCACGCTGAACGCGATGGACAGCAGCCAGCAGGCTGCTCTGAACGCGGTGGTCACCCGCGGTGCGCTGGCCCGGATGCTGGTGTCCTACTCCAACTACCGCGAGAGCGTGGGCTCTCAGGGCACGGTGGGCACCTTGTTCACCGACCTGCCCGGCACTTCGCCCTATGCACCCTATGTCCGCATTGCGGTGCAGAACGGTTGGATGAACGGCTACACCGACGGCTCTTTCCGGCCCGACAATGCCGTGACGCTGGAGGAGGCGGTCACGGCCATCCTCAAGCTGATGGGCTATAAGATGACCGATCTGAGTGGCTCCTTCCCCAACGCACAGCTGAACAAGGCCAGTGAGCTGGGCCTGCGCAATCAGGTGGACCGCAGCCAGGGCGAGGTGCTCAACTACGAGGAGTGCGCCCTGCTGTTCTACAACGCCCTGACAGCCAACACCGCCAGCGGCAGTGCCTACGGCAGCAGCCTGGGCTTCACGGTCTCCAATGGTCAGGTGGATACCTCCAGCGTCATGCTCAAGAGCCTGAAGGGCCCCTTTGTGGCGGGCGATACGGTCCAGCTGCCCTTTGTTCCCAAGATGGTCTACCGCAACGATAAAGCGTCGGAATCTGCGGAGCTGAACAAATACGATGTGTATTATTACAGCGAGAGTTTACAGACATTGTGGGTCTACACCCGCCGCGCCGCTGGGCGCATCACGGCAGTTTCGCCCAGTGCCAGCGCCCCCACCAGTGTAACGGTGGCAGGCACCAGCTATACGCTGGGTTCCTCTGCGGTGGCCTCCCAGGTGTCCTCCCTCAATGGCGGCGGCGTGGGCGAGGTCGTCACCCTGCTGCTGGGCATGAATAATGAGGCTGCCGGGATCGTGACCGGCGAGGAAGCCGACAGTGTGTTCTACGGTGTCGTGCAGACCGCCACCCGCAGTCTGGTGGAAGAGAACGGCGCGGATGTTTTGCAGAAAGTCTCCGTCATGTGCACCGATGGCATTGCCCGCACTGTGAATGTGGACAAGAGCCTGAACTTTCCGCAGGGGTGGCTGGTAGAGATCAAGGTCACCCCAGAGGGCGAGAGCGTGGAACACATCGATGACCGCCGCGTCAACGGCACCATCAATACCAATGCCACTGCGCTGGGCGCTGCCGCCCTGGCCGACGATGTAGAGATTCTGGATACGACTTCGGAGGGTGTGGCTGGGACGGTTCGTCCCAGCCGCCTATCGGGGGTAACACTGAGTGACCTCGATGTCCGTTACTATACCGTCAACGATGCCGGACAGATCGACCGGCTCATCCTGAACGATGTGACCGGCGACCTGTGGAGCTACGGCGTGCTGGACGATGTGAAAAATCTGGCCATGAATTATTCTGACCTGAAGAGCCTCGTCACCAGCATTGCGGCGGGAGATTCCGCTTCCGGCACCACGACCACGACAGGCACCACCACCGGAACGGCCACGGGCGGCACCGACGGCTCCGGCTCCACCTCGGATACCACCACCACTGTGACTGGTGCCACGGCGGTAGACCGCCTGTCCAACCTGCTGGTGCCCACCACCAGCGAGATTCTGTGGGGCATCGTCTCGGGCGATATCCTGAGCACGGCTTGGCAGAAGCTGACCAGCAACACCGGCTCCCTGATGAGCATTGGCTTCCAGCAGATCGCGGAGATCACGGGCACCCCCTTCAAGCAGATCTTCAATTACATCGGCGGCGGGGCGACCTATATCTGCTACGTCAACGGCGCGGTGGCCAGCTACACCACGGCCATCAAGTATCCGGTGCTGGCGGGCGGCATTGCCGTGCGGCAGGAAACCACCGGCTCTGTCAAGGCCATGATGCAGCTGATGCCCCTGAAGATCGACAAGGTCGGCGCGGCCTCGGTGCTCTCGGGCAATGAACGCTATGAGATGGCAGACAATGTGCAGGTCTACCTGTGGTACAAGGGCCAGTATTACCCCACCAAGCTGGCTCAGGTGGATGCGGACGGCTACCAGCTGACCGGCTGGTACGATAATTTCGGCTGCGCTGCCGGAAAAAAGGTCCGCGTCATCATTGCGGTCAAGAACGACTGATGCTTTATTACAGCGGCCTGAGCCGCACACTGCGGCAGCTGCGCTGGGTGCTTTACCCGCGCCGCTGCCCTTTTTGTGATCGGGTGCTGGGGAACCAGCCTGCCTGCCCGGACTGCGCCGATGGGCTGGCAGAGCTGCGCCGTGCACCCTCCATGCGGCTGCGCGGTTCCGAGCACTACCTGGGGCGGCTGGATGGGGCAGCCGCGCCCTACCGATACACCGGCCTTGTCCGCCGCGCGGTGCTGCGGGCGAAATATCAGGGCGCACCCTGGGCAGCTGTGGAGCTGGGCGTGGAGATGGCCCGCCTGCTCTTTGGCAGCGAGATCAGAATGTGCGGCTCTGAGCCCCTGCCCGAACCGGTACTGGGCCTTGACAGGGGTTACGACTGCATCCTTCCGGTACCGGCCTCCAGCAAAAAGCGCGGCTACAATGTGCCGGAGCGGATGGCACAGCCCCTTGCCCGGGCGGTGGGCGTGCCGGTGGTCACGGACGCGCTGACCCGTGCCCGCTCCACCCGGCGGCAGGAGGGACTTTCCCTTGAAGAGCGGCTGGCCAATGTGGCGGGTGCCTTCCGGGTGGCACGGCCGGAGGCTGTGGAGGGAAAGCGCATCCTTCTGGTGGACGATGTTCTGACCACCGGAGCCACGGCCTCGGCCTGCGCGCAGGCTCTGCTGGATGCCGGTGCGCAGAGCGTGTTCGCTGTGGCGCTGGCTACGGTGGAGTTTCCGCAGCCGGTGGGCAGCACAACGGCCATTGCCGAAAATGAAGAAGAAATTTGAAAATAGTGCTTGACAAAACACCATTCTTCGGGTATACTGATTGAGCTGTGAGCGACAAGCTCGATCAGATGTCCGGGTGTAGCGCAGTTTTGGTAGCGCGCTTGAATGGGGTTCAAGAGGCCGTGAGTTCGATTCTCGCCACTCGGATTGGAACAAGACCGACGATTTCAAAAGAGATCGTCGGTCTTGATTTTTTATTCGGCTGTTTCTGGTGCGCTGTCCCGGAGGGGCGGGCACCGCTGCAAGGAGGGCGAGTCTATGAATGCTGCACTGCGCCGGGATGCGGATGTGATCCTTCGTTCCAGCCTGAACGCTGTTCTGCCGGATGAGGCGGTGCGCCGCGCGCTGCGGGATCTCCGGCCCGGGAAGGGCCGGGTGCTTCTGGTGGCGGCGGGCAAGGCGGCCTGGCAGATGGCACACGCGGCGGTTGAAACGCTGGGCCGGGTGGATGGCGGCGTGGTCGTGACCAAGTACGGCCATGTGAAAGGTGAGATCCCAGGGGTGACCTGCTATGAGGCGGGCCACCCGGTGCCGGATGCAAACGGTTTTGCGGCCACCCAAAAGGCGCTGGAGCTGGTGCAGGGGCTGACCGCCGGGGATACGGTGCTGTTCCTGCTTTCCGGCGGCGGCAGTGCGCTGTTCGAGCAGCCGCTCGTTCCCGGGGCAGAGCTGCAGGACATCACGAGCCAGCTGCTGGCCAGCGGGGCCGACATTGTGGAGATGAATACCATCCGCAAGCGGCTTTCCGGTGTGAAGGGCGGGCGGTTCGCGCAGCGCTGTGCTCCTGCGCAGGTGTTCAGCATCGTGCTGAGCGACATTCTGGGGGACCCGCTGGATATGATCGCCAGCGGCCCGGCGGTGCCGGATACCTCCACCTGCGCCCAGGCGCTTGCCGTTGCCGAAAAGTATCATCTGGCACTCTCAGCACAGGCCCGGGCCCTGCTGGCGCAGGAAACGCCCAAAACGCTGGACAATGTGACCACCCGGATCACCGGCAGCGTGCGGGAGCTTTGCCGTGCCGCGGCCAGTGCCTGCCGGAATCTGGGATATGAACCGGTTCTCCTGACCGACCAACTCTGCTGCGAAGCACGGGAAGCAGGCAGCTTTCTTGGCTCCATTGTCCGCACCCAGGCAGGGCAGGGAAAAAAGCTGGCCTACATCGCGGGCGGCGAGACCATCGTTCACCTGACCGGAAAAGGGCTTGGCGGAAGAAATCAGGAGCTGGCCCTTGCGGCCGCGCCCGCCATTGCCGGGCTGAACGCGGCGGTGTTCTCTGTGGGCAGCGATGGCACAGACGGCCCCACCGATGCCGCCGGCGGCTATGTGGATGGGGATACCCTTGCCGCGCTGGAGGCCGGGGGCTGGAGCGGATACGCTGCTTTGCAGAACAACGATTCCTACCACGCCCTGAAAGCAGTGGATGGCCTGATCATCACCGGGGCAACGGGCACCAATGTCAACGATGTGGCGGTGGCCCTGATCGGGGAAAAAACACCGCCTGTGAGCCCGGAAGTTTCCCCGGAGTGGTGATTGCATTCCTCCGTTGAGTATGTTATACTGAACAGCGAACTGAATAGAAAACAGCAGGTGCGTACCGCCCGCGGCTCTGGCCGGGGGCAGGCACGTTAAAAGGGAAGCGGGTGCAGATCCCGCACGATCTCGTCACTGTGATAAGGGAGTTTACCGCCAGGGTGCAGCTGCACCGGTCACTGGAACGTATGTTCCGGGAAGACGGCGGTGGATGTTGAGCTTTCAGCCAGGAAACCTGCCCGCTGTTGGTACGGGGGCGCAAGCCCCAGATCACGAGGAATTGGTTGTACCCAAAAAGCCTGAAAAAACTGAAAAGGGCCTTTTTGCTTTGCCGTCCCGCAAGCAGAAAGGCCCCTTTTGTTTTGCCGGGCACTCTTTCCTGTACCTTCTGTTCAGCAAAAATCATGTTCAAAAACAGGAAAGGAACGAACAAAAATGAGAAAACGCACCATCCACAAAGCAGCGGCCGCTCTGACCGCTCTGGCCCTCTGCGCCGGTGTACTGACCGGCTGCGGCGGTGCCGCAAGCAGCACCACTGCTTCCAGCACGGCAGGATCTGCTGCCAGCAGCGAGGTTTCCGGCGAGGAGGCTGACGAATTGGCCGCAAAGAACGTTGCAGACCTGATCGATGCCATCTATGTGCAGGAGCGCACCGATGACACCGATGCCCAGTGTGAGGCCGCCAAGGCCGCATGGGATGCCCTGACCGATGCCCAGAAGGAGCTGGTCGAGGGCGAAGAAGCTGACCCTGACTACTTTGGCCGCGACACCGGCGATGCTTCCAAGGACGACAGCCGCAATCAGGACGACATTGGCGAGAATGAGCTGCTGGTGGTCTCCTTCGGCACCTCCTTCAACGACAGCCGAGTGAAGGATATCAAGGGCATCGAGGATGCGCTGCAGGTCGCTTATCCCGATTGGTCTGTCCGCCGCGCCTTCACCGCACAGATCATCATCAACCATGTTCAGGCCCGCGACGGCGAGAAGATTGACAACATGCAGCAGGCTCTGGACCGCGCTGTGGCCAACGGCGTGAAGAACCTGGTCGTCCAACCCACCCACCTGATGCACGGTGCAGAGTACGACGAGATGATGGAGATGATCGACGAGTACAAGGACAAGTTCGAGAGCGTCGCCGTTGCTGAGCCCCTGCTGGGCGAGGTCGGTGCCGACGCTGCCGTCATCAACGCCGACAAGGAAGCTGTTGCCAAGGCCGTTACCGCTGCCGCTGTGAAGGATGCCGGTTTCGACAGCCTGGAGGCCGCCGCTGAGGAGAAGGTCGCCTTCGTCTTTATGGGCCACGGCACCTCCCACACCGCAAAAGTGAGCTACAGCCAGATGCAGACCGCCATGCAGACCCTGGGCTACAGCAACGTGTTCATTGGCACGGTGGAGGGTGAGCCCGAGGAGACCGCCTGCGAGAACGTCATCGAGGCTGTCAAGGCCGCCGGTTACACCAAGGTCATCCTGCGTCCCCTGATGGTCGTTGCCGGTGACCACGCCAACAACGATATGGCCGGTGCGGATGACGATTCCTGGCTGAGCCAGTTCCAGGCCTCCGGTGACTTCGCGTCCGTGGAGTGCCAGATCGCCGGTCTGGGTGAGATCGAGGACATCCAGCAGCGCTACATTGAGCACACCAAAGCCGCCATTGATTCCCTGAACGGCTAATATTCCGCATTCCAATGCCCGAAGGGAGAGATCTTTTCGGGCATTTTTTATGGAGAGCTTCCCCGCATGAGGAGAAACACTCCCATTTCAAATTCTGAATTTTTGAGGTATTTTGTTTATGCACTGCAAACAGTTTGTTTCCCTGTCCGTTGCTTCTCTGATGCTGGCCGCCGTCCTCACCGGCTGCGGCGGGGCTTCTTCCACTGCTTCCTCTGCCGCCAGCTCGGAAGCCGCTTCTGCCGTGAGCGCTGCCGCCGCTTCCGAAAGCACCGAAGCCGCCCTGCCGGACGGCGTGTACACGGCTGAGTTCGACACCGACAGCGGCATGTTCCACGCCAACGAAGCCTGCGATGGCATGGGCACCCTGACCGTGGAGAACGGGCAGATGACCTTCCATGTCAGTCTGTCCTCCAAGAAGATCGTCAACCTGTACGTTGGCATGGCCGCCGATGCCGAGGCCAACAAGGCAGACTGGCTGCTGCCCACCACCGACACCGTCACCTACTCTGATGGCACCTCGGAGGAGGTCTACGGCTATGATATCCCCGTGGCCGCTGTGGACCAGGACTTCCAGCTGGCACTCCTCGGGACCAAGGGCAAGTGGTATGACCACACCGTGAGCATCCGCAATGCACAGCCCAAGGCTGAGGAAGCTGCCGAGACCCCCGCGGACGGTGAATACAGCGTCAATGTGACCCTGGAGGGCGGCTCTGGCCGTGCCACCGTGGAAAGCCCTGCCGCCTTGACCGTGGCGGACGGCAAAATGACCGCTGTCATCCTGTGGAGCAGCCCCAATTATGATTACATGATCGTGGATGGCGAGAAGTATCTGCCCACCAACACCGAGGGCAACTCCACCTTTGAGATCCCTGTTTCTGCACTGGGTACCCCGCTGGCTGTCACTGCCGATACCGTAGCCATGAGCACCCCCCATGAGATCGAGTATACGCTGACCTTTGCGCTGAACTGATGAAACTGACGAGACAACAATTCATGCGCGTTCTGCCTGCTACAGTACTGGCCCTGTCGGGTTGCGCCGCCTCCGAAACGGCTCCCGCCAGCACAGAAGAACTGGTCTTTGACCATGCCTGCCCGCTGGATTACGCCACACAGTTTACTGCTGACTGCTATGAGGGCGGCTATACCATGCTGACCCTGACCGAATCGGGGGAGCAGTTCCTTGTGACCCCGGAGGATGCCGCTGCGGTGGAAGGCCTGCCCGAGAGCGTGACGGTGCTGCGTCAGCCCATCCGGAACATCTACCTTGTCTCCACCTCGGTGATGGACCTGTTCCTCGCGCTGGATGGGCTGGACAGCGTGACCCTTTCCGGTACCCAGGCGGAGGGCTGGTATCTGGATGAGGCCAGAGCCGCCATGGAGGCCGGGCGCATTGCCTATGCGGGCAAGTACAGCGCTCCGGACTACGAAAAGATCCTTGCGGCCAACTGCGGCCTTGCCATCGAGAACACCATGATCTACCACACCCCGGAGGTCAAGGAGCAGCTGGAACGGTTCGGCATCCCGGTGCTGGTGGAGCGCTCCAGCTATGAGAGCGGCCCGCTGGCCCGGCTGGAATGGCTCAAGTTCTGGGGCATCCTGCTGGGGAAAGAGGAGCTGGCGGAACAGGAATTCGCCCGGCAGGTGGAGCGCCTTGCACCGCTGGCCGAGCAGGCTCCCACCGGCAAGCGCTGTGCCTTTTTCTCCATCACAGCCAACAACCTTGCCAATGTGCGCAAGGGCGGCGACTATGTGGCCCAGATGATCGAGATGGCGGGCGGTGATTATGTTTTTGCGGACCTGACCGACAACGGCAACAACCTTTCCACCATGAACCTGCCGCTGGAGGATTTTTATGCCGGTGCAAAGGATGCGGATGTGCTCCTTTACAACAGCACCATTGAGGGCGTGGTGCATACCACGGAGGAACTGGTGGCAAAATGCCCCCTGCTGGCCGAGTTTAAGGCCGTGCAGAGCGGCAGTGTCTGGTGCACCACCCAGAGCTTTTTCCAGCAGAGTACGGCGCTGGTCGATTTTGTGCTCGACCTGCACCGTGTCTTTACGGAGAACGACCCCGCCGACCTGCAATTTCTGAGGAAAGTAGAGTAACCTATGACCAGCAAAAAGCGCCTGATCCTTTCTTACGGCATCCTTGCCCTGCTGCTGGCGGTGCTGTTTGCCGCCAACCTGTTCTGGGGCAGTGTGTCCCTGACACCGGGGGCAGTGCTGGCGGCCCTGACCGGCCGCGGGCAGGACGCTTTGAGCGTGGGCATCATCACCCAGCTGCGCCTGCCCCGGGCCGTGATGGTGGTGCTGCTGGGGGCGGCGCTCTCGGCGGCGGGTTACCTGCTGCAGACCTTTTTCGCCAACCCCATTGCAGGCCCCTTTGTCATGGGCATTTCCAGCGGGGCCAAGCTGGCCGTGGCACTGGTCATGGTGGCTTTTCTGAACCATGGCCTGCTCACCAGCTCCCTTACCCTGATCACAGCCGCCTTTGCGGGGGCCATGGCCTCCATGGCCTTTGTGCTGGCGGTCTCCCGGCGGGTGCAGCGGATGAGCATCCTTGTTATCTGCGGCGTGATGATCGGCTACATCTGTTCAGCCGTTACGGAGTTTGTGGTGGCCTTTGCCCAGGACAGCAACATCGTCAACCTCCACAACTGGTCTCAGGGCAGCTTTTCCGGCATGACCTGGGGCAATGTGCGGGCGGCGGCGCTGGTGGTGCTGCCCGCTCTGGCGGCAGCGTTCTGCCTTTCCAAGCCCATGGCCGCCTACCAGATGGGGGAGGCCTACGCCCGGAGCGTGGGCATCAATGTCAAAGCCTTTTCCCGGCTGCTGGTGCTGCTTTCCAGCCTGCTGGCCGCCTGTGTCACGGCCTTTGCGGGGCCCATCTCCTTTGTGGGCATCGCGGTGCCCCATCTGGTCAAGCAGCTGTTCGGCAGCGCAAGGCCGCTGGTGGTGCTGCCCGGGTGCTGCCTGGGCGGGGCGGCCTTCTGCCTGCTGTGCGACCTCATCGCCCGCAGTATGTTTGCCCCCACCGAGCTTTCGATCAGCGCCGTAACGGCAGTATTTGGTGCACCGGTGGTCATCTGGCTGCTGGTGCGCCGGGGTCAGGAGGGTGTGCGATGAAATACCGCTGTGAAACGAAAGAACTGGCCATCGGCTATGGCAGCGCGCCCCTTGCTTCCGGCATCACGCTGGGGGCGGTGCCGGGGCAGATCCTGGCCCTTATCGGGCCAAACGGCGCGGGAAAATCCACCCTGCTCAAAACGCTGGCGGGCCAGCTGGCCCCCCTGGGTGGGGCTGTCCTGCTGGATGGCCGCAGCCTGACCGATTACACCGGCCCGGCCCGGGCCCGGAAGCTGGCCCTGATGCTGCCCCACACCCGCCGCACCGAGCTGACTTCCTGCTTTGAGTTTGCCGCCGCCGGGCGCATCCCCTATACCGGGCGGCTGGGCATCCTGTCCGATGCCGACCGGCAGGCCGTGCGGGACGCGCTGGAACTGGTGGGGGCTTCCCCTCTGGCGGGCCGGGATTTCAACTGCATCAGCGACGGCCAGCGCCAGCGCGTTCTGCTGGCCCGCGCCATCTGCCAGCAGCCCGGAGTTCTGCTGCTGGACGAGCCGACCTCTTTTCTGGATGTCAAGGGAAAGATCGAGCTGCTGACCATCCTGCAGAAACTGGCCCATGAGCAGGGGCTGGCCGTGATCGTCAGCCTGCACGAGCTGGACATGGCGCAGAAGATCGCGGATGCGGTGGTCTGCGTGTTCCCGCACAGCGTTTCGGGGGTGCTGACCCCAAAGGAGGCCTTTGCCCCGGAGAACATCCGGGCGCTGTACAGCCTGACCAAGGAGCAGTACGAGGCCGTGTTCGGCCCGGAAAAGCCTGCCGGGCCAAAGTTTGAACATTACGTCCGCAGTGGGCAGAAGCTGCTCCGCTGCGGGTACACCACCGGCACCTGCGCGGCGCTGGGTGCGGCGGGGGCCGCGCGGCTCCTGCTCACCGGCCATGCCCCGGAGAGCGTTGCCCTGCGCACACCGAAGGGCATCGTGGTGGAGGTGGCCCCGCTGTACTGCCGCCCCGCCGGAGCCGGTGCCGAATGCGCCATTGAGAAGGACGGCGGGGATGATGTGGATGTGACCACCGGCCTGCCCGTGATCGCCGCCGTAGAATTGCTGCCCGATACCACCGAGATCCGCATCTCCGGCGGCAAGGGCGTGGGCCGGGTGACCAAGGCCGGGCTGGACCAGCCGGTGGGGGAAGCCGCCATCAACCATGTGCCCCGGCAGATGATCGCTGAGGCCCTGCAAAGGGAAGCCGAGAGTGCCTGCTACACCGGCGGCTTTGCCGTGACCATCTCCATCGAGGGCGGGGAAGAGGTGGCAAAGCGCACCTTCAACCCTCACATCGGGGTCGAGGGCGGGCTTTCGGTGCTGGGAACCAGCGGCATTGTGGAGCCCATGAGCCAGCAGGCGATCCTGGACACCATCCAGCTGGAAATGAATCAGGCCGCTCTCCGGGCGGGCAGCCCCAGGCGGCTCATCCTGGCCCCTGGCAATTACGGGCTGGACTATCTGCACGAAAGATACCCGGAGTTTCACGCTGTTCCGGTGGTGAAGACCTCGAACTTTATTGGAGACACGCTGGATATGGCTGCGGCGGCCCGCTTTGAAGAGGTGCTTCTGGTGGGCCATGTGGGCAAGCTGGTCAAGGTGGCGGGCGGCATTATGAACACCCATTCCCACACTGCCGACTGCCGCACCGAGCTGTTCTGCACCCATGCGGCGCTCTGCGGCGCTTCCCGGGAAGTCTGCGCCGCCCTGATGAATGCTGCCACCACCGATGCCTGTCTGGAACTCCTGGACAGCGCCGGCCTGCGGGCTCCGGTGCTGGAAAGCCTGCTGCGGGCGGTCCAGCTCCACCTTGACCGGCGGGCCTGCGGGGCGTTCCGGGTGGGGGCGGTGCTGTTTTCCAACCAGCACGGCCCGCTGGGAGCCACCGACACTGCCGCACAACTGCTGAACGAATGGAAGGAGCATTGAGATGGTACATTTTGTAGGCGCAGGCCCCGGCGCACCTGACCTCATCACCCGGCGGGGCGCGGCCCTGCTGCAGGAAGCCGACTGCATCATTTATGCGGGCAGTCTGGTCAACCCGGCCCTGCTGGGGCTGGCGAAGCCGGAGTGCGCCGTTTACAACAGCGCCGAGATGACGTTGGAACAGGTGCTGGACGTGATGCGCCGGGTGGAAGCCGCAGGCGGGACCACCGTGCGGCTCCACACCGGCGACCCCTGCCTGTATGGGGCCATCCGGGAGCAGATGGACGCACTGGATGCGGATGGCATCCCCTACGATGATACCCCCGGCGTGTCCAGCTTTTGCGGGGCGGCGGCGGCGCTGAACGCCGAGTACACCCTGCCCACCATCAGCCAGACCGTGATCATCACCCGGATGGAGGGGCGCACCCCGGTGCCGGAAAAGGAGAAGCTGGCCAGCCTTGCCGCCCATGGGGCAACCATGGTGATCTTCCTCTCCATCGGCCTCATCGACAAGGTGCAGCAGGCCCTGCTGGCAGGCGGAGCCTACACGCCGGAGACCCCTGCCGCCGTGGTCTACAAGGCCAGCTGGCCGGAGCAGAAGGTGGTGCGCTGCACCGTGGGCACGCTGGCCGGGAGCACCCGCGCCAACGGCATCACCAAAACGGCGCTCATCGTGGTGGGGGATTTTCTGGGCACCCGGTATGAGCGGAGCAAGCTCTACGACCCAACCTTTACGACGGAGTTCCGCAAGGGGGCAGACCAGTGACCCGCGCCTATCTCGCCTTTACGGAAAAAGGGCTGGCGCTGGCCCAAAAGCTGGCCGGTGCCCTGCCCGGCACTGTGGCCCGCTGCGGCCATGGCGGGCCTGGCCTTGCCGATTGGGCTGCGGAGCAGTTCGCCCATGCGGATGCCCTGATCTTTGTGGGGGCTGTGGGCATTGCGGTGCGGGCCATTGCGCCCCACTGCCGGAGCAAGGCGGTGGACCCTGCGGTGGTGGTGCTGGACGAGTGCGGCCATTTTTCGGTGCCGATCCTTTCGGGCCATCTGGGCGGGGCCAACGATCTGGCCCGGGCGCTGGCGGCGGTTTGCGGTGCGGTGCCGGTCATTACCACGGCCACCGATGCCAACGGTGTGTTTGCCGTGGATGCGTGGGCCAGGCACCAGAACTGCGCTGTGCTGGAGCCGGAGCGCATCAAGCGCGTCAGCAGCAGGCTGTTGGCGGGCGGGCCGGTGCGGTACCGGTCGGAATTCCCCATTGCCGGGCAGGCCCCTGCCGGGGTGGTCCCGGCGGGGGAGGCAGAGCGCGCCGACTTTGTCCTGACCCTTTTCCCGGCGGGCGATGCGCTGCACCTGATCCCGAAGATCGGTGTGCTGGGCATCGGGTGCAGGCGGGGGACCAGCGCTGCACAGCTGGAAGCGGCCTTTGCACAGTTCTGCGCGGTCCACGGCCTTGCAGCAGTGTGCATCACGGCGGCAGCCAGCATCGACCTGAAAGCCGAGGAGCCGGGCCTGCTGGAATTTTGCAGAATCCACGGCTGGCCGGTGCAGTTCTATTCTGCCGCACAGCTGCAGAACGTCCCCGGGCAGTTCACACCTTCGGCCTTTGTCCGGAGCGTGACCGGTGTGGACAATGTCTGCGAACGGGCGGCGGTGCTGGCGGCAGGCGGCACGATCATTCTTCCCAAACAGGCGGGCAACGGCGTGACCTTTGCGCTGGCGCTTCGTCCCTTTGCCCCGAATTGGAGGTGGCAGGATGCCTAATGTTGTTTTTGTTGTCGGGCTTGGGCCCGGGGATTCCCGGTTTCTGACCGCACAGGCGCAGAGCGCCTTAACGCAAGCCGAGGTGCTGTGCGGCTATACGGTCTATCTGGAGCTGGTGCGCCCCTACTTCCCGGACAAGCTCTATTATTCCACCGGCATGACCAAGGAAATCGACCGCTGCCGCTGGGCGCTGGAAACGGCCCGGAGCGGCAGGGCGGTGGCGCTGGTCTGCTCAGGAGATGCCGGGGTCTACGGCATGGCAAGCCCTCTGCTGGAGCTGGCCGAGCACTTCCCGGACGTGACGGTGGAGGTGGTGCCCGGCCTGACCGCCGCCCTGAGCGGCGGTGCGGTGCTGGGTGCCCCGCTGGCCCACGATTTCTGCGTGCTCTCCCTCTCTGACCGGCTCACGCCGTGGGAGGTCATTGAGCGGCGGCTGGCGGCAGCAGCCATGGGGGATTTCTGCATCGCGCTGTACAACCCCTCCTCCAAGGGGCGGCCGGACTATCTGGCGCGGGCGGTGCGCATCCTGCTGGCAAACGGCAAAGCATCCGGAACGGTCTGCGGCATTGTGCGGAACATTGGCCGGGAGGGGCAGGAAAGCCGCGTTCTGACGCTGGCTGCGCTGGAAACCACCCCGGTGGATATGTTCACCACCGTGTTTGTCGGCAACGCCCAGACCCGCCAGCTGAGCGGGCGGATGGTCACGCCGCGGGGGTACCGCGCATGAGGGTCGTGGTATTCAGCGGCACCACCGAGGGCCGTGTGTTTTCAAAGCAGCTGGCCGCACTGGGGGCCGAGATACTGGTCAGCGTGGCCACCCCGCTGGGGGCCGAGGAACAGGGCGAAAGGTCCGGCATCACCGTCCACTGCGGGCGGCTGACCCCGGAGGAGATGACCGCCCTGCTGCAGGGGGCTGACCTCTGCGTGGATGCGACCCATCCCTATGCGGTGGAGGCCACCCGGAACATCCGGGCAGCCTGCAAAACAGCAGGCACGGAGTACCGCCGCCTGCTCCGGCCCGAAAGCCCGCTGCCCGCCGGGAGCATGGTGTTTGCCTCCGCAGCCCATGCGGCGGGATTTCTGGCCCGGACGCAGGGAAATGTCCTGCTTGCCACCGGGGCCAAGGAGCTTTCTGCCTTTGCTGTGCTGGAACCGGCACGGCTTTTTCCCCGTGTCCTGCCCACCCGGGAGGGCATTGCCGCCTGCGAGGGGGCAGATATCCCCCATAAGAACATCATCGCCATGCAGGGGCCGTTCTCCTATGCGCTGAACCGGGCACTGATGGAGCAGTTTGCCATCCGCTTCCTCGTTACCAAAGATGGCGGCGCGGCGGGCGGCTTTGAAGAAAAAGCCCGGGCAGCGCAGGACACCGGGGCACAGCTCATCGTCATCCGCCGCCCGGCCGAGCAGGGCGAAACGGCGGAACAGATCCTGACACATTGTAAGGAGATGCTGCAATGATCACACTCATCGGGATGGGGTCGGGCACGCCGGAAAGCCTGACCGCGCAGGGCCTTGCCGCCCTGCAGAACGCCGGATTGATCCTGGGGGCAAAGCGCCTGCTGGAACAGCTGCCGCAGGGCTGCACGGAACACCGGAAGGCCCTGTATCAGCCTGAGGATGTCCTTGCCGCGCTGGCGGCTGACCCGGAGGTGGATGCTGCCCTTGTGTACAGCGGCGACACCGGGTTTTATTCCGGTGCGGCCCAGCTGCTGCCGATGCTGCGGGCCTTTGGCATCTCCTGCCGGGTGCTGCCGGGGCTTTCCAGCGTTCAGCTGCTGGCCGCTGCGGTGGGCCGCTCCTGGCAGGAGTGGAAGCTGGTCTCGGCCCACGGCTGTGCCTGCGACCCGGTGGCCGAATGCCTGACGGCCGGGGGAAAGCCTGTGTTTTTCCTGACCGGCGGGGCAGAAACGCCTGCCTCCCTCTGCGGCCGATTGGCTGCTGCCGGGCTGGGCGATGCCCATGTGCTGGTGGGCGAAGAGCTGGGCCGGGCAGAGGAAAAGATCCTGTTCGGCACGGCGCAGGAATTTGCGCAAAAGCAGTTTGCAAGCCTGAGCGTTCTGCTTGTGGAACACGTTCCTCAGCCGCCCCGGCGGGTGCCCGGCTTCCCGGATGAAGCCTTCCACAGGGGAGAGGTGCCCATGACCAAGCAGGAGGTGCGGGCGGCGGCGCTGGCCAAGCTGGCCGTGCAGCCCGGCGATACCTTGTGGGATGTGGGGGCGGGCACCGGCAGCGTGAGCGTGGAGCTGGCGCTGGCCGCACCCCGGGGGCATGTGTATGCCGTGGAGTGTGATCCGGAGGCCTGCGGGCTCATCCGGCAGAACCGGGAAACGTTCCACGCCTGCAACCTGACACTGGTGGAGGGCCGCGCCCCCGCTGCGCTGGCTGACCTGCCCGCTCCGGATGCCGTGTTCATCGGCGGGACCAAGGGGGGCATGGAGGCTGTGGTGGACACGGTGCTTGCCCGGAATCCGAACGCCCGCATCTGCATCTCTGCCATTGCGCTGGAAACGCTGAGCGCCGCCGTGGCCGCACTGACTGCCCACGGCCTTGCTGCGGAGGTGACGCAGATCTCGGTCAGCCGCACCCGGCCTGCGGGCAGGCTCCACCTGCTGATGGCCAATAACCCCATCTTCCTTATCACAGGAGAACGTAAATGATCCAATTTCTTGTGGCCGCGCCCTGTTCCGGCAGCGGCAAAACCACACTGACCTGCGCCCTACTGGCGGCGCTCAAGCGGCGGGGGCAGGACCCCTGCTCCTTCAAGAGCGGGCCGGACTATATCGACCCCATGTTTCACCGGGCCGTGCTGGGGGTGGAGAGCCACAACCTCGACCTGTTTTTCTCCGCGCCGGAGACCGTGCGCGCGCTCTATGCGCAGGCCGCCGCCGGGCACGGGGCAGCCGTGTGCGAGGGTGCTATGGGCTTTTACGATGGACTGGGCGGCGTGAGTGATACCGCCAGTGCCTGGCATCTGGCCGATACGCTGGGCCTGCCGGTGCTGCTGGTGGTCCAGCCCAGAGGGGCCAGCCTGACGCTGGCGGCCCAGATCAACGGACTGAAGCAGTTCCGCACCCCCAGCCATCTGGCGGGCATCCTGCTCAATGACTGCGCCCCCCATTTGTATGCTCTGCTGGCTCCCATGCTGGAACGGGAGACCGGCCTGCCGGTGCTGGGCTATCTGCCCCACCTGCCGGATGCTGCCCTTGAGAGCCGCCACTTAGGCCTGAAAACTGCCGGGGAGATCGCGGACTTACAGCAGAAGATCAGCCGGATGGCCGATGCGCTGGTGGTGGATTGGGAGAAGCTTTTTGCCCTGACCGAAGGCGCAGCGCCTTTGGCGTACACCGACAGGCTCCCCCCTGCGGGAGAGTTGCCGCCCCAGGGAGCAGAGGAACAGCGCCCCCGCGTTCCCATTGCCGTTGCAAGGGATGCGGCGTTTTGCTTCACCTACGCCGAAACGCTGGAAGCACTGGAGCGGGCGGGGGCGGAGCTCTGCTGGTTCAGCCCCCTGCAGGACCCCGCCCTGCCGGAGCAGATCGGCGGGCTCTATCTGCCCGGCGGCTACCCGGAGCTGTATGCCGGGCAGTTGAGCGCGAACCGCTCCATGCTGGCCTCTGTGCGCCGGGCTGTGGAGCGCGGTCTGCCCACGGTGGCCGAGTGCGGGGGCTTTCTCTATCTGGGCCAGAGCCTGGAGGATGCCAACGGGGAACGCTGGCCCATGGCAGGTGTCCTGCCGGGGCAGGGCTTCCGGGTGGGGCGGCTGGTACGGTTTGGATACGCGGCATTGACTGCCCACGCCGACAGTATGCTGTTCCGCGCCGGGGAGCGTCTGCCCGTGCACGAGTTCCACCACTGGGATTCCACAGACAACGGCACCGGCTTTACCGCCGCAAAGCCCAACGGGAAACAATGGGACTGCGGCTTTGCAAACGAGCATTTCTATGCGGGCTTCCCGCATTTGTATTGGGCGGGCACGGCCCTGCCCCGGCGGTTCGTGGATGCCGCAGCACACTATCATCAAGAGGAACAGGACCAATGACAGAGCTTGAACTGAAACAGCTTCTTTCCAAGATCACCCGGCCGGACGAGATCGCACGCACCGCCGCCCATGCTCACTGGGCCAGCCTGGCCAAGCCGCTGGGCGGGCTGGGCAGGCTGGAGACCATGCTGGAGGATGCCGCCGCCCTGACCGGTACGGCAGAGCTGGCGTTTTCCCGCCGGGCCGTGCTGGTGCTCTGCGCCGACAACGGCGTGGTGGCGCAGGGCGTGAGCCAGACGGACCAGAGCGTGACCCGGGCCGTGGCCGAGAACCTTGCCGCCCGGCGCACCAGTGTCTGCCAGATGGCAAAAACGGCCCGCTGCGAAGTGGTGCCTGTGGACCTTGGCATGGCCGGGGAGCCGGTGCCCGGGGTGCAGAACTGCCGCATTGCCGCCGGGACGGCGGATTTCACCACCGGCCCTGCCATGACCCGCCAGCAGGCGGTGGATGCCATTGCGGCGGGCATCGGGCTTGTCCGGGCGCAGAAGGCGGCGGGGGTGCAGCTGCTGGCCACGGGGGAGATGGGCATTGGCAACACCACCACCTCCAGCGCCGTGGCTGCGGTTCTGCTGGGTCAGCCCGTGGAGCGGATGACAGGCCGGGGCGCGGGCCTTTCCGACGCAGGGCTTGCCCGCAAGCTGGATGCCATCCGGCGGGGTATTGCGCGGAATCAGCCCGATGCCGCTGACCCCCTGGACGTGCTTTCCAAGCTGGGCGGGTTCGACATCGCCGGGCTGTGCGGTGTTTTTCTGGGCGGCGCGCTGGAAGGCCTGCCCGTGCTGATGGATGGCTTCATCAGCGGGGTGGCGGCGCTGTGCGCGGTGCGGCTCTGCCCCGCTGCGGAAAAGGCCGTGTTTGCCAGCCACTGCTCCACCGAACCGGCAGCAAGGCTGGTGCTGGAAGCGCTGGGCAAAGTGCCCCTGCTCACCGCCGGGCTCCATCTCGGCGAGGGCACCGGAGCGGTGGCAAGCATCCCGCTGTGGGATATGGCGCTGGCCGTTTACCGCGATTGCTATTCCTTCACGGAGGGCGGCATCACGCCGTACACCGCCCAATGCTGACGCTGGTATTGGGCGGTGCCGCCAGCGGCAAAAGCGGGTATGCCGAGAGCCTGGTGATGAAAACCGCGCTCCCGCGCTATTACATCGCCACCATGCAGGTGTGGGATGCGGAGTGTGCCGCCCGGGTGGAAAAGCACCGGAGGATGCGGGCGGCAAAGCAGTTTGAGACCGTGGAGTGTCCCCTGCATCTGGAGAACATCCGTCTGCCCGCCCGGGGAACTGCGCTGTTGGAGGATCTGGGCAACCTGACCGCCAACGAGCTCTACGACCCCGCCGGGGCGGGAGAAAATGCCGCTTCGGCCATTTTGGAAGGACTGGACCAATTGGCCGGACAATGCGCGCACCTCATCGTGGTCTCCAACGAGGTGTTCAGCGGCGGTGCTGACTACGCAGGCGACACCGGGCGCTACCTGAAAGCGCTGGCGCAGGTGAACAATGCCCTTGCCGCCCGGGCCGACCATGTGGTGCGGGTGGTGTGCGGCATCCCGGTCTATTATAAAGGAGTGGAAAAATGATTGGATTGCAGACCATTGCAGTGGCCTTTGCCATGTTTTCGGCCCTGCCGGTGCCGCAGTTCGCGTGGAACCAGAAAAACATGCGGTATGCCATGTGCGCCTTCCCGCTCATCGGGGGGGTCATTGGCGGGCTGTGGTGCCTGTGCGGCGCTCTGCCCCTGCCGATGCCCGCAAAGGCGGCGGGGTTCTGCCTGATCCCGGTCTGGGTCACGGGCGGCATCCACCTGGATGGCTATGCCGACACCTGTGATGCCCTTTCCAGCTATGGCGACCGGGAAAAGAAGCTGGAGATCCTCAAAGACCCCCACTGCGGTGCCTTTGCGGTGATCCGGCTGTGCAGTTATTTTGCGGCCTACCTTGCCCTTTGCGCCTGCGTGGACTTCACGCCCCGGGTGGGCCTGTGCTGGACACTGGCCCTTGTGCTGGAACGGGCCCTCTCGGGCCTGGCCGTGGCATCGTTCCCGATGGCAAAGAACACCGGCCTTGCCCACACCTTTGCCACGGCGGCGGATCGGACTACTGTCCGCCGGGTGCTGATGGTGCTGGCCGCTCTGCTCAGCGCCGCCCTGCTGGCACTGGGCGGTTGGGCGCTGGTGCTGGCGGCGTTGCTGGTGTTTGCACGCTATCATGTTGTTTCGGACAAGCAGTTTGGCGGCATCACCGGCGATCTGGCCGGGTGGTTTTTGCAGAAAGCCGAGCTGTGGATGCTGGCGGCGCTGTGTGCCTGCCAGTGGGGAGGACTGTTATGATCTTTATCACCGGGCCGCTGTACAGCGGCAAGCGCACCTTTGCCCAGCGCCTGCCCGGCACCCGCATTGCGGAGGTGCAGGCTCTGGCCGCAGAGGCTGAGGATCTGGAAAAGCTTGCGGAGGAGCTCTCCGCTTATGATATCGTGATGGCCACCGAGGTGGGCGGCGGCGTGGTGCCCATGGACGCAGGGGAGCGGGCCGCACGGGAAGCCGCCGGGCGGCTGGCCTGCCTGCTGGCGGCCCGGGCCGGGTGCGTGGTGCAGATGTTCTGCGGCATCCCCACAGTATTGAAAGGAGAACTGCCCCCATGCTGATCTATCTTCTGCGCCACGGCCTGACGGCCTACAATGCCGAAAAGCGCTATCAGGGCCAGCGGGATATCCCCCTGTGCCCCGCAGGCCGCGCTCAGCTGCGGCAGGCTGACCTCCGGCCGGAAACAGTCTATATCACCCCGCTCTGCCGCACCCGGCAGACCGCGGAGGTGCTCTTCCCGGACGCAAGGCTCGTGGAGGTGAAAGACCTGCAGGAGATGTGCTTCGGCAGCTTTGAGGGCCGCAATTTCATTGAGATGGAGCACGACCCGGATTATCTGGCCTGGGTGAACGCCAACTGCGAAAGCCCCTGCCCGGACGGCGAGACCAAGACTGTCTTTTCGGAGCGGGTGTGCAGGGCTTTTGCCGCACTGGTGGACAGGGCCCTTGCCGATGGGGAAGAGACACTGGTCATTCTGGCCCACGGCGGCACCCAGATGGCTGCCATGGAGCGCTACGCCCTGCCCCATGCGGATTATTACCACTGGTGCGCCCCCAATGCGGGCGGTTACGTTCTGGATGCAGGAGATTGGGCGGAGCAGCGGGTGCTGCACCTGCTGAAAACTGTGCAGTACACAAAGGAGGATGCCCGATGATCGAATACGCAGTACTCGGCGGTTTTGTGCTGGACTGCCTCTTTGGCGACCCGGCCTGGCTGCCCCACCCGGTGGTGTACATGGGCAAGGCCATCTCGGCGCTGGAAAAGCGCCTGCGGGCCCGCCTGCCCAAAACGCCTCAGGGGGAACTGCTGGGCGGTGCCATTGTGGCCTTCTGCCTGCCGGTGGGCACCTTTCTGCTGACGAGCCTTGTCTGCCTGGGAGCTGCCCGCATCAGTCCGTGGCTGGGGCTGGCCGTCCAGATGTTCTGGTGCGGGCAGGCACTGGCCGCAAAGGGGCTGGCGCAGGAGAGCACCAATGTCTACCGGGAACTGGTCAAGCCCGACCTGCCTGCCGCCCGCAGGGCGGTCAGCCGCATCGTGGGGCGGGACACCCAGGATCTGACGCTGGAGGGGGTGACCAGAGCCGCTGTGGAAACGGTGGCTGAAAACGCCAGCGACGGTGTGATCGCGCCCCTGCTCTATATGCTCATCGGCGGTGCACCGCTGGCCCTGACCTACAAGGCCATCAACACGATGGACAGTATGCTGGGCTACAAAAACGAAAAATACCTCTACTTTGGCCGCATCCCGGCCAAGCTGGACGATGCGGCAAATTACCTTCCCAGCCGCCTTGCCGCCCTGCTGTGGGTGGCTGCCGCGGCCTTTACGCACAATGACGCAAAAGGGGCGTGGAAGATCTGGCGGAGGGACCGCCGCAACCACGCCAGCCCCAACAGCGCCCAGACCGAGAGCGCCTGCGCCGGTGCGCTGGGGGTGCAGCTGGCCGGGCCCGCCTATTACTTTGGCGAATACTACGCCAAGCCCACCATCGGCGATCCGCTGCGCCCCATTGAACCGGAGGATATCCTGCGTGCCAACCGGATGATGTACGTGGCAAGCGCCTTTGCACTGGCGTGGGGCGTGGCAATACGGGCTTTTTTGTAACCACCTCGCCCTCTCAGTCATGCCTTGCATGACAGCTCCCCCAAAGGGGGAGCCAAGAGCTGGGATCCAGAACCATCCAGGAAAAGGAGAACGAACATGCAACTAGTACATGGCGGCGATTGGGCCGGTTACCGGGCCGAGTTCGGGCGGGACCCGCTGGATTTTTCGGCCAACGTCAGCCCGCTGGGCTTGCCGGAAGGGGTGGCCCGGGCCATCACGGCGGCATTGCCCACGGCCGACCGCTACCCCGACCCCCTGTGCCGGGAGCTGCGGGCAAAGCTGGCGCTCCATGAGGGCGTGCCGGCGGAGCAGATCCTCTGCGGCAATGGGGCGGCAGACCTCATCTTCCGGCTGGTCTGGGCCAGAAAGCCCCGCCGGGCGCTGGTCACCGCACCCACCTTTGCGGAGTATGCCACTGCTTTAGAAAGTGTCGGCTGCACGGTGGAACGCTTCTTTTTGCGGGAGCAGGAGGACTTTGCGGTCACAGATGCGTTCTGTGCGGCCATCCGTCCGGGGGTGGACATGGTGTTCCTCTGCCAGCCCAACAATCCCACCGGCCAGCTGACGACCCTGCCGCTGGTGGAACAGATCCTCCACCGCTGCGCGGCGTGCAGCACCCTGCTGGTGGTGGACGAATGCTTCCTCGATTTCCTGCCCGACCATGCCCTGCACACGGCAAAAGGCCTGCTGGGGGAGGGAAATCTGGTCATCCTGAAAGCCTTCACCAAGCTCTACGGCATGGCGGGCGTGCGGCTGGGCTATGCCCTGAGTGCCGACACGGCGCTGCTGGAACAGATGCAGGCCTGCGGCCAGCCCTGGGGCGTGTCCAGTCTGGCGCAGGCGGCGGGCCTTGCCGCACTGGAGGAGACAGCGTATGTGGAAAAGGTCCGGGCCCTCATTGCCGAACAGCGGCCCCGCCTGACGGCCGGGCTGCGGGCGCTGGGCCTGCGGGTGCTGGACGGCAGGGCAAATTACCTGCTGTTTCAGGCCCCGGAGACGCTGGGAGAAGCCCTGCGGCAAAGGGGCGCTGTGCTGCGCAGCTGTGCGAACTACCCCGGGCTGGGCCCCGGCTGGTACCGCACCGCCGTGCGCACCGGGCCTGAAAACGAACAGCTTTTGAAACTTCTTGCGGAGGTGCTGGAATGAGCAAGGCAAAGTGCATCATGGTGCAGGGAACCATGAGCGGTGCTGGCAAAAGCCTGCTGTGCGCCGCCCTCTGCCGCATTTTTGCGCAGGACGGTTACCGCGTGGCTCCCTTCAAGAGCCAGAACATGGCGCTGAACAGCTTTGTCACCCGGGATGGGCTGGAAATGGGCCGGGCACAGGTGGTGCAGGCGCAGGCCGCAGGCATCGAGCCGGATGTGCGGATGAACCCCATTCTGCTCAAGCCCAGCAGTGACGTGGGCAGTCAGGTCATCGTGAATGGCGAGGTGCGGGGCCAGATGCCCGCCGCCGCCTACTTCAAAATGAAAAGAGCGCTCATCCCGGAGATCCTCTCAGCCTACAACAGTCTGGCCGAAACTGTGGACATCATCGTCATTGAGGGGGCCGGAAGCCCGGCGGAGATCAACCTGAAGGCAGACGATATCGTCAACATGGGCCTTGCCCGGCTGGTGGATGCCCCCGTTCTGCTGGCGGGAGACATCGACCGGGGCGGTGTGTTTGCCCAGCTGTACGGCACGGTGGCGCTGCTGGAGCCGGAGGAGCGCGCCCGCATCAAGGGGCTGCTCATCAATAAATTCCGCGGCGATGTGGAGATCCTGCGCCCCGGCCTTGCTATGCTGGAAGAAAAAACGCAGCTGCCGGTGCTGGGGGTCGTGCCCTACCTGAAGGTGGACATTGAGGACGAGGATTCCCTTTCCACCCGGCTGGATGCGGGCAGAACAGTCCACCCGCTGGATGCAGCCATCCTCCGTCTGCCGCACATCTCCAACTTTACCGATTTCATGCCGCTGGAGCAGCACCCGCTGCTGGGCGTGCGGTATGTGCAGAATACCCGCCAGCTGGGCACACCGGATCTCATCATCCTGCCCGGCACCAAGAACACAGTGGATGACCTGCTCTGGCTGCGGCAGTCCGGGCTGGAAGCAGCCCTGTTGAAGCTGGCGACCAACGGCACGCCGGTGCTGGGGGTCTGCGGCGGGTATCAGATGCTGGGCGAGACGCTGGCCGACCCCGAAGGCACGGAGAGCGGTACGGCGCAGACCGTGCGGGGGCTGGGGCTGCTGCCCACCCGCACGGTCTTTACCGGCCAGAAGCACCGCACCCAGGACACTGCCGCCGTGACCGCCGCCCCCTTTGCGGGTGCGGCCCTGACCGGATATCAGATCCACACCGGCCGCACCGAGGTGCAGGGTGTGCCCTTCTGCACACTGGCAGACGGCACACCCGAGGGCTGCGTGCAGGACAATGTGTTCGGCACCTATCTGCACGGCCTGTTTGATACTGGAGAGCTTACCGAGAAGCTGGTGGCCCTGCTCTGCCGGCGCAAGGGCATTGCGCCGGACAGCGCGGCCCTCATCCCGATGGAGCAGTACCGCCAGCAGCAGTTTGATCTGCTGGCCGATGGCGTGCGCGGCGCGCTGGATCTGGATGCCGTTTACGCGGCCATGGGGTTGGAGAACCCGCGGAGGAATGCACAATGATTCCACAACATCATCTGCCCGCCGACATTGAGCGGACAAGCCTTTCCATCATCACGGCAGAGCTGGAAGTGTTGGGCCTGACCCCGCCGCCCGAGACTGCCGCTGTGGTCAAGCGGGTCATCCACACCACCGCCGACTTTGACTATGCGAAAAATCTGCGCTTCACGCCGGGGGCTGTGGCGGCAGGTGTGGCCGCCCTGCGGGCCGGGACCCCTATCATCACCGATACCAACATGGCGCTTTCGGGCATTTCCAAGCCTGCTCTTGCCCGGCTGGGCGGCAGTGCCCTCTGCTATATGGCGGACCCCGAGGTGGCGCGGATCGCAGCCGAGACCGGAACCACCCGGGCAGTGGCCTCCATGCACCGCGCGGCGCAGGAGCACCCCGGGGCCATCCTTGCGGTGGGCAATGCCCCCACCGCCCTGCTGGCCATTGTGGAGGAGATCGAGGCCGGGCTGCGGCCTGCTCTGGTCATCGCCGTGCCGGTGGGCTTTGTGAATGTGGTGGAAAGCAAGGAAGCGCTGTTTGCCGCCTGTGCAGCCCACGGCGTGCCTGCCATCGCGGCCATGGGCCGCAAGGGCGGAAGCACCGTGGCCGCCGCAGTCTGCAACGCCCTGGTCTACTCCGCTGCCGAGATGCTGGACCCAGCGGCAAGAGGGTGGAAATAGGGTGGAACCGGTGAAAACGCCCCTTTTTACGCTTTTGCTTGACTTTTTGGCAGAAACAAGGTATCGTTTATCTGTATGACGATTGATCTATGAGTTGAAGCTTTGCGTGAAAAAGGAAACATTATGGCACAGACGATTTTAGAAGAAAAGAAAAAATCACGGCTGATGACAGAGGGCAGCATCTGGAAGAGCATCCTGCTCTTCTCGGTGCCGCTGATCCTGGGCAACATGCTGCAGCAGCTGTACAACACCGCCGATTCCATCATCGTGGGCAACTTTGTGGGCAGCAATGCGCTGGCAGCCGTCGGCTCCAGCGGATCGCCCATCTTCCTGCTCATCGGGTTCAGCCAGGGTATTGCCGTGGGTGCCGGTGTCGTGGTGTCCCAGTTTCTGGGAGCCAAGGACAGGGAGGGCGCGCACACTGCGGTGCACACCTCGCTGGCCCTTTCGGCCATTCTGGGTGCGATCCTGACCGTGTGCGGCATTGCCGTCAGCCGTGCCCTGCTCACCGCCATGAACACCCCCGCAGAGGTGCTGGAGGATGCGGTGCTCTATATGCGGCTCTATTTTGGCGGTGTGCTGTTCAGCGTGGTGTATAACATGGCGGCCGGTATCCTGAACGCCGCCGGCAACTCCAAGCGGAGCCTGCTCTACCTGGGCGCTGCCTCCATCACCAACATCGTCCTCGACCTTGTCCTGATCGCCGGATGCAAGATGGGCGTGGCCGGTGCGGCCATTGCCACCGATATCAGCCAGCTGGTGTCCTGTGTGCTCTCCCTGCGTTTTCTGATGCGGGTGGAGGACGATTACCGCGTGACGGCAAAGGAAGTGCGCGTGCACAAAAAGATGGCGGTCCGCATCATCAAGGTGGGCCTGCCCACCGGCATCCAGAACATGGTCATCTCCCTTTCCAATGTGCTGGTGCAGGTCAGCGTCAACGGCTATGGTGCCGCTGCCATGGCAGGCTTTGCCGCCTATATGAAGGTGGATGGCTTCAACATTCTGCCTGTGCTGAGCTTCAGCATGGCGGCCACCACCTTTGTGGGCCAGAACTTTGGTGCGGGCAAGATCGACCGTGTCAAAAAGGGCACCTTTGTCACCCTGGGCATGTGCATCGTTTACACCATCCTGACCGGCATCCTGCTGCTCGCCTTCCAGGATTCCATCATGCACCTGTTCACCGGCGATGAAACGGTCATTGCCTACGGCAAGATCTGTATGCTCTATTTCTGCCCCTTCTACTGGATGCTGGGCATCCTGCAGGGCCTTGCCGGTACGGTGCGCGGCACCGGCAAGAGCGTGCCGCCCATGGTGGTGCTGCTGATCTCCCTGTGCCTGTTCCGCATCGTCTGGATCCAGTTTGCCCTGCCCCTGTTTGCAGGCATTGAGGGTGTGCTGCTGGTCTACCCGGTGTCCTGGGCTGTGGGTGCAGTGTTGATGGTGCTCTACGCCTGGAAGGGAAAATGGATGCAGCTGCCGGAAGCAATTTCGTAAATCAAGCGCACCCGATCCCCCGGTAAAAGTGTATTTTATACAAAAAATGACGTGTGAATGCGTAAAAATATTCGGGGGGGGGGCTAAAAATCTGCGAAAATCAGTTGATTTCTGCCGAAAAATGCCGTATACTGAATTATAGTTTCAAATCGAACGACGGACTTCGACAAAAGGGGCTGATGAGATGGAGTGCACACAGGCAGAGGCTTTTGAACAGTATATTCGGGATCTGCGTGTTGTGCGCTCGATCTCCCGGCCCAGCTTTCCGGAGGGCAAAGCTCCCGCTGCTGTGCTGGAAGAGATCCAGACCAACGCGCTGAGATGCAACGCCCTGATGCGGCAGAATGAGGCACTGCTGGCGCAGTTTGTCTACGACCGTGACCCTGCCTCCCTGACCGAAGAGGATATCCAGGGACTGAGTGCCTTTGCAGGCAGGCTGTTCAACTACGCGAACAGCGAGGATATGGGCGTGGCGTTCAAGGTGCATCAGCTGCTGCTGGCAGCGGCCCGCAGCCGGGAAGACGTGCCCATGATCGTCAGGGAGCTGTACTACACAGGCATCACCCTGCATTATATGAACGTCCGGGATGAGGGAACTGGCATCAACCTGTTGGGAGATGCGATCCAGGTCTATTTTACGGAAGCTGCTGAATACATGTCACGGTATGAACAGCTGGACAGGAATACCCGGCAGTATCTCATCCGCTGTGTGGGCAACACCCGGCTGGGGATGTCCCGCGGCACCCATGCGGAAAGCTGCCGGTATCTGGAGCGGTTCCGCCGCGCAATGGACATCATCCAGTCTGCGCATTACCATGCACTGGACCCGGAGTTCCCCTGGGAAAGCTACATCTATTCCATGCACATGGACCGCATGACCCTGCTGACCCATCTGCGGCAGGAGGAGGATCCTGATGTGGCGCGGCAGGTGCTGGAATCGGCGGAATACATCTGGGGGCACAAGAAGAAGTACAAGGGTCAGGATGCGCGCCTGCAGAACTGGCGGGTACCCTATTTTTACGCCGCTGCCCGCTACCATGCCGGGGTGGGCAGCCTGGAAGACGTGGTCAAGATCCTTCTGGAATCGGCGGGAAGCGTGGCGCAGGATGATTATTCTGCCGAGGCCATCAACCGGAAGCTGGTTCTGGCGGCCTATCTTTCGGTCTATGCAGAACGTCTGGACGAGGCGGGAGCACAGAGATATCGTGCAACCGTGGAGCAGGTACGCCGTTCTGCGGATCAGTATCTGGAACAGATGCCGGCCAGCCAGTATCCCCGTGTGGTAAACTCTGCTGCTTGGGAGTTGAGCAAGATCAACACCAGCTCAGATGAAACGGCGAACCGCCGGATGCTGGGCAGTATCCTGGCCGGGCACAAGCCGACCTATGTCCACTCGCTGATGGTGGCAGAGCTGACCCGTGCCCTGCTGCAGCGGCAGATCGAGACACGGCCCGAAACACTGGTGGGCCTGCTGGGCTGCAGGAGCGCGGCCGAGGTGCAGGCCCGGCGGGAAGAGCTCTGCCAGACGGCCTATGAGTGCGGCCTGTACCACGACCTTGGCAAGTGTGCCGTTCTGATGTACATCGACAACAACGCCCGCCGCCTGCTGGATGAGGAATTTTTCTGCATCTAGAGCCACCCAAGGACCGGCGCTGACATTCTGAATAGAATGGGCTGCGGAAGAACGCTGGCCCTGGCGGCGCTCTATCACCACTGCTATTACAACGGCAAAGGCGGCTATCCCAATGATGTACCCTCCTGCCCGCCGGAGATCAAGGGAATCGTGGATGCGCTGAGCGTGGCAGACTCGCTGGATGCCGCCACCGATAATATCGGTCGGTGCTACAACCTTGCCAAGCCCTTCCGCACGCTGCTGGAAGAGCTGCGGGCCCAGAGCGGCACCCGCTATGCGCCCAATGTGGTCGCCCTGTTCGAGGATGAGCGTTTCTGCCAGCAGCTGGCAGAGAACACGGATGCCGAGCGCAAAAGGGTGTATCTGCAGGTGTATCACGCCGGAAGTGAAGAAAAATAAACGACCCTCTCTATCATTGCTTCGCAGTGCCACCTCCCACAAAAGGGAGCGGGCATACGTCAGCGTGATAGAGAGGGTCATTCTTTTTGTTTAAGTCAGGATGAAGCTTTCCCAGTCTACCCTGCCGGTGCAGTTCAGCCGGGGTACTTAGCCACTTCCAACAATTCCTCCGCCCGGCGGACCTGTTCCGCCGTGGGGGGAACAGCATCGGGCAGGGGATAGGAGATGCCCAGCTTCTGCCACTTGAACAGCCCCAGCGTGTGGTAGGGGAGCACCTCCACCCGCTGCACCGTTTTCAGGCTGCGGATGAAATCTGCGGTCCTGCGCAGGCCCTCCTCGTCATCGGTGAGGCCGGGCACCAGCACATGCCGGATCCAGAGCGGAACGCCCAGATCAGAGATGTGCCGTGCCATGGCTAAGATGTTGGCATTGTCCCGGCCGGTAAGCTGACGGTGCTTCTCCGGGTCGATCTCCTTGAGATCCAGGATCACCAGACTGGTGGAAGCCATCAGGGTATCGAAGGCGGCCAGGTAGGCGGGGTCATCGGGCTGGAACGGCTGACCGGCCGTGTCCAGCGCGGTGTGCACCCCCTTGGCGCGCGCCAGCTGGAAGAATTTTGTCAAGAAGTCCATCTGCCGCAGCGGCTCGCCGCCGCTGACGGTGATGCCGCCCTTCTTGCCCCAGTAATTGCGGTAGCGCCAGACGTGCTGGAACAGCTTCTCCGGAGACCATTCCGTGCCGCCCTCAGCGCTCCACGTTTCGGGGTTGTGGCAGTATTTGCAGCGCAGGGCACAGCCCTGCAGAAAGACAACGAACCGGACACCCGGCCCGTCCACCGAGCCGAAGCTTTCCAGCGAGTGGACGAGACCGACAGGGTCACAGTGCGGCATGGCAGGTACGGGAGATCACGTCCATCTGCTGCTCGCGGGTCAGGTCGATGAACTTGACCGCATAGCCGGAGACGCGGATGGTGAAGTTGGCGTATTCTTCCTTTTCGGGGTGCTCCATGGCATCCAGCAGCTTCTCCTTGCCGAACACATTCACGTTCAGGTGGTGTGCACCCTGATCGAAGTAGCCGTCCAGCACCTGCACCAGGTTCTCCTTGCGCTCCTCCTCGCTGTGGCCCAGAGCCTCGGGGTTGATGGTCTGGGTGTTGGAGATGCCGTCCAGAGCCCAGTGGTAGGGCAGCTTGGCAACAGAGTTCAGGGAAGCCAGCAGGCCGTTCTGCTCCGCACCGTAGCTGGGGTTTGCACCGGGTGCAAAGGGGGTAAAGGCGGCACGGCCATCGGGCAGAGCACCGGTGTACTTGCCGTACACCACGTTGGAGGTGATGGTCAGGATGGAGGTGGTAGCCTCGGAGTTGCGGTAGGTGTGGCGCTTCTTGATCATCTCCAGGAAGGTGCGCAGCAGCCACACGCCGATCTCATCGGCACGGTCGTCATCGTTGCCGTACTTGGGGAAGTCGCCCTCCACCTCATAGCCGGTGGCCAGGCCGGTCTCATCGCGCACGACCTTGACCTTGGCGTACTTGATGGCGCTCAGGGAGTCGATGACGTGGGAGAAGCCTGCAATGCCGGTGGCAAAGGTGCGGCGCACATCGGTGTCGATGAGTGCCATCTCGGCTTCCTCGTAGTAGTACTTGTCGTGCATATACTGGATGAGGTTCAGCACGTTGACGTACAGCCCTGCCAGCCAGTCCAGCATCTGCACATACTTGGGCAGCACCTCGTCATAGGTCAGGTACTCGCTGGTGATGGGGGCATAGTTGGGGCCACACTGCTCGTGGCTCTTCTCATCCACGCCGCCGTTGATGGCGTACAGCAGGCACTTGGCAAGGTTGGCGCGTGCGCCGAAGAACTGCATCTCCTTGCCGGTTTGGGTGGCAGACACGCAGCAGCAGATGGAGTAATCGTCGCCCCAGACGGGCTTCATCACATCGTCGTTCTCGTACTGGACGCTGCTGGTGTTGACGGACACCTTGGCGGCGTACTTCTTAAAGGCCTCAGGCAGGGCAGAGGAGTACAGCACGGTCAGGTTGGGCTCCGGTGCGGGACCCATGTTTTCCAGTGTGTGCAGGAAGCGGTAGCAGTTCTTGGTGACCATGCTGCGGCCGTCCA
>OLPH01000748.1_pt1 | contig 38020 bp, 30 predicted proteins | sample 1672951 | NCBI WGS metagenome assembly OLPH01 (sample SAMEA3136740, study PRJEB25190) | human gut metagenome | reverse complement strand
GCACGCCGAGGAACGGCTCGGAAGCGAACATGAACGGACGCATGTACAGCGTGTACTCGCGGCGGGTGGGCACCCAGTTGACGTCGCGCTTGACGAGGGCCGCCACGGAGCCGAGGAAGTCGTCCACGGACAGCTCGGGCAGGTACAGGCGCTTGGCGGAGTTCTGGAAACGCTCGGCGTTCGCGTCCGGGCGGAACAGCCAGGTGGAGCCGTCGGCGTGGCGGTATGCCTTCAGACCTTCGAAGACCTCCTGGGCGTAGTGCAGCACGGATGCGCCCGGATCCAGCTTCAGCGGCGCGTACGGCTCGATGCGACGGTCGCCCCAGCCCTCGCCCTTGGTCCAGCTCATGTGGGCCATGTTGTCGGAGAAGACCTGGCCGAATGCCGGCTTGTCGATGAGCTCCTGGCGCTTCGCGTCGGATGCGGGATTGTCGTTCGGCAGCACGGTGAACGGCTCGGTGAGCTTGTCCAGCGCGGCGGAATCGTGATGATTGTTTTCTGTCATAACCACTTCTTTGATAACGTCGCCGTTTGCGTCACGGCGGCCAGATGGGGCAGTCGGCGCTTCTGGCACCGGCTCTGAGGGATACTTTCTCACACCGATGACGCATTCGGCGTGAGCTCGTTCACATTATGAAAAAAGCCCACGCTTGTGGTGGGCTTTTCTCAAGCGTCACTCCCGTGTGTCACGCGGGAATCCGATGTGCTATGCGAGACGGATCACTTGGCGTCCGCATCGGCGGCCGGAGCGGCAGCAGCGGCGTCGGCGTCAGCGGCCGGAGCGGCAGCAGCGGACTCGGTGGTGTCCTCAGGCACCTCGACGCTGACGACGGAGGTCTCCGGATCGTCCATGTCGAGCTCGGCGCCTTCCGGCAGCACGACGTCCTTGAGCAGCACCTTGGTGCCGTCGGTCAGGCCGTCAACGTTGACCACGATGCGCTCGGGCAGGTTGGTGACATCGGCGCGGACCTTGAGCTCCTGCAGGTCGACGAACGCGACGGCGGCACCCTTCGGCGTGCCCTCGACGAACACCGGCACCTCGACGTCGATCTTCTCGCCGGCCTTGACCTCGTAGAAGTCGATGTGTTCAACGATGCGCTTGACGGGGTTGCGCTGCACATCCTTGACGACGGCCAGCTTGGTCTGGCCACCGAAGGAGATCGAGAACAGCGCGTTCGTGTGGCGCAGGGCCAGCGTGGTCTCCTTCATCGGGAGCTTCACGAACGTCGGCTGGTCGCCGCCCGCGTACAAGGTGGCGGGGATGAGCTTGGCCACGCGCATGCGGCGCGCAGCGCCCTTGCCGAATTCGTCACGGATGTCACCGGCGATCTTGATGGTGTTTGCCATAATGGTTCTCCTTGAGTGTTACTTGTCGTTCTGTCTATTTGACGCCACGACGCGCCGCAGAACTCCCCAAGGAGGGGTGGTATTCAACGCCGAGTCGATTACGGCAGACCCGTTCTCGCGAATCGGAATGCCCTCGCCAAAGCAACGAGAAACAATTATACGGCCGCGCGGGACATTCGATGGAACGTCTATCCCGGCAAACGAATCGAACGCCCGATCCGCCCGGCTGTTTCGTCGTCATGCCGTCATCGACCCCGGCGAGGCCCTACAATGGACGCAATGGGACATGCACCGAATCGGCTGGGAGGTTTGCAATGGCGCGTAACACATCACGGATAGTAGTGGGAGGCGGAATCGCGGCCTCCGTGGTAGCCGGCGCCACTTACGGGCTGGCGAATCTCATGTTCTCGTATGCGCTGGATGCACAGGCGAAGCACTCGATGCTCAGATCCGGCAGGGATGACGGCAAAGTCGCGGACAAGGGACCCCGGCTCGACGCGGGCGAAGAGGTCGAGGCGGCGGATTGGTTCGACCAGTCCAAGCAGCCGGTGGTCATCTCGGCGGAGGACGGCATCCAGCTTCATGGCTGGCTGTTCGATCCCGATTGCGCCGGCGCGAAGCTCCACCTGTATGCGATATGCTGCCACGGGTATTCGGGGCAACCGCAGGATATGGCGAAGTACGCGCATCGTTTCGCCCGTCTCGGGTTCACCGTGCTGGTTCCGGCGCTGCGCGGCCACGGGCTCAGCGAAGGCCGCTATGCGGGCATGGGATGGTTGGATCGCCGCGACCTGATGCGGTGGATATCGCTGATCATCGGCAGCGACGCGGACGCCCGCATCCTGCTGCAGGGCAAGTCCATGGGCGCGGCCGCGGTCATGATGACCGTCGGCGAGCCGGACCTGCCCAGGAACGTCGTGGCGGCGGTCGAGGATTGCGGCTATGCGTCGGTCGTCCAGCAGTTCATCGACTGCGCGCGGTCGATGTTTCACCTGCCGAAGTTCCTCGCCAAGCCGATCGTGACGACGATGGGGGCGATCGCGCAGCGGCGTGCCGGGTACGGTTTCCAGGAAGCCTCGTGCGTGGAACAGCTGAAGCATGCCACGATTCCGATGCTGTTCATCCACGGCGGCGCGGACGATTTCGTGCCGTCCAGGGCTTTGGACGAGAACTTCGACGCCTGCGCGAGCATCGACCGGCAGAAACTGCTGATTCCCTCGGCAGGTCATTCCATGAGCGCCAGCACGGCACCGGTGGTGTACTGGAAGACGGTGACGAATTTCGTCACCCGCGTGTTCGGACTCTGACGGCAGCTTCCCGGCCGCAGCCGCCATGCGCCGACGGAACCGATATGGATATGGGAGTGGGCCCGCTGGATGGATTTCCAGTGGGCCCACTCCCATATCGTTTCGCTCCGTTCGGCCCGGCGGGCCGAGTGTGGTGACGGTTACGAGATGAGCTCCTTCACGGCGGCGATGACGGACTGCAGGCCGGCCTTGGCGTCGCCGAACAGCATCTGCGTGTTGGGCTCGAAGTACAGCTCGTTCTCGATGCCGGCATAGCCCTTGCCGCGACCGCGCTTCATGACGACCACGTTCTGCGCCTTGTCGACGTCGAGAATCGGCATGCCGGAGACCGGGGTGCCGGGGCGACGCGCGGCCGGGTTGGTCACGTCGTTGGCGCCGACGACCAGGGCCACGTTGGCGGACGGGAACTGCGGGTTGATGTCGTCGAGGTCGATCAGCTCCTCGTACGGCACGTTGGCCTCGGCGAGCAGCACGTTCATGTGACCGGGCATACGTCCCGCGACCGGGTGGATCGCGTACGACACCTCGACGCCATGACCCTTGAGCAGGTCGCCCAGATCGGCCAGCTCGCGCTGCGCCTGAGCCTGCGCCAGACCGAAGCCCGGCACGAAGATGACCTTGTCGGCGTACACCAGCTGCACGGCGACGTCATCGGCGCTGGTCTCCTTCATCGTGCCCTCGGGGCCGTCGGCTTCGCCGCCGGCCGAGGCGCCACCGCCGAAGCCACCGGCGAGCACGCTCATCAGCGGACGGTTCATGGCCTTGGACATCGCCAGAGAGAGCGTGACCCCGGCCGCGCCGACGAGTGCGCCGGCGACGATCAGCGCGATGTTGTTGATCGCCAGACCGCTCATGGCGACGGCGGTGCCAGTGCAGGCGTTAAGCACCGAGATGACGACGGGCATGTCAGCGCCGCCGATCGGGATGACGAACACCAGACCGTAGCACAGCGAGAACACCGTGGTCAGCACGCACCACAGCAGACGCTGCTCGGGCTGCACGCACAGCATGACGAACGAGACGACGGTGAGCACAATGAAGCCGATGTTCCACACGCCCTTCGCGGGGAGGGTGAGCTTGCGCAGGAACTTGACGCCCTGCAGCTTGCCGGCGGCGATCAGCGAGCCGGTGAACGTGACGGAACCGATCATGATGCCGAGTCCGGCGGTGATCAGCACGACCAGCGTCGGCAGCTCCTCGGAGGTGAGGATGTCGTTGAGCGCGACGAGGGCCGCCGCGCCGCCGCCGACCGTGTTGAACACGGAGACGAGCTGCGGCATGTCGGTCATCTTGACCTTCTTCGCGCTCCACACGCCGACGATCGTGCCGATGAGGATGCCGACGATCAGCAGCACGACGGCGACGAGATGCTCGAAGCCGTTGCCGATCTCGGTGACGAACAGCACGATGAACGCCATAACCACCGCCATGACCATGCCGGCCGCGGAGATCAGGTTGCCCTTGCGCGCGGTCTTCGGCGAGTTCATCATGTGCAGGCCGACGACGAACAACACGGCGGCCAGCAGATACACGAACCATTCAACGACGCCAAGCGGGTTGCTCAGCACTTCAGCAAGGGTACCCATTACTTGGCCTCCTCATTCTTGTCGGCGGACTTCTTCGATTTGTCGGACTTGAACATCTCCAGCATGCGGTCGGTGACCACGTAACCGCCGACGACGTTCATCGTGCCGAGCACGGCGGCGAGGAAGATGAACACCCAGGCCAGGAGCGAGGTGGCGTGCGCGGCGACGATGACGACACCGACGATGACGATGCCGTGGATGGAGTTGGCGCCCGACATCAGCGGCGTATGCAGGGTGGCGGGCACCTTGCCGATGACCTCGACGCCGATGAGCAGCGCGAGTATGAACAGTGTGATGGCAACGATGATGTCCATGGATTATTCCTTGCTTTCTGCGGCGGGACGTCCGGCTACGATGAGGGCGTCGTCAAGTTCCTCGTTCAGGTCGATGCTCAGACGACCGTCATGCACGAAGTGGGCGAGCACGTCGCCCACGTTGCGGGCGAGCAGGTTCGAGGCGGTGTTGGAAACCTCGCTGGCGAGATACGGGGCACCGATGATGGTCACTCCCCCATCGGTCACCTGCGTGCCGACGCGGGATCCCTCGACATTGCCGCCCAGGTCGCTGGCCGCACAGTCGACGATGACGGCACCGCGCTTGAGGCCGTCCACGCCGGCCTTGGTCAGCAGCATCGGAGGCTTGCGGCCGGGAACCTTGGCCGTGGTGATGATGACGTCGAACCCGGCTGCCTTCTGGTCGACGGCCGTCTGCTGGGCGGCCTGCTCCTCGGCGCTGAGCTGGCGGGCGTATCCGCCCTCGCCCTGCCCCTTGGAGAAGTCGAGACCGAGATCGAGGAACTTCGCGCCCAGCGACTCCACTTCGCCGCGCGAAGCGGGACGCACGTCGTACGCGGTGACCACGGCGCCCAGACGGCGGGCGGTGCCGATGGCCTGCAGGCCGGCGATGCCCGCGCCCAGGATCAGCACCTTGGCCGGGCGGATCGTGCCGGCGGCGGTCGTCATCATCGGGAAGAACGAGCCATAGGCGTTCGCCGCCACCAGCGCGGCCTTGTACCCCATGACCGAATTCTGGGACGTCATCTCGTCCATGGACTGCGCGGAGCTGAGCTGGCGAGGCAGCTTCTCCATCGCGACACCGACAAGACCGGCCGCCTGGAGGGCGTCCACATACGCGGCATCGGTGAACGAGCCGAGCATGCCGATCACCCATGTGCCGGCCTTGAGCCGCGCGACCGTCTCGGCAGACGGACGGTCCACGAATCCGAGCACGTCGGCGCGCGCGATCACATCGTCCGCGGCGACGACCTCGGCCCCCGCCTTGGCGTAATCATTGTCGGTATATTGTGCGGCGATTCCGGCGCCGCTCTGCACCAGGCAGGACACACCTGCTTTCTTCAACCGTGTGACGATATCCGGCGTCAATGCGACGCGGGTTTCGTCCTGCGATGTCTCGTTGAGGACACCGAACACCACGGTGGCTTTCTGGGTTTCAGCCATGAGAGCCCTTTCTTCGTCGAACTCAAGCGTTCTTTGCTTACCGTTGCAAGTGTACCGAAGGAATCGACTTTTGGCGCGTTCCGTTTCACCTGACGAATGGCCGCGGGCGAGCGGGCGACCCGCACGACGCTGTTTCCTACGCTACCGTAAGGTGAAAAGAGGCGTTTTTACGGGTAATATTTATGTGTTAAGCATTATCAGGCCTCCAAGGAGCGTCACGTGTCATTGTTCACCTCAGTAAGACAGCAAGCTGCGAATATCACGCAGAAGGCACTTCGTTTGGGAGGTGACTTCGCGCACCCGATCGGCGACGATTCCTCCAACGGCCCGGATTACGCGGAGAACGACGCTCTTGCCGCGAACGGCGAGGTCAGCCTCCCGAACACCGCCGAATGGGGGCCAGGATACCCGACCACGACGCTGATCGACAGCACGACGGGCCTGCTCACCACGAAGACCGAGGGCAACCCGCCACTTGACGAGGGCATGTCCATCTACGACATCTATGCGGACCGCGCCGAACGCATGGGCGACGAGCCGCTGTACACCTACAAGGACGACTCCGGCAAGTGGGTCACCAGCACAGCGAACGAGACGCTCGCCGACATCCGCAGCGTCGCCAAGGGCCTGCTGCACTACGGGCTGAAGAAGGGCGACGGCGTGGCGTTCATGTGCCGCACCTCCTACGCGTGGGATGTCACGGACGCTGCGGTCATGGCCTGCGGCGGCGTGCTCGCCACCATCTACGACACCGACTCCGCCGAGCAGATCCGCAACATCGTCAACAATTCGGACGCGCGGCTGCTGATCGTCGGGACCGCCGACATGCGCGACAAGGCAGAGGGCGCGATCGAGGAATGCCCGTCGCTGGAGACCATCCTGTGCATCGAGACCGGCGGCCTGGAGGAGATCAAGGCGTACGGGGCCGCGGTGAGCGATGAGGAGCTCGACGAGCGCATCGACTCGATCAAGAAGACCGACCTGTGCTCCATCGTGTACACGTCGGGTTCCACGGCGGCACCCAAGGGCGTGGAGATGACGCACGAGCACTACTGCACGACCGCGCTGAACCTGCCCGTCTACATGCCGGACCTGCTGCACAACAAGAAGAACTCCGTGCTGCTGTTCCTGCCGCAGGCGCACTCGTTCGCCCGCGCGATCAACTACATCTGCGTGGCGAGCAATATCAGGATCTACATCGCCCAGGGTATCAAGACGCTGATCGCCGACCTTCAGGTCGCCCGGCCGTCCGTGATGATCGTCGTGCCGCGTGTGTTGGAGAAGGTGTACAACGCGGCGTCCCAGAAGGCCGGCCACGGGCCGAAGGGCGTGGCGTTCGCCGCCGCGGTGGTCGCCGCGCAGAACTACATGAAGGAGCTGGGTGCCAAGGGCAAGGTCGGTGTGCTGGCCAAGACCCGCCGCGCCGCCTTCGACCCGATCGTCTACAAGACGCTGCGCGACGTGCTCGGCGGCCGCGCCCAGTGGATCGTCGCCGGCGGCGCCCCGCTGGATCCCGAACTGCTCGCGTTCTTCCGCGGCGCGAACGTGCCCGTGTACGAGGGCTACGGACTGACGGAGACGACCGCGCCGTGCGCGTTCAACCCGCTTGGCGTGCCGTACCATCAGGGTTCCGTCGGCATCGCCTTCCCCGGGTTCGAGCTGCGTGTCGCCGAGGACGAGGAGATTCAGGTCAAGGGCACCGCGGTGTTCCCGAAGTACCACAAGAACGAGGAGGCGACCGAAGGCTCGTTCACCGATGACGGATGGTACCGCACCGGCGACCTGGGCAGGCTCGACAACGACGGCTTCCTGTACATCACCGGCCGCAAGAAGGATCTGATCATCACCGCCGGCGGCAAGAACGTCGCCCCCGGCCCGATCGAAGAGGTCATCCAGCGCTGCGAGTTCGTCTCGCAGGTGCTGGTGCTCGGCGACAAGCGCCCGTTCATCTCCGCGCTGGTGACGCTTGACGAGGAGTCGCTGCGCCCCTGGCTGGAATCCAAGGGCCTCAACCGCGATATGACGATGGAGGAGGCCGCCTCCAACGCCGCGGTGCGCGCCGAAGTGCAGAAGTGGGTGGATCAGGCGAACGAGGGTGTGTCCCGCGCCGAATCGGTGCGTAAGTTCATCATCCTGCCCGAGGAGTTCAGCCAGGCGAACGGCCTGCTGACCGCATCGATGAAGGTGATCCGACCCAAGGTCATCCGGCGTTACGCCACACTGCTGAACACGCAGATGTACACCAAGAAGAAGTGACGCTCGACATCCTTCACGCGTGAGGCGGGTGGTTCAACACGATTTTGTTGAACCACCCGCCTCACGCCGTTTTATCGGTGCCAACGCCCGCGCGGCGCGCAATCAGAAGCCAAGCCTCTCCAGCTGCTTGGGGTCGGACTGCCAGCCCTTGGCGACCTTGACATGCAGATCGAGCTTGGCCTTGCCTCCGACGATGCGGTTGACCGGGGTGCGCAGCTTCTTCTTGACGCGCACCAGATGCTCGGCGCCGCGTCCGATGATGATCGGCTTCTGCGAGTCGCGCTCCACGTACACGGAGACCATGACCTGGATCTTGCCTTCGTATGACTGCCCGCTCTCGTTGTCTTCGGGCCGTTCGATGGAGTCCACAACGACGGCCAGCGAATGGGGCAGCTCGTCATCAAGCTCTTCGAGGAACGCGCCGCGGATCAGCTCGGCGATGGTGTCTTCCGGACGCTCCTCACTGACCTGGTCGTCCGGGTACATCTGCGGCCCCTCAGGGGTGTTGTCGATCAGCACCTGGCGGACCTCGTCGAGATTGTCGTGTTCCAGGGCGCTGACGGGCACGATGTCGGAGAAGTCGGCGAACTCGTTGATCTCGATCAGCTTGTCGATGAGCTGCTGGCGGCCCAGCTGGTCGATTTTGGTGACGATGGCGATCAGCGGAACCTTCCACGCGAACGTCCCGTCCTCGCCCTTGGTGGCGAAATCGGTGCGCAGACGGCTTAGGATGCGCTTGTCGCCGGGGCCGATCTCCTGGTCGGCGGGCAGCAGGAACGCGATGGCGTCGATATCCGACAGCGATTCCTCGACGATGTCGTTGAGACGCTGGCCGAGCAGTGTGCGAGGGCGGTGGATGCCGGGCGTATCAACCAGCACGAGCTGCGCGTGGTCGGTGGTGAGGATGCCGCGAATCGCCTTTCGCGTGGTCTCCGGGCGCGATGAGGCGATGGCCACCTGCTTGCCGATCAGCGCGTTGATCAGCGTCGACTTGCCGACGTTCGGTCTGCCGACAACCGCTATGAATCCGGAACGGTACGCCGGCTGGGATTCCTGCTCGTCAGTATTGGTCATATTCGTGTCATGCCTTTTCTTCGCGTTCGGTTTGGTCATTGTTTCTCTACGGTAGCGGTTCACCTTGTCATTGGGCGGACGGATCCGTCATTTGCCTTGCAGGGAGGCGGACTCGCCGTCCTGTTCGTCGCTGCGGGGCTCATCGTCGTCGGCTGCGGGATCCTGCGACCCGGCCGCCGGCTCCACGACGATCATCGACACCCTCTTGCGTCGGCCTGCCGTGTCGACGGCGGTGAGGCGCAGACCGCGCGTCACCGCGCTGGAGCCGACGATCGGGACGCGGCCCAGCAGCTTGGTGAGCAGGCCATATACGGTGTCGACGTCGTCCTCGTCGATGTCGATCTCGAACATCTCCTCAAGGGTGGCGATGGGAGTCCTCGCCGGCATCTTCCACTTGCGTTCGCCGATCTTCTCGGGCTCGGAATGCTGCGTGCGGTCGTGCTCGTCCTCAAGTTCGCCGACGATCTGCTCGATGGTGTCCTCGATGGTGACCAGTCCGGCGATGCCGCCGTATTCGTCGACGACGATCGCCACATGCTGCCGGGTCTGCTGCATGGCGTGGAACAGGTCATCCACCGGCTTCGACTCGGGAACCAGCATCGGCTGCCTGACGATGGAGGCGACATCGCGCTGCGAGGCGGCGGGATTGAACGCCGTGGCGCGCACGGCGTCCTTGAGATACGCCACGCCGATCAGATCGTCGACGTCGTCGCCGATCACCGGCACGCGGGAGAAACCGGACCGGGAGCACAGACGCAGCATGTCGGCAAGTGTGGCCGTGCGGTCCATGCAGATCATGTCGGTGCGAGGCACCATGATCTCGCGGGTCAGCGTCTCCGACAACGTCAGCACGTTGCGCAGCATCTCGGAGACTTCCGGATCGAAATCAATGGCCTCCACCAGGCGGTCGATGGTGGCACGCCCCTGTTCGAGCTGAATCTTCTCCAGCTCCTCGTCGTCGGACAGGTCCGATTCCTTGGAGCGACGCTTCTGACCCTTCTGCTCGCCCGCCTTCGCAAACGGCGTGATCGCGGTGGCGAACCTGACCAGTCCCGCCAAATTGAGCATGATGTCGATCGGCTTGCTGGCTCCCGCGGACCGCGGGCGGACCAGCACCGAGACGATGCCGACGATCAGCGCGAACAGGAAGCCGCACAGCAGCTGCAGCCAGATCGGCGCATCAAGCAGCGACGCCACGCACGCCACCAGCACGCCGTCGAACACGTTGCATGTGATGCGGAAGAACGCGCAGCTGCCCGAGGTGGCGTACCGGTTGGCGATGAGCCGCTGCACGGTATGGATCTTGCCGATCTTCTTCATCCGGATGAACTGGCTCGTCTCGGTGTCGGTCTGCACTTCGAGGATCTTGTTGTTCAGTCCTGCCCGTGTGACGCGCCCGACCGCACTTTCCGCGGCGGCCATGCTCAACGACAGCCAGACCAGCAGTGCGGCGACGACGACCAACGCGACAACCAGGATAATCGTGGACGTATCGGTCAACGGCATAGGAATCCTTCGTTTGAGTTCATGTGTTCAGCGCCGGTGACGGCATTGCCGCCGAACGGCGACGGGAAAAGACGCGTCATTCCGTTATCTGCCGTCCGCCGCCGTGCGACGCGTCGTATTCGGCAAGCGCGTCGGCCGCGCCCTTCGGCAATGTGGCCGGTTCGATGGTGATGCGGCGCACGGCCAGGAACGTGAGCAGCAGCTGCCGCTGCAGACCGAACATCTGCCTTTCCTGCTCCGGCGTGACATGGTCGTAGCCGAGCAGGTGGAGGATGCCGTGAATGGTGAGCAGCATCATCTCCTGCATGGTGCTGTGACCTGCCGCAGCCGCCTGCTGGGCCGCGACCCAGGGGCATATGACGAGGTCGCCGAGCACGCCCTCCATCGTGGTCTTGCCGTCGCCGGGCCTCAGCTCGTCCATCGGGAAGCTCATCACGTCGGTCGGGCCTTCCAGCGACATCCACCGCTCATGCAGCTCGGCTATGGGATCGGGATCCACGAACAGGATGGTCAGATCGGACTGGGTACTCACGCGCATCTGGTCCATCACCCACAGGCCCAGGTCGGAGAACGCCTTTGCGTCGATGTCCCAGATGGTCTCGTTGGTCACTTCCACGCTCATCGTGCGTCCTCCCGCGATTCCTTGCCTCGGTTGCGCCTGACACGGGTGGCGTCATGACGGTCGTATGCCTCGACGATGCGCCCGACCAGCTCATGGCGGACCACGTCCCCGGCGTCGAGATGGGCGAATGCTATGTCGTCGATGCCGCCCAGAATGCCCTCGATGGTGGCCAGACCGGATCGTGGCACGGCGAGGTCGACCTGCGTGACGTCTCCGGTGATGATCATCGTCGTGTTGAATCCGAGACGGGTGAGGAACATCTTCATCTGCTGTTCCGTCGTGTTCTGCGCCTCGTCGAGAATCACGTAGGCGTCGTTGAGCGTGCGTCCGCGCATGTACGCGAGCGGCGCGACCTCGATGGTGCCGTCGTCGAGATAGCGGTGCAGCTGGTCGGGGCCGAGCATGTCGGACAGCGCGTCATACAGCGGGCGCAGATAAGGGTCGACCTTGTCGTTGAGCGTACCGGGGAGGAAACCGAGGCTCTCCCCCGCCTCGACCGCCGGGCGCGTCAGGATGATGCGGCGAATACGCCTGTCCTGGAACGCGCGCACCGCCTTGGCCACGGCGAGGTAGGTCTTGCCCGTGCCGGCCGGGCCGATCGCGAAGGTGATGGTGTGGGCGTCCACGGCGTTGACGTAGGCGATCTGCCCCGCCGTCTTGGCACGCACGGGCTGCCCGGCCGCGAAAGTGATGACGCCGGGTATGCGAGGCTTGCGCGCATCCCCTGAACGCGCTGCACCGAGCGACGCACGGCCCCGCTCGGCGGACCTGCCGTATCCGGGGTGTTCGGCGCGGACCTTGTTGGGCAGCACGTCCTGGTCGAGCAGCCTGCGCACGGTGTCGGCGTCCATCGGGGCGCTGTACGCGGCCTGGATAATCGTATGGATGACGTCTTCGGCGCGAGAGGCCTGCGATTCGGTGGACTTCGAATGGGAGACGATGGCCACCCTGTCGCCGCGTACGATGATGGTCAGGTCAGGGAACGCGTGCTCGACCTGCCGGATGACCTCGTCGACCGGGCCGAAGACGGCCACCGGGTCAAGCTGCGACGGGATGGTGATGGTACGGGTCGTCGTTGTCACGAATCGCCCTACTCGTCGAGCTTCTCGCCGGTGAGCACATGCGCGTGCACGTGGAACACGGTCTGCCCGGCGTCGAGGCCGGTGTTGAACACCAGACGGTACGCGCCTGAGAACTCCTTGTCGGCGATGCCCTGGGCGAGCCCGACGATATGGGCCAGTTCCGCGGGATCGGCGGCGGCCAGCTCGGCGACGTTCGCGTAGTGGTCCTTGGGCACGATCAGCACATGCACCTTCGCCTTGGGATTGATATCCTTGAACGCGTACGTGGTGTCGTCCTCGTATACCTTCTCGCTGGGAATGCGCCCGTCGATGATCTTGCAGAACAGGCAGTCCTCGGACTTGCTCATATGCTCGCCGCTCCTTGCTGGCCGTGATGGAAATCTGCTTCCATGCTATTGCGTATTGAGGATATTCTCGGCTTCACGCGAAACGCCCCAACGCCCTCGACAGCAGCGACAGCGCCACCGGGCCCGCCGTCGATGCGCGCAGGATGTTCGAGCCGAGCACCACGCTCTGGGCGCCGGCCCCGACGAAATCGGACACCTCCTGCTCGCTGATGCCGCCCTCAGGCCCCACGACGACATTGATGCTGCGCGGCCGCCCGTCGGCGAGACAACGGTCGGCGAGCCGCGAGACCTCGTCCTCCACGGACGACCATGACATGGTGGCATCCTGGTGCAGCACGATCACCAGATCGCCATGCACGCACGCGCGCCTGCAGATGGCGACGACCTGCTTGCTTGAGACGCACTGCGCCAGTTCCGGCGACCACACGCGGCGCGACTGCTCGGTCGCCGCGTCGAGGACCTGCCGCCATTTGCGATCAGTACGGCCCGCCTTCCACTTGGCGATGGAACGATTGGCCTGCCAGGGGATTACCTCGTCGACGCCGATCTGGGTCGCCATGTCGATGGCCGCCTCGTCGTGACCGGTCTTCGCCAGCGCCTGGATGAGCACGAGCCGCGTGACCGGCTGCGGCTGCCGCCCGACGCGCTCGACGCTGACGAGACCGGCCTGCGCGTCGACGAGCGTGGTCTTGACGCACAGCCCCCGACCGTCGGTCAGCGACAGCCCGTCGCCCTCGGCGAGGCGCATGGCCCCCAAGGCATGGCGCTTCACCGAGGCCGGCAGCGTGATCGTCCACCCCGCGTTGAGACCATCGCCGTTCACCGGCACATCATCGGTGTCAGGGTCGAAAAGGAATACAGGATCAGTCATGGATACAAGGCTACAACATCCCCGCAAACACAGGCGACACGCCATGATTTGGCATCATCCGAAAATACCGATATAGTGTCTACTCGTTGTCTGAAAACGACACCTGTCCGGGTGGCGGAATGGTAGACGCGCAAGCTTGAGGTGCTTGTGCCTATTTTATACAGGCGTGTGGGTTCAAGTCCCATCCCGGACACCAGCGAAGACCCCTTGGAAACAAGGGGTCTTTCCATATATACATACCGTATGCGCAGACGGCCGCGCGCAATCGGGCCGACGACGGTACGACGACATGAGAACCCGAGGCACGCCCATGCAATTCATCACCATCGACTCCATCGACGACGAGCGGGTTGCCGCATATACGAACCTCACCGAAATCCAGCTGCGCAACCGGCTCGAACCCGAGCGTGGCCTGTTCATCGCCGAATCGCCTAAGGTCATCGACCGCGCGCTCGCCGCGGGCCGCGAACCGATCTCGCTGCTGGTCGAAGAGCCGTGGATCGAAGGCATGTCACAGACCTTCGACGTCGTCGACAAACAGTGGGGAACGGACATCCCCGTATACGTGGCCTCCCCCGAGCAACTGCGCCAGCTCACCGGATACCGCCTCCACCGAGGGGCGCTTTCGGCGATGCGGCGCTGGCCGCTGCCAAGCGTCGAGGAGACATGCCGCGACGCTCGCCGCGTGGCGGTCATGGAGAACATCGTCGACCACACCAACGTGGGCGCACTGATGCGCTCGGCGGCCGCGTTGGATGTCGACGCGGTGCTGGTCACCCCGTCGTGCGGCGACCCGCTGTACCGGCGCGCCGCGCGCGTGTCCATGGGCACCGTCTTCCAGATACCGTGGACGCGCATCGGAGGCGACGACAAGCATTTCTGGCCGCGCCGAGGACTGGAGGAACTGCGCTCGCTGGGATTCACCACGGTGGCGATGGCGCTGAGCGACGACTCGATATCGCTGGACGAGCTGACACGCCGGCTGAACAACAGTCCCGAATCCGCGGACCACATCGACAAACTGGCGCTGATCTTCGGCACGGAAGGCGACGGCCTGTCACGTCACACCATCGCGGGCGCAGACCTGACCGTGAAAATCCCGATGTCCCACGGCGTCGACAGCCTCAACGTCGCCGCGTCCAGCGCCGTCGCCTTCTACGCGACATCCCCGAAGCGCGCGGAACAATAAGAACAGATCGGATATTTTTCATGACTTTTTCATGACGCGCAACGCCATTTCCTTGCGCTCACGGGGAAATGTGCAATTATTGTTTCTGTAGGCTCCGGCAACGAAGCAGGGGCGGACAGGCAGACGGTGTCATCAGACGCTGTGAACAACGAGAGGAGCACTCAGATGGCGAAGAACAAGCAGAAGATTCTCTCCATCGTCCTGGCAGGCGGCGAAGGCACGCGCCTCATGCCGCTGACACGTGACCGTGCAAAGCCGGCCGTACCGTTCGGCGGCGTATTCAGACTGATCGACTTCCCCTTGAGCAACCTGGTGAATTCGGATTACCGCCATATCATTGTGCTGACCCAGTACAAGTCGCATTCCCTTGACCGTCACATCTCGCAGATGTGGCGTTTCTCGTCGTTGCTCGGCAACTATGTCTCCCCTGTGCCCGCACAGCAGCGTCTGGGCAAGCACTGGTATCTCGGGTCGGCCGACGCGATCTATCAGACCATCAACATCATCGAGGACGTCCAGCCCGACATCGTGGTCATCGTCGGCGCCGACCACGTCTACCGCATGGACTTCGGCCAGATGGTCGAGCAGCACATCGAATCGGGTGCGGAGTTCACCGTGGCAGGCATCCGCCAGCCGCTTGAGGAGTCCAACCAGTTCGGCGTGATCAACGTCGACCCGAACCACCCCAACATGATCCGCGAATTCCAGGAGAAGCCGGCGACGACCGAAGGCCTGCCCGACGACCCGAACTCGTTCCTCGCTTCGATGGGCAACTACGTCGCCAACACGGACGCGCTGTTCGATGCGCTCGCCAAGGACGAGAAGGCCACGGACACCAAGCACGACATGGGCGGCGACATCGCGCCGTACTTCGCCTCGCGCGGCGAGGCCGGCGTGTACGACTTCAACTCCAACGTCATTCCCGGCTCCACGCCGACCGACCACGCCTACTGGCGCGACGTGGGTACGATCAAGCAGTTCTATGACGCTCACATGGACCTGATCGCCTACGTGCCGGAGTTCAACCTCTACAACCAGGCATGGCCCATCTACACGAACTCGGGCACGCTGCCCCCCGCGAAGTTCGTGCATGCCGGCCGCGATCGTCTCGGCCACGCGACCGACTCCATCGTCTCCCCCGGCGTCATCGTCTCGGGCGGCGAGGTGCATCATTCCGTGCTGTCGCCGAACGTGCGCATCCATTCGTGGGCCCAGGTGGTCGACTCCGTGCTGTTCGACGGCGTCATCGTCAACCGTCGCGCCCGCGTGTACAAGGCGATTCTCGACAAGAACGTTGTGCTGACCGAGAACTCCACGGTCGGCATCGACACCGAGAAGGACCTCGCCCGCGGCTTCACCGTGACGCCGGAAGGCATCACCGTCGTGCCGAAGGGCACCATCGTGGACGACTGATCGGCTCGGATATACGTTCAGGGGGTTTGCCGGATTCACGGCAAACCCCCTCAACTATATTCACGTGTCTTCGGCTGTACAGAGAAGCCGCAGACACGGATGAGGTCAGTACTTCGGCATGTTGTCGAAATTGAAACCGAGTGCGGCCAGCTGCTCGCGCCCCTCGGGCGTGATCTTGTCCATCGTCCAGCGAGGCTGCCACGTCCAGTCGATGCGGAACTCCTCCACAAGACCCGCCAGCGTGCTCGCGCACTCGTCCTCGATGAGGTCGGTCAGCGGGCATGCGGGCGTCGTCAGCGTCATCGTGATGATCGCGCGGCCAAGCTCATCGATCTCGATGCCGTAGACCAGACCGAGGTCGATGACGTCGATGCCCAGCTCCGGGTCGATAACCTGATGCAGGGCCTCCTTCACATCCTCGGCGGTGGCACGGCCGATATCGTCGATGGCCTTGAGCGGAATGTCATCCTCGCTGCTGTGCTCGCCATCCTCGCACTCGCTCTTCGGATGGCGGCCGCACGCGCACATCTCGACGCCGCCATCGCTTTTGGGGGCAGGATGGCCGTTGGGGAACCCAGCCGCAAGCTGCGGGTTCGCCATCACGCGGCGCGCCGCCTCCTCGTCGCCCAGAACCTTGCTCACCGAATCGAACACGGAAGCCTGCGGCTCAGGAACCAGATTGTCGCTCATATCTCTCCAGTCGTTAATCGCGAAACCGTTAAATCAAGAGTACAACTCGGACCGCTCTCATGGCAGTGCGGTGACCGTTTATTTCGCCGCCAGCGCCTTGGCGACGGAGTCGCGCATGCCCTCCCAGCCAAGCAGCGCGCACTTGATGCGCATCGGGTACTTGGACACGCCCTGGAACACCACGGCGTCCTCCAGCTTCTCCTCCTTGGCCTCGTCCTGCAATCCAGCACCGCGCGACTCCATGAGCTCATGGAAGTCGCGGAACAGCTCCATCGCCTCGTCGACGGTCTTGCCGGCGCACAGGTCAACCATGACGGACAGGCTCGCCTGCGAGATCGAGCAGCCGTGGCCGTCCCACACCAGACGCTCGATGGTGTGCGGCTCGCTGTCGGAGACCTCGGCGTGAACCGTCGCCTCGTCACCGCAAGTGGGGTTGAACTGGTGGGATTCGCCCGGCGTGCAGTATTCGTGGCTGGCGCGCACGGTCGTGTCGGCCGGTGCGGAGCCCTGTTCCTTGGACACGTCCGCCGCGAAATGCTCACGACCATGCGGGTCACGCGCGGCCTCAAGAATCACTTCCTGATACATCTGCTCAAGATCGTCGCCGCTCATGCCGAAATCACCCATCGGTCAATCCCTTCCCATGCATAGCGCTCGATAGCGCTCGATATCATTCACGAACACGCGAAACGCCGTCCGCGTGAGATTCCGTGGATATTATGCCACATGCCGTGACAGTATCCCGTGGGAGTCATACGCGAACGGCGTAAACGCGACACGTATCACAGTCCGAAGAACGGACGAACCTTCGCCACGGCCTCGACCAGGGCGTGAGCGTCGTCGACGCTGTTGTACACGCCGGAGGATGCGCGGTTCGACGCATACAGACCGAAGTGGCGGTGCACCGGCTGGGCGCAGTGATGGCCGACGCGGATGGCGATGCCTTGCGCGTCGATGAACTGCCCGACGTCATGCGGGTGTACGCCCGCAACGTCGAACGCCACCGTGCCGATGCGGTTCACGTTCTCGCGCGGCCCGAGAATCCGCACGCCGTCGATGTCGCCCATCTTGAGCAGTTCGGCGGCGATCGTGCGCTCATGCGCCTCGATGTTCTCAAGCCCCACGTTCATCATCCATTCAGCGGCCACACCGGCTGCGACCACCTGGGCGACCGGCTGCGTACCGGCCTCGAAACGGGCCGGAGGCACCATGTACTGCGCGGGCTGGTCCATCCACGCGAGCTCGACCATGGAACCGCCGAAATTCGCCGGCGGCAGGGCCTCCAACAGCTCACGGCGCCCGTACAGGAATCCCACCCCGGTGGGACCGTACATCTTGTGGGCGCTCCACGCGGCGAAATCGACGTCAAGCGCGTGGAAGTCGACCTTGAGGTGAGGCACCGACTGGCATGCGTCAAGGATGAAGATCGCGCCGACCTCATGGGCACGGCGGATGATGGGCGCGATGTCGGTGATGGCACCCGTGGTGTTGCCCACGTGCGTGATGGCGACGACCTTGGTGTGTTCCGTGATCACCTCATCGGCGGTATCCGAGCGGATGCGGCCGTCTTCGGTCAGATCGAACCATTTGAGCGTGGCACCGGTGCGGTATGCCAGCTCCTGGAACGGCAGCAGCACGGAATGGTGCTCGGCCTTGGATACGACGATCTCGTCGCCGGGCTTGAGAGCGAACCGTTTCGCCGCCTCTCCCCCACGGCCCAGACTCGCGTTGCCGAACGCGGTGGCAAGAAGATTCAGTCCCGCGGTGGCCCCGGCGGTGACGACGATCTCCTCGTTGCCCTCCTCGGCGTTGGCTCCGACCAGGCGGGCGACCTTCGCGCGGGCGTCCTCGAACGCCATGGTGCTGAGGGCCGCCAGCTCATGCGCCCCGCGGTGCACGCCGGCGTTGATCGTGCGGTAGAACTCGCTCTCCGCATCGATCACGCACTGCGGCTTCTGCGAGGTGGCCGCGGAATCCAGATAGACGAGCGGATGCCCGTGGATCTGCTGATCCAGAATCGGGAACTGCGCCCGAATCGCCGTAAAATCAACCATTGTTTCCCTTAGATTCAATGTCCTGCCGATATGTCGTTTTTCAGTTATCCGCTTATTCGCTCGCCGCTTCCAGCGGTGGATCATGCTTCCGGCGGTGGCCGCGGGGTGCAGGGATGTCCTGTTCCCGGGATCGCTTCAGGCCGCTCGGGCCAAGTTTACGGTCGGGAATAGTACACCCCCAGGCAATGCGACCACACCTCAAACGCAACGAAACGAAGAAATCAGGCCAGAGCCGATTCGGAGTCGGAGCCTTCGGGCAGGTACTTGTCGTAGCCGGTCTCTTCGAGTTCGTCGGCAAGCTCGGGACCGCCGGTCTTGACGAAGTGGCCGTCTGCGAACACATGCACGATGTCGGGCTTGATGTACTTGAGGATGCGCGTGTAGTGCGTGACCATCAGGATGCCCAGTCCGGTGCTCTCCTTGGCGCGGTTCACGCCTTCGGACACGATGCGCAGGGCGTCCACGTCGAGGCCGGAATCGGTCTCGTCCATGATGGCGAACTTCGGCTTGAGCAGTTCGAGCTGGAGCACTTCGGCGCGCTTCTTCTCGCCGCCGGAGAAACCTTCGTTGACGGAACGCGACGCGAACTTCGGGTCCATGCGCAGCTTCTTCATCGCGGCGCCGAGCTCCTTGGTCCAGGTGCGGATGGCGGGGGCCTTGCCGTCGACCTCGGTCTTGGCGGTGCGCAGGAAGTTGGTCATCGACACGCCAGGAACCTCGACCGGATACTGCATGGCGAGGAAGAGTCCTTCCTTGGCGCGCAGGTCGGGGGTCTGCTTGAGGATGTCGACGCCGTCGAGCAGCGCCTCGCCCGAGTCGACCTCGTACTTGGGGTGGCCGGCCAGCGTGTAGGCGAGCGTGGACTTGCCTGAGCCGTTGGGGCCCATGATCGCGTGGGTCTCGCCGGAATGCACAGTGAGGTTCACGCCTTTGAGGATCTGCTTGCGACCCTCCTTGGTCTCCACGGATGCGTAGAGGTCCTTGATTTCGAGAGTGTGCTGTTCGGCCATCGTTACTTATCCTCCAATACGGCTTTCATGGCGTCGCTTTCGCCGCGGGCGAGGCGGCGGTCGATTACGTTCATCAGGTGTTCGGCGATGAATGGCACGCCGATCTCTTCGACGAGTTCTCCGAAGAACCCGCGTACGACGAGCTTGCGGGCCTCCGTTTCGGGGATACCTCGCGACTGCAGATAGAACAGTTCCTCGTCGTCGAAACGGCCCACGGAGCTCGCGTGTCCGGCGCCGATGATGTTGCCATTCTCGATTTCGAGGTTCGGCTCCGAATCGGCGATCGCGCCCGGGGTGAGCACGAGGTTGCGGTTGAGCTCATACGAGTCGGTGCCCGGCGCTGTCGGCGCGATCAGCGCATTGCCCACCCAGGTGGAGTGCGCGTCCTTGCCGTCGAGCGCGCCCTTGTAGACCACACGGGACTTGCACTCGGGATGGTTGTGCACCACCATCGTGCGGTGTTCGATGTGCTCGCCGGGGTCGACGAAGTAGATGCCGAGCATGTTGAGGTCGCCCTGCTCGCCGCCGAAGTCCTGATCCATGCGGATACGGACCACGTCGCCGCCGAGTGTGACGACGGAGTGGCGCAGGGATGCGCCCTCGCCGACGTGGATGCGCTGGTTGCCGACGTGCTTGGAGCCCTTCTCCCACTCCTGCACGAAGGTGGTGGAGACGTGGGAGTTCTTGCCGGTGACGATTTCCACGCCTTCGGCGAGACGGGCCAGACCGTGGTGCTCGACGATGACGTCGGCGTGGGCCTCATCGGCCGTCGAGATGACCAGATGCAGGGCATCGAGGTCGTCGCCGCTGCCGATCACGTTGACCAGCACCGGCTGGGCGATCTCGCCCGACAGCTCGATCACCGTTGCGGTACGCCCGGAATTCCACTCGACGGCGGCCGCCCGATCGCTGGGCTTGGAGACCGTGCCGGAGACTCCTTCGCCAAGGGCGCACTGGCTGACGGCCACGTGCTTTTCGTCGACCGCGGTGCCATCGGCGTAACTGATCGCGATGGTCGTCTCCCCGCTCGGCTTGAACACGTCGAAGAACTCTCCGATGCGGTCGAGCGGCGTGTAGCGCCAATCGTCCTGCTTGCGCTCCGGCGCGGCGAAATCGTTCACATCGAACGAGCGCGGCTCCCTGTCGGCGCTCGACGGCATGGCCGCCGGCACCGCGTACGGGTCGTTCGGATCCGCGACGGGAATGGTGATTTCAGTATTGTTCGATGCCATGGGAATCAGCCCACCGATCCTTCCATCTGCAGTTCGACCAAACGGTTCAGTTCGAGCGCGTACTCCATCGGCAGCTCGCGGCTGATCGGCTCGACGAAGCCACGCACGATCATGCCCATGGCCTCCTTCTCCTCAAGGCCGCGGCTCATCAGATAGAACAGCTGATCCTCGGAGACCTTGGAGACCGTGGCCTCGTGGGCCATCGTCACGTCGTCCTCACGCACGTCCACATGCGGGTACGTGTCGGAACGGCTGAAGTCGTCCACCAGCAGGGCGTCGCACACGGTGGAGTTCGACGAGCCTTCGGCTCCGTCGACGATCTTGACCAGTCCGCGGTACGCGGAGCGGCCACCGCCGCGCGAAATCGACTTGGCGACGATCGTGGAGCTGGTGTGCGGAGCGAGATGAATCATCTTCGCGCCGGTGTCCTGATACTGGCCCTTGCCGGCGAAGCCGAGGGACATGGTCTCGGCCTTGGCGTACGGCTCGGCGAGAATGCACGCCGGGTACTTCATCGTGGCCTTGGAGCCGATGTTGCCGTCAACCCATTCCATCGTGCCGCCCTCGCGCACGTAGGCGCGCTGGGTGACGAGGTTGTAGACGTTGTTCGACCAGTTCTGCACGGTGGTGTAGCGCACGCGCGCATGCTTCTCGACGATGATCTCGACGATGGCGGCGTGCAGCGAGTCCTCGGACCAGATCGGGGCGGTGCAGCCCTCGACGTAGTGCACGTAGGAGCCTTCGTCGGCGATGATCAGCGTACGCTCGAACTGGCCCATGGCCGGCGTGTTGATGCGGAAGTAGGCCTGTAGCGGGATGTCCACGTGCACGCCCTTCGGCACGTACACGAACGAGCCACCGGACCATGCGGCAGTGTTGAGGGCGCCGAACTTGTTGTCTTCGGGGCTCACGACGGTGCCGAAGTACTTCTTCACCAGGTCGGGGTATTCGCGCACGGCGGTATCGGTGTCCACGAAGATCACGCCCTGGTCGGCGAGGTCCTTCTGGATGGAGTTGTAAATCACTTCGGACTCGTACTGCGCGGCCACGCCGGAGACCAGACGGCTTTTCTCGGCCTCGGGGATGCCCAGTCGGTCGTAGGTGGAGCGGATGTCGTCCGGCAGCTCCTCCCACGTCTTGGCCTGCTTGTCGATCGGCTTGACGTAGTACTTGAAGTCGTCGGCGTTGAATCCGCTCAGGTCCACGCCCCAATCGGGCATCGGCTTCTCAAGGAACGCCTTGAATCCGCGCAGACGCATGTCGAGCATCCACTGCGGCTCGCCCTTGTCCGCGCTGATGTCACGCACGACCTGTTCATCGATGCCGCGCTTCGCGGCCTCGCCGGCCGCGTCGGAATCATGCCAGCCGTAGGTGTAATCACCGAATTGCTGGATGATCTCGTCATCCTTTTTGAGTTTCTCTTCGTCCACACGCTGGCGATCGGCCACATACTGGCTCATCTCCACGTCGGACGCGGCGTTGGGCGCCTGCTGGGTGTCGCTCACCTTGACGCTGCCTCCTATTCATCACATAGTTCCTACGTTAAGTTAGCAGAACCTCACGGCGAACTCCACAGCAGACCCGCATGTTGGCTTAGCGCAAAACGTGAGCTTGCTTATATTGCGATTTCTTCGCAATGATCGCCGGACCGGCACTAAACAACGATGGGGATGCCCTTTCGGGCATCCCCATCGTCGCGTATCAGTCTACTCTTAAAGCCACACGCTCAGGCCTGACGGGCTTCCTGATGATCCAGCGCGGCCTTGACGAGCCCCGCGAACAGGGGGTGGGGCTTGGTCGGGCGGGACTTGAACTCCGGGTGAGCCTGGGTGCCGACATAGAACGGGTGCACATCCTGCGGCAGCTCGACGAACTCGGTGAGCTCGCCGTCCGGGCTCTGACCGGAAATGCGCAGGCCCCCCTCGCGCAGGAGATCCTTGTAGGCCACGTTCACCTCATAGCGGTGGCGGTGACGCTCGGTGACATGCGTGGTGCCGTACAGCTGCGCAACGAGGGAGTCCTCCTCCAGCTCGGCCGGGTAGCTGCCCAGACGCATGGTGTGGCCCATGTCGCCGTGGCCGGCGACGATGTCCTTCTGCTCCTCCATCGTGGCGATGACCGGGTTGGAGCAGTCGGGCTCGAACTCGGAGGAGTTCGCGTCCTCGATGCCCAGCACGTGGCGAGAGTATTCGATGACCATGGACTGCAGGCCGAGGCACAGGCCGAGAGCAGGCAGCTTGTTTTCGCGCGCGTACTTGAGCGCGCCGATCTTGCCGTCGATGCCGCGGATGCCGAAACCGCCGGGGATGACGATGCCGTCGACCTGGTCAAGCGCGGCGGCCGCGCCTTCCTCGGTCTCGCACTTGTCGGCGGCGACCCACTTGACGTTGACCTTGGCCCAGTTGGCGAAGCCGCCGGCCTTGATGGCCTCGGTGACGGACAGGTAGGCGTCCGGCAGGTCGATGTACTTGCCGACGATCGCCACGTTGACCTCGTGCTTGGGGTGGTGCACGCGCTCCAGCAGGTCAGCCCACTCGTCCCAGTCGACGTCGTGGAACGGCAGCCCCAGCTCGCGCACCACGTAGGCGTCAAGGCCCTCGTCGAACAGGATGCGCGGCACGTCGTAGATGCTCGGCGCGTCCACGCAGTTGACCACGCCCTCCTCATCCACGTCGCACATCAGGGAGATCTTGTCCTTGATGGACTTGTTGAGCGGGCGGTCGGAACGCAGCACCAGCGCATCCGGGGAAATGCCGAGCTGGCGCAGCATCATCACGGAGTGCTGGGTCGGCTTGGTCTTGAGCTCGTGCGCGGCGGAGATGTAGGGCACCAGGGAGACGTGCACGAACATGCAGTTCTCGGCGCCGAGGTCGCGACGCACCTCACGGGCCGCCTCCAGGAACGGCTGGGATTCGATGTCGCCGACCGTGCCGCCGATTTCGGTGATGATCACGTCGACATCATCGCTCGCCTGGGCGCGCATGCGGGACTTGATCTCGTTGGTGATGTGCGGGATGACCTGCACGCACTGGCCGAGGTACTCCCCCGCGCGTTCCTTGCGCAGCACCTCCTGATAAATCTGCCCGGTGGTGACGTTGGCCTTCTGGGAGAGGAACACGTCGAGGAAGCGCTCGTAGTGGCCGATGTCGAGATCGGTCTCGGCACCGTCTTCGGTCACATAGACCTCGCCGTGCTGGAACGGGTTCATGGTGCCCGGATCGACGTTGATGTACGGGTCGAGCTTCTGCTGCAGCACATGGATGCCGCGGCTGCGCAGCAGACGACCGAGCGAGGAGGCGGTCAGGCCTTTTCCGAGGGATGAGACCACGCCACCGGTAACGAAAATGTGCTTGGTGATGTGTTCTTGAGAATTGCCATGTTGTCTTCTAACCATGGAATTTCACTGTATCATCTGCCTATGACGGATTCCTGTGCGGCATGATCGGGCCGCCGCCCGCGCAACGGCCCGCAGCGTTGCCCCCCCCTCGTATGTACTTGCGGCACTTGTCCACAATCCCGACCGAAAGCGTGTCGGTTATCCACACGCCATCCACAACACGCCCGAAGGCGAGCCTTCGACCACATAGGTCGGAATCCTCCCGATGCCGCGCCCGCATGCGATAGCGTTCGGGAATGAGAGGCAACACCGATAAGGGGGACAACATGAATGGGAAATCAGCATCAGGAGGATGGCGAGGATGCCCACCGCAACGGCTCGCTGGCCGTCTCGGACTGCGGGCTGCGGCGGTCGCGATCATGGCGGCGTTGGCCATGTTGCCGCAGGTCATGTCCATCAGCGCGTTGCGCTCGGAGCCCGCGCATGCAGCGATGAGCGGCATCACGCTTCGCGCCGGGGAGAATCTCACGCTTGCGGGTCACGCGTTCACCGTGACGCGCATCGGCCGATATGACGATGTCAGGCATGCCGACGGTACAGTGACCGGATTCGATGTCGTCGGCGACACGGCATCGAACGCATGGGCGCGCGACGCCATCGACACGATGAACCTGGCATTGCAGGAAAACGGCGGCGAGCTCATCACCGTCCATCCGGGCGGTGACGAAGCGGGCGCCATCGCGCGAATCACCGATGCGAGCGTATTGCGCCGGCTCGCCAAGGCACTGGCCGAGTCCGACGCCAAGCCCGCTCCCGCTGCCGCCGAACAATCCACCCTCCATGCCACGCTGACGATCGACGTGCCGGATGGCTGGTACCTGATCGAGGACTCGCAGGGACTGCCGATGATTCTGGGGACCGCGATTGACGGCATGCATACCGGCGAGCAGCGGCTCGGCGAGGCGACGGTAAAGGCGAAGGCCGTGGAGGTGTCCAAGGCCCTGCTGATCGAAGGCGAACCGCATGATTCGGGCAGTCTGACCGTCGGCGCCACCGCACGCTGGCGTGTCACGTTCACCCTGCCCCACACCGGCGACGGCACCCGCACCGCGGGGCGCATCATCGACCGGCCGACCGGGCAGCGGTACGTCGACGGCAGTCTCACGGTCCGGCTCTCGGACGGCACGGACGTGACCGCGCTGCTCGACGTGGTCGCCGGCGGCGGCACGATACCCGCGAGCGCCCTCGTGCCGGGCGACACGCAGGCCGACGTGCCGGAGCATGGTTTCGGCGCCAGGCTGGACCGTCTTATCGAGGCGCATTCGAGTGCCATGGTCATCTGCGAGTTCTCGACCGTGATTGTCTCCACGCCGGATGGGCGTCATCCGCAGCATGTCAGGGGCGAGTTCATGTATTGGGATGGCGTCGATACCGTCGTCATGCCGCCGAGCGAAAGCGAGATCCCGGTCGATTCGTTCGCGTTCACCGTGCGCAAGGTGTCGTTCGACGATCCGGAGACCATGCTCGACGGGGCGGCGTTCCTGTTACGCGAGTCGGCGACCGGGGCGTGGCTTGTCCATGACGCCGATGACGGGTCGTGGAGTGCGGTGATCGATCGGGCCGATGTCGTCGCGAGGATATCGGGAGACACCAATGGCGATGGCATCGTCGACGGGCGCGACAGTCCCGCGGATGCCGGTCTGATACGGTTCTCAGGTCTTGCGGCCGGGGAATACGAGGTCATCGAGACGCAGGCGCCCGAGGGGTATTCTTCGAGCGCCCTTGCATTGCCGACGGCACGCGTGCGCATCGCGGATGATGGTTCGATAAGCGTCGCGGGTATGGGTTCGGCCGCCGGTCTGGTCGCATTGTCATCCGATGGCATGGTTCAGGTGGGCAACGTCACCAACTTGAGGCAACTCCCCGCAACCGGCGGGTCATGGAGCCGGGAAGCATGTCTGACCGTCGCGTTGCTGCTCGTCTGCGGCTCGTTGTGGGTGGGTCTGCGTCATCGGTCGGGGATACGCATCCATCCGCAACGGTGATGTCTGGCACGTGAGCGGACGGACGACGAGGAGAAAACGATGACGGAGAATATGGCAGCGAAAGGTGCCTCGAAGGAAGGCGCCGCGACGAAGACGTTCTGGGCCGACCATACCGTTCCACGGCGAGCGAAACCTTTGGACGGGAAGCAGGATCAGCTGGACCGAACAAGATATCAATATATCCATATAGCCGCAAGCGCATTCGCAGGACTGGTGGCGCTCGCAATCTGCGCGTGCTGGGCAATGCTCGTCCCTCCCGCAGCGGCGGACACGCAACCATCGGACGCGATGGCATCGGTCATCGAAACGGATGTGCCAATGGCAACAGTCCCGTCAGCCGCTGCGGCAAACGGCCTTGATGTGGTCGATCTCATCGGCACGCCGACCGTTCACGCCCGTTACGGGGCATTCGTGTTCGGCACGACTTCGATCGACCTGACGGCAGTCAACCATGATGGCGGGTTCGCCGAAACCGTCACCGCGAACGGCGACCGACGGTGGACTCCCACGGTCAAGGGGGCGACGTTCACCATACCGCATGTCGGGCGTTGGACGAAGTCGGATGGCGGCGAGCATTGGCTGAACGCGGCATTGACGTTCGACGACTGGCGGCGTGGATACCTTCAGGCGAACGCAAACGGATATCTGAATGTGTGGGCCGGCAAGAAGGGCGACGGGTCAACTGACCGCTCTTTCGCCGAAATCACCGTCCAGTTTCGACTTGACGACGGAAATCTGCCTGATGGGCTTATGGGCGTGACCGGCTTCACCGACCTTGACGGCGACAACAACGTGATGGAGGGGTGGGAGCTGCTGTCGGGCTTCGATGCCGCCTACGTCCGCGGCGACGCTCACATGAAACCCTACGGGACGAACGGCTGGGTAGGAACCACCGACGCCAACGCGCACATCGCCGACGAGCACGGGATGAAGCATTATCTCGGCGCCACATTCGTCGGGCATACGATTCGCGTGAGGTATTCCATCAGTGGCAATGATCAGCGTGGCAGCGCTTTCTACCCGCTGCCGTCCACGATGCTGCATCGGCTGTCCTATGACCTGAATGGTGGATCCGGCACCGACCCGATATCTGCGGGAGCTTCCGTCACCGACACTGCTGCGGGACCCGGCTGCATGGCGTGGCATGAACGGGATTCCACCGTGACGCTGGCCACGGCGCAGACCGATCATGACTGTTGGGATGCGGGCATGATCGGGAAAACCGGCAAGAACGGCGCCATGCGCTTTCTGGGATGGAGCGAACAACGTTCCGCCGACGTAACGACGCAGGAGGAGATGAGCAAGGCGCGGATAGTCTCCACGACCACGGTCCCGGCTTCGGGCCGCACCGTGTATGCGGTATGGGCACACAAGGACCTGCCGCTGATCACGCTGCCCTCCACTGGCGTCACAGCTGACGGCGTCTTCGGCACCGCACAAGGCATGACGCGCACGACATGGCCGGTGATCGCAGTCTCGGCCGGTCTCATGATGGCGTGGCACAGGAGGAGGGCGCGCAATCCGCCCGCGTCACGGCGGAACCATGCGTAGGAGGTCTCTCCCCCGCCGGTATCCCCTGCCCGCAAGACCGGCGAATGATCGTCCTTCTGACGTCAGTGAACGCCTTGGAACCTCAGCGTCGTGCGGCCACACAATACCGTTCGATTACGCAGTGCCGTTCGATCATATAGTGCGATTTGAAAGTCGCACGGAATGGCGTCGGCGCGAGAAATCCCGCCGTGCGGAGGCGCGTTCCCGCCTGCTGTACATCGCAACATCGTCGATGTTGGCCATCATGTCATGCGTCTTGGCCTGCCTCTGGGCCAGCTCTGCGGGAGCGGGCATGGCATCCGGCGACACGGCATGGAGAACCGCGTCCTCCATGCAATCGTCGCCTCGAAACGAAACCGGCATGACGAACGAAACCGGAATGACGGTTGACGAAGCACAGGCATACAACCGGAGGCTCATTGATTCAGGGCAATACGATCTCGGGCAACCGGATGCCGAGCAACAGAACGGCTCCGGAGATTCGGGCACGGTCATCGGCAGGATACTGATTCCGACCATATCGACTGACTTGCCCATCCGCCAGAGCTCTGACGCAGAGACGCTGCGGCTCGGTGCCGGCCTGCTACACGACACCAGTCTGCCCGTCGGAGGCCCTGGCTCGCATGCGGTCATTACTGCGCACAGCGGTCTTCCGGACGAGAGCATGTTCTCCCGATTAGATGAACTCGGCAAGGGTGACCTGTTTTACCTGAAGACGAACGGAGATACACTCGCCTATCGCGTGGCCGAAATCCAAGTCATCGATCCGACGGGCACCATCGATGATTTCTCCATGTTGCGCGCGCAAGAAGACCGTGACCTGGTGTCACTGCTGACGTGCACGGGCATGGGCAACACCCGGCGGCTCCTAGTGACGGGCGTTCGCAATGCCATACCGAGTGAGGCCCCGGAACCGCAGGATGCACCGCAAGACGATCGATCCCGATATATGGGCTTCATGCCGACGATCCCGGCAACGACGATTCCCCTCGTGACGTTCACACACGCAATCGGCACGGAACTTCAAAGGCTGTTACGGAATCGTACCAATAGCCTCATATCCCGCCATGCCACACGAACAACGGCCTCTGCATCATCCCGCCAAAGCCCCATCCCGACACCATCAAATGGGACTTTGGCGGGATAAGACCTACAGCAACAATGCACCCTCATATCTTGGCATCAAACATGGGGGTATGGATGCAACACCCGTTGATTTTGACGGGGGTATATAAGGGGGTTACTATGGGGAAAAACCTGAAAGCATATGATGAGGTATGTGATTGTATGGGGATTTTCGATGACCTGACTGGGACAATCGGCATGGTTGATGATGACAGGCGGTCATTGGATTCGCTGGAGCGTCTCGTTCTCGAAATGACGCCTGGACTGCGCATAGCCTGGTCGGTCATCGACGGGCCGCGCGCCGTGAGCCTGACGCTGGACGCCCGGACGAGACCAGATCTGGTCCTGGTCGACCTGTCGATGGAATCCATGTCGGGCGTCATGGTATGCCGTCGTATCCGCCGACGCGACAGCATGGTGAAGCTTCTGGCCATGACCTCGTTCGCCAAGGAGACGTTCGGATTCGACGTGGCGCAGGCCGGCGCCCAAGGACTGGTCAGCAAGAACGACGAGCAGGAAATACTCGAAGGCTTGGCGACGGTACTTGGCGGAGGCGTTTACGGTGATTTCGGGTTCGTTGACGCCCGTGCCTCATTCGACCAACTCGCGCATGAGACGCCGAAACGGGCTGACCTGGTCTCCAACCGCGAAGTGCAGGTGCTCGATCTTATGTCGCGTGGGCTGACCGACCTATCGATAGCGAAACGGCTCGGCATTAAAGCGGCCACCGTGCGCAAGCACGCGCAGTCATCCATGCAGAAGCTCAACGCCGAAAACCGCGTCCAGGCGGTGCTCAAATGGACCGGGCATCATACCGAAGACGGCATGCGCCGTCAGGGATGATGCCCGTCACACAATCTACCGGTCGAACGCGGTCAGCCGCGTCGAGCCGGCCGACACCTCGCTCGACGCGGATCAGTAGCCCGTCGAATCGTAGGAATCACCGTACGAATCATAGGAGTCGTCGCCGGAGTTTCCGTTCGAGTCGCCGCGCGGAACCTCGATGTAGCCATCGTTGTTCTTGTTGTTCGAACCGCCGTTCGTCGTCTGCGACGTTTCGGTGCCCTTGCCGTCGCCGTCCTTGGACGTCAAAGCCCAAACCAGCACGCCGATCAGGGCCAACCAGCGGGCCAACGCGACGACGATAGAGAGATTCGCTTCATCGTTCATGGACACCACACTAGGCGCAGCACGCCCGACGCACAAGCGCCCAAGCGATGATGACCACCCGTTGAAACGATCCTACGCCTGCGGATCAGTCGACGAGATGAGCGATGGCGTCCAGCGCAAGCTTGTAACCGTAGAATCCCATTCCCGTGATGGTGCCGGTGGCGACCGGGCTGATGACCGAACGCTTGCGGAACTCATCGCGGGCGGAGGGATTGGAGATGTGCACCTCCATCAGCGGCAGTCCGGCATCGCCCACCATGTGCGCGGCGTCGGCCAGCGCGTACGAGTAATGCGTGAATGCGGCCGGGTTCATCACCACCGGGGTCTGCTCGTCGACGGCCTGATGCATCCAGCGCACCATCACGGCCTCGTCGTCGGTCTGGCGCACCTCGACCTTCAGCCCGAGCGCGGCGCCCCACTGGGAGCATTGCGTGCGCAGCGTCTCAAGATCCTGCCTGCCGTAGACGTCCGGCTGACGCACTCCGAGGCGGCCCAGATTCGGCCCGTTGACGACTATCACCTTGGTCATGATGCACTTTCCTTTGGCTGATGATTGATATTGCTGGGGTGGGCGAAAACACGACTCGGACCGGTCATGTGGAGACCGGTCCGGCGTCGTCACGCCTGGATACGTCTGAACGCCTCCTCGACCGCGTCCGCCGGCGGATCGTCCAGATGCACCGGATGGCCGATCGAATCGAGCACGACGAACCGCAGCTTGTTGCCACGAGCCTTCTTGTCGCGGTGCATCAGCGCCAGCACTTCGTCGAACGTGCCGCCGTTCCATGAGGTCGGCAGACCGAGCGAGCCAAGCAGAGAGCGGTGATAATCGACCAGATCCTGGTCGATATAGCCCAGCAGATGACCCAATTCCGCCGCATACACGCATCCGACCGCGACCGCGTTGCCGTGGCGCCAGCGGAAATGCTCAAGTTTTTCGATGGCGTGGGCGAGTGTATGGCCGTAGTTGAGGAATTCACGCAGGCCCGCTTCCTTGAGGTCCGCGGAGACGTGGTACGCCTTGACCCGGACCGTGCGCTCGATCAGTTCGGCGACCACGTTCTCCAGACCGTTGCCAAGGAACGTAGCCCCGTCGAATGCGCGAAGTTCGGCCGCATGCTCTTCAAGGATGTGCAGGATTTCGGGGTCCTTGATGAATCCCGATTTGGCGACCTCGCCCAGCCCTTCGATGAAGATATCGTTGGGCAGCGAGACGAGTGTCTTGAGGTCGGCGAGCACGCCGGCAGGCGTGTAGAACGACCCGACGAGGTTCTTGCCCTGCGGCGTGTTGATGCCGGTCTTGCCGCCCGTGGAGGCGTCCACCATGGCGAGCAGCGACGTGGGGCAATTGACGTACCGCACGCCGCGCATCCATGTGGCGGCCACGAAACCGGCCAGATCCGTGGCGGCGCCTCCGCCGACGCCCACCACGGCGTCGGAGCGTGTGAAGCCCTCGTCGCCGAGCCGCTGCCAGATGCCGTTGGCGACCTCGATCGTCTTGCCCGCTTCGGCGTCGGGGATCACGATGTCCGACACCTGGTAGCCGCCTTGTCGCAGCAGCGTGCGGGCACGGTCGGAATGACGCTGCACCGGCTGCGTGTGGATCAGGGCTATCCGGACCGGCTTCGGCCCCAGCACCTCGGAGAGGTGGTTCATCGCCCCTTCCCCGATGCTCACGTCATAATCCTCGATGGTCGCGCCGGTCACATGAACCGTTCGTTCGGTAATCATATCCATCATCTTCCTCGCCGCGGCGAGCGGCGTCTGCCCGTATGTTTCGACATGGACGTTCGCCACCCGGTAGTACACTGGGTCGCGCTGGCGGTACAGCTTCTTCCAGCGGGCATTGGCGTCCCCCTGCAGCATCGGCCGGCCACCACCGCGATGGGCTCGTTCCATGGCCTCGCGCGGGTCGGCCATGAGATACACGACCTTGCCGCCGTCCTCGATGTATTCCTTGAGATCGTCCTGCACCGCGGGCGTCATCGGGGCGCCGCCGCCCAGGGCGAAGACGCCTCCGAACCCGTGCAGCATCCCGGCGATGACCTCGGATTCGACCTCGCGGAACGCGGGTTCGCCGTGACGCTCGAAATATTCGGGGATGCGCATGCCGACCTCGTGCTCGATTTCGACGTCGGCATCCGCGAACGGCAGCGACATCAGCTGCGCGACCTCCTTGCCGACACGGGTCTTCCCGGCGCCCATCATACCGATGATGACGGCGACTGGTCGAGTGGGCATGGTTTCTCTCCCTTGGTTCAGGACGTACGGTTCGTTGCGGATGACGTTACCGCGCCGTCAGCGCATGTGCTCCGGCCAGGAGGCGACGTACTGCTCGAAGTTGCGGCGCGTCTCCGCTACGCTGTCTCCGCCGAACTTGTCAAGGGCGTATCGCGCCAAGGTGAGCCGGACCATGGCCTCGGCCACGACGGAGGCCGCAGGCACGGCCGTGGTGTCGGAACGCTGGTTGATGGCGGATGCGGCCTCGCCGTCGGTGACGTCGACCGTGCGAAGGGCGCGCGGAATCGAGGGGATCGGCTTCATCGCGGCCCGTACGCGAATCGGCTGGCCGTTCGACATGCCCCCTTCGATGCCGCCCGCACGGTTGGTCAGTCGCGTGATGCGCCCATCTGCGCCGGGGACCATCTCGTCATGCGCCTGCGATCCGGGGCGCACGGCCTCCAGGAACCCGTCGCCGATCTCCACGCCCTTGATGGCCTGGATGCCCATGACCGCCGAGGCCAAGGCAGCGTCGAGCCGGCGATCCGATTCGACGTAGGTGCCGATGCCGGCGGGCACGCCGTATGCGAGCACTTCGATCACGCCGCCGACGGTATCGGCGGTGGACTTGATCTCGTCGATGCGCGCGATCATCCTCTCCTCGGCCGCCTTGTCCAGCGTACGCACCGGGGATGCGTCCAGCGCTTCGACGTCGTCGGGGGTCGGCAACGCTGCGTCATCGGCGTCCTCGACGCCCGCCCCTCCGATGGAGATCACATGCGACACGGTGCGAATGCCGAACGCCTGCTCAAGGAACCGCGCGGCGACCGCGCCCAGCGCCACGCGGGACGCGGTCTCGCGCGCGCTGGAGCGCTCCAGCACGGGTCTCGCGTCGTCGAACCCGTATTTGCGCATGCCGGTGAGGTCGGCGTGTCCCGGCCGCGGCCTGCTCAGCGGGGCGTTGCGCCCCTCACGCGGCAGATCGTGGTCGAGTGGATCCGCGCTCATCACCTCGGTCCATTTCGGCCATTCGGTGTTCGCGATCTCGATGGCCACCGGTGATCCCAGGGTCTCGCCGAAACGCACGCCGGTGAGCAGACGCACCTTATCCTGCTCGAACTTCATGCGCGCGCCGCGCCCGTATCCCAGGCGCCGTCTCGCCAATGCATCGACGACGTCATCGCTGGTGACCCGAACGCCCGCAGGCAGCCCCTCGATCATCGCGACCAGCGCCTCGCCGTGTGATTCCCCCGCCGTCTGCCAGCGCAACATGCCATGCTCCTTTGATTCAATCGGTAACTTCGCTATATCTTATGTCATGACCTACCTTGCATACCTTCCCAGCTTGATATGTGGTATCGCCGTGAGCGTCGAGGACATTCGGCGCCGGCGCGTGCCGCGCCTGTGGATCGCCATCGGGTGCCTGGCACAGCTGGTGGCGGTCATCATCGTCGCCGTCATGGCGAACACGATGTTCCTGCTGGTGCAGGCCCCTCTGTTCGCCGTGCTCAGTGCCGTGCTGCAGGCCGGGCTGTCGATGGTCAAGCCCGGATCGATGGGGTTCGGCGACGTGACCTGCACGCTGGCCATGGGCCTGGCCGTGGGGATGGCCGGGCTGACCGCCGTGGTGGTCTGGTGGCTGGCCATGGGTCTGCTGGGATTGGCATGGATGGCGCTGTGGCTAAGGTTCGATCCCCAGCGCCGATCCGACCATGCGGGCAAGGTCCCGTTCGCACCCGCGATCGTCTGCGCGGCGGTGGTCGCGGTCATCGCGACGACGCTGCTTTAGTTCGCGCTCTTGTTGTTGTCCTTGTATTCCTTGACGTACTGCTCGAACTGCGCGTTCTGCTCCTCGACGGAGCCGGTGGTGAATTTCGTCTCGCCGGTACTCAGGTTCACAGTGACGAAATACAGCCAGTCGCCCTGCTCCGGGTTCATCGCCGCCTGGATGGCGCTGTCTCCCGGATTGCTGATGGGCGTGGGGGTGAGTCCCTTGTTGACGCGCGTGTTGTATTTGTTCGACGAGTCGTTGAGCTGCGCGTTGGTCAGCTGCGTGCCGTTGATGCCCAGACCGTACGCGGTGGTCGAATCCATGCCCAGCGTCATGTCGCGGTCGAGACGGTTGAGGATGACGCGGGTCACCTTGCCGTAGTAATCGGGCGAATTGACCTCGGCCTCCGCGATGGAGGCGATGATCAGCAGCCGCTGCCGCTCGCTGCCGGTGGGCACGTGCATCTCGTTGAGCTTGGAGACGCGCTTGTCGACGATGGTCTTCAGGATCTTCTGCGCGGAGCCGAGTCCCTTGACGTCGTACTTGCCGGGTTCCAGCCATCCCTCGAAGTTGCCGCCGGCTTCCGCGGGCAGTATTCCCTCGCCTTTGGCGTCGATGATCTTCTGGAATTCGGATTCGTCGATCTCGCTGAGCGCCGCGGCCTTCTTGATGACGTCGGACACCCGCTCCCCCGCGTTGACGTCGAGGAAGCCCTCCGCCTTGCTCTGATCGGACAGGATCGCCGCCACGGACGACGCGGGCATGTGCTTGCGCAGCTGATAGGTGCCCGGATACAGCGTCATACCCGATGAGACACCGGTGAACGCGTCCGCGGACTTGACCACTTCGGCCTCGACGAGACGCTTGGCGATGCTGGACGGGCTCTCGCCCTGCGAGACGGTGAACTCCACGGACCCGTATCCCTGACCGCTGTAGTCCTGCACGGAGTAGGTGTCGCCGTCGTTGCGGTCCCTGATGGCGCGCAACGCCCTGACTCCGAAGAACCCGCCGGCTATGACCACGACGAGCACCGCGACGACCATGGTCAGCACGATGATGGTCTTGCGGCGGCGGACATTGCGCCGACGGCGCATTTCCCGCCGTGATTTCGGCGGTCTGGGGGGCTTTACCGACGTGGTGTTGCCTTTGGAGTCGACCCAATGGGTGTTCTCCTCGAAAAAATCGGCGAGGTCATCTGACACTAGCTCTCTCCTCACACTTTCATGGTGCCGTCCAGCGCGGTCTGCAATATCACGACAGCGGATTGCTGATCGACCACCGGACGATGACGGCGGGACCCGAGTTGCGCTTCCAGCAATTGCCGATGCGCGCTGACCGTGGTCAGCCGTTCATCCAATAATGTTACCTGAGGAATGTGGTACAACGCGAAATCGTGTTCATCCATCAAGTTGCGCATGCGCTTTTCCAGGTTCGCGCTCCAACGGCGAGCCTTCTTCGCGCTTTTTCCTTCGGTGCCGTCAAGTTGAAGCGGCAGTCCCACCACAATGTGGTCCACCGCTTCGTCCTCGATGACAGTAATGACGTCATCCAGCGCACGGAACGAATCGCCGTATGCCTGGATGTTGCCATAGGGATGGGCAAAGGTGAGCTCAGGGTCGGACAATGCGAGCCCGACCCTGGCGTCACCCAAATCAACGCCTAGCCATACCACCTGATGGTTCAGCCCTTCAGCGCCTCGGCCTCAAGTGCCTTCAGCGCCTCGTCGATGCAGCTCGCGTCGGAGCCGCCGCCCTGGGCGAAGTCCGGCTTGCCGCCGCCACCGCCGCCGAGCATCTTGGATGCCCCGCGAACCAGGTCGCCGGCCTTGATGCCGTTCTTGCGGGCGGCCTCGTTCGTGGCCACGGCGACCATCGGCTTGTCGTCCTCGGAGACGCCGGCAAGCGCTACGACGACCGACGCGTCCTCGCCGAGCTGGGCGCGGACGTCCATCACGGTCTTGCGCAGCGCGTCGAACGAGCCGAAGTGGCCGACGTTCTTCGCAGCGACCTTGACACGCGCCGCGGACGTCTTCGCGGCCGCGACGAGCTGGGGCACGGACGCGGCCAGCTGGCCTTCGTACATGGCGGCCAGACGGCGGTCGGATTCCTTGAGCTTGGCCAGCAGCGTGTTGACGCGCTCCGCCAGCTCGTCCGGACGTGCGTTGAGCTTGTCGGACAGCTGGGAGACCAGGGCGTGCTCGCGGGCGTTGAACTCGTAGGCGCCCTGGCCGACGACGGCATCCACACGGCGCACGCCGGAGCCGATCGAGGCTTCGGACATGATGTTGATCGAGCCGATCTTGCCGACGTGGTCGACGTGGGTGCCGCCACACAGCTCGCGGCTCCAGCCGTCCTCGCCGATGGAGACCACGCGCACGATGTCGCCGTACTTCTCACCGAACAGGTGCATCGCGCCGAGCGCGATCGCGTCGTCGAACTTCATTTCGGTGGTGGTGACGATCAGGTTGTCACGCAGACGGTCGTTGACTCGCGCCTCGACGGTGTTCATCACGTCCTTGCTCGGTGCCGACGACCACTGGAAGTCGAAGCGCAGGCGGTTCGGCGCGTCCTCGGATCCACGCTGCGTAGCCTGGGGGCCGAGCTCCTCGCGCAGGGCCTTGTGGACCATGTGCGTGGCGGTGTGCGAGCGGGCGATGGCGCCGCGGCGGGCGAGATCGATGCTCGCGCTCACCTCGGTGCCGACGACCAGCGTGCCTTCGGTCAGACGGCACTGGTGGACGATGAGATCCTTGATCGGCTTCTGCACGTCGTCGACTTCGAGCACCGCGCCATCGTCGGACAGGATCTCGCCCTGATCGGCGAGCTGGCCGCCGGCCTCGGCGTAGAACGGCGTACGGTCGAGGATGACCTCGACGTTCGCGGGGGCGCTGACGGCCGGAACCGAACCCTTGCCCTCCTGCATGATGCCGAGGACGCGGCCGCGAGCGGACATGTCGGTGTAGCCGAGGAAGTCGATGGGCTGCACGAGCGTCTTCTTGAAGTCGTCGTACACGCTCAGGTCAACGTTGTGGCGCTTCTTCAGCGCATCGGCACGGGCGCGGGACTTCTGCTCGCTCATCAGCTCGCGGAACTTGGCCTCGTCGACCTTGACGCCCTGGTCGGCCGCCATCTCCAGCGTCAGCTCGATCGGGAAGCCGTAGGTGTCGTGCAGCGTGAACGCGTCGTCGCCGGAGACGACCGGGTCGGAGGTCTTCTTCGCCTTGTTGACGGCGACGTCGAGGATTTCGATGCCGTTGTCGAGCGTGCGGCGGAACGCGTCCTCCTCGCCGTAGGCGGATTCGGAGACGTCATGGAACGTCTTTTCGAGCTCCGGGTAGCTGGCGACCATCGCGTCCTTGGAGACGGGAAGCAGGTGCGGGATCACCGGCTCGGTGACGCCCAGCACGCGCATGGCCTGGATGGTGCGACGCAGCAGTCGGCGCAGCACGTAGCCGCGGCCGACGTTGGACGGGCGCACGCCGTCGGACATGATCATCAGCGCGGAACGCACGTGGTCGGCCACGACGCGGAACTTGACGTCCGCGGCCGCGTCCTCGCCGTACTTGCGGCCGGAAAGCTGCTCAGCCGCCTCGATGACCGGGTAGACCTCGTCGGTCTCGTAGATGTTCTGCTTGCCCTGCATCAGGTAGGCCAGACGCTCCAGACCGGCGCCGGTATCGATGTTCTTCTGGTTGAGCTCGCCGACGATGTGCAGGTCGGTCTTGGACTTGACGTTGTCGACCTCGTAGTTCTCGAACA
>OLPH01000713.1_pt1 | contig 39342 bp, 42 predicted proteins | sample 1672951 | NCBI WGS metagenome assembly OLPH01 (sample SAMEA3136740, study PRJEB25190) | human gut metagenome | reverse complement strand
AAGGTGGAGCGGGTGGACTTCAACTCCGACAACGCCAAGATCGACGGGGCGCTCCACGCCCTGGCGGAGCAGGCGGGGCGAAAAGCTGACAAATCCACGGTGACCAACCTGTCCTCCGTAGTGAGCCAGAAGGCGGACAAGACCGCCCTGACAGCGGCGGAGAAGCGTGTCTCCGCTCTGGAGAGAGGCAAGGCGGAGCAGGTAGCTCTTGATGGGGCAGTCTCACAACTGCGGGAGGAGAATCGGATGGTCTTTCTAGGACGGACTGCCTTGAACACAGCGGCCTCCAGCTTTGATCTTCCGGTCCCGGACTGGACAGGGTACTGGGAGCTCCAGCTGCGTTACGACCTGCGGGGAAGCGGGGAGATCAAACTGTCCTTCAACGATGGTGAGGCTTATTATGTGTCCGCCTTGGGGTCCACCGGAACGGCCATCGGGCTGAAATATCAGCGGGGGACCTGCGGGACCGGGGTGATCGTCCTGCGGCGGTGCGGCGCCAGCGGCCGGCTGGGCTGTTATATCAACGGGGCCTCGCTGAATGAAAAGGGCACAGATTCCTCCGGGCTTAACAGCTTTTACACCCTGAACAGTCTGACCGCCGCTGCGCTCACCCACCTGCGGCTGCACAGCGAGGGGGGGCCATCAGCAGCGGGAGCGCATTCGCGTTTTACGCGGTCACGCGCAACATGGAGGCCATAACTCTTATCGGCTCCACCTGGCACGATACGGCGCAGGAATTTGATACTGCGTCCCCGTTCCTTTACCGCAACGGTGTAATTTTTTATTTTATCTGATTCATCAGCCATAGCGATGAGTTCGTGGTAATGTGTAGCAAACAGCGTCAGGGCATGAATCTGCTGCAGGCAGTATTCAATGACGGCCTGGGCAATGGACATCCCGTCAAAGGTGCTCGTACCGCGGCCGATTTCATCGAGGATCAGCAGGCTGCGGGACGTGGCATGTTTCAAAATATACGATACTTCCTTCATTTCCACCATGAATGTACTCTGCCCTGTCAGGATATCATCACTGGCGCCAATGCGCGTGAAAATCCGGTCTACGGGGCAGATGGAGGCTTCCCGGGCCGGTATGAAGGAGCCGGCCTGGGCCATGAGCACGAGAACAGCCACCTGGCGCATATAGGTCGATTTGCCCGCCATATTGGGGCCGGTAATGATCAAGACTTCGTGATCTTTATGGTTGAGCGTCACATCATTAGGGACAAACAATTCATCCTTCAGATATTTTTCGATGATGGGATGGCGACCATCGCGGATGGTCACCGACTGATCCCGGTTCAGGCCGGGACGGATATAGTGGTTTTCATGAGCCGCCCTGGCCAGGCTGTACAGGCAGTCAATCTGGGCAATAGCCCGGGCTGTCTGCTGCATAGCCGGGATATAGACCCCGATCTGCTGGCGGATCTGGCCAAACAACTGATATTCCAGTGTCAGCATACGTTCCTGACTGGTCAGGACTTTGACTTCAAACTCTTTTAATTCCGGCGTAATATATCGTTCGGCATTGACCAGAGTCTGCTTACGCACGTAATAATCCGGTATGGGTTTCGTGTTGGCATGAGAAATTTCAAAATAGTAGCCGAACACCTTCGTATAGCCGATTTTCATTTTTATGCCAGTTTTTTCTTTTTCTTTTTCTTCTAGTTCTTGTAAAAAGGCGTGACTGTTGGCGGCAATGGACCGGATTTCATCCAGTTCTTTAGAAAATCCATCGCGGATAACGCCGCCATTGCGTATGACCACGCCGGGATCGTCTTTAATGCCCCGGCACAATAGATCATATACTTCCTGATGCTCTGCCACCTGATTGTTCAGCCGTTTCAATAAGTCACTGCCGGCTCCATCCAAAATCTGCTTCAGCTGCGGTATCACCGACAGGGACTCCCTCAGGGCTACCATATCTTTTGGGCTGGCCGTTCCCGTTTCGACACGGGTCAGTATCCGTTCAAAATCATAAATCCGGTCCAGTGTGTCGGACAAATCCTGACGCATGATTTCATGACGCACCAGTTCTTCTACCGCATCCTGGCGGAGCACAATATCAGAAATGCGCAGGAGTGGCGCTTCCAGCCATTTCCGCAACAGTCTGCCGCCCATGGCAGTGTGGGTCTTATCAAGGACATCGAGAAGCGTCCCTTTCCGGCCGCCATCGCGTACATTCTGGGTAATTTCCAGATGGCGGATGCTCGCCGCATCAATGACCAGACGCCGTTCATTATCGATGCGTTCCAGATGATTGATATGAGAGATATCGGACTGCATGACCTCACTGACGTAGGATAAGAGCATACCGATGCAGATAGCTGCATCATGGGCGGCATCAAGGTCTTCCTTTTTGAAATACGCCGCAGCTTTTTCCCCATAATCGCAGTCATCATCTGCTTCAAAAGGGGTGATCGTGCACTGGGACATGTGGCTTCTCAGATACTGCAGCACCGTATCGATCTGCTTACCCAGACGGTAATAGATCAGCTCGCTCGGTTCATAGACAGACAGAATATCAAACAAGCTGTCTTCCATAGCAGTCACGGCGCATACCGACCAGAGGCATTCCCCTGTCGTCACATCCATAAGAGCGATGGACAGGATATCATTTTTTTCCGTCAGGCAGGCGATATAATTATTTTTCTTGGAAGCGACGGCATGTTCCAGCGTAATCGTTCCCGGCGTAATGACTTTAATGATTTTCCGCTTGACGATGCCTTTGGCCAGCTTAGGGTCTTCCATCTGTTCGCAAATGGCTACCTTGTATCCCTTATGGACCAGCCGTTCAATATAGGTATCAGCCGAATGGAACGGAACACCACACATGGGAACCCGTTCTTTATTACCGCCAGCCCGACCTGTCAGAGTCAGATCCAGTTCCCGTGATGCCGTCAGGGCATCGTCAAAAAACATTTCATAAAAATCGCCAAGGCGGAAAAATAGTATTTTATCTTTGCATTGTTCTTTGACTTCGAGATACTGTTTCATCATCGGAGTCAGTTTTGGCGTGTCAGGCAAAATATACCTCCCTACATATTGGATTCATGCACTATATGTCCCTTAAGTACCCATGTTTGTCCTTTATCGACCATGACCGGTACGGTGTCGCCGATGGCTGCTGAACCATCATTTTCCCAGATAATCATCTTATTGCCCGTCGTACGGCCGAACCAGTGATTTTTGTCATTTTTAGTCGGTCCTTCCACGATGACATCATAGATATGGCGTTCCATGGCCTGATTTTTCTTCAAGCTGTATACATTCTGTACATCCATCAGGCGCTGCAGACGGCTGCTCTTGACTTCCTGGGGAATCTGGTCTTCCATAGTGGCCGCCGGCGTACCCGTCCGCGGCGAATACATGAAGGTATACGCCATATCATACTGGCAGCGTTTCAGGAACTGGAGGGTATCCATAAACATGTCTTCCGTTTCACCGGGGAAACCGACGATAATATCCGTAGTCAGCACCAGGTCCGGAATGCGTTTGCGGGCATAGTCCACCAGATCCATATAATGTTCTACCGTATAGCCGCGGTTCATTTTTTTGAGCAGGGCATCGTTCCCGCACTGGATGGGAAGGTGCATGTGATTGACGACTTTATGGCATTCGGCAATGGCGTCGATGGCATCGTAATTCATATCCTTGGGATGGCTTGTCATATAGCGGATACGTTCGATGCCATCTATTTCATCGACAGCCCGGAGCAGGCTGGCAAAATCATCGTGGCTGGACAAATCCTTCCCATAGGAATTAACGTTCTGCCCTAAAAGAGTAATTTCTTTGTATCCCGCATCGGCAACACGCCGGACTTCTTCCACGACAGACTGGACCGGACGGCTGACTTCCCGCCCCCGCACGTAGGGAACGATACAATAGGTGCAAAAATTGTTACACCCGTTCATGATGGGAATCCAGGCAAAAAATTTCTGGAATCGCTTGGCCGGCAGTTCATGAAACGCCGGTACATGCATATCCGATGCCAGGTAATGTTCTTTTTTCTGCTGCCGTTCCTTAATGAGATCGATAAGGGTATGGATATTATGCGTACCAATGACCAGATCGATATGAGGAGCCCGTTTGAAAAGCCGGTCCTGCCATTCCTGTGCCATGCATCCCGTCACCGCGATGATCAGATCCGGATTCTGATTTTTTAAGTGCTTCAGTTCGCCAATTTTTCCCAGCGTCTTATCTTCTGCCGTTTCACGGACACAACAGGTATTCAATAAAATCACGTCCGCCATAGTGAGTTCGTCCGTCTGGCGATACCCCAGCTCTTCCAGCTGTCCTGCATAATGCTCGGAATCACTCTGATTCATCTGGCATCCATAGGTCTGGATAAAATAAAATTTCTCATTCTGTATCATACTATATTCCTCAGTTCTTTATATTATTCCTCAGTTCTTTATATTGGATAGGTTATCCTGGATTTTCATTTTTACACTCTATTAGTCAACAACATGCATAATTAAGCCATTTGTGAGGGTATCGAGTGCTTATTAGTGCTTATAGAACAATACTGGTGTCTATTGAGTGCTTGAGGAACTCATAAAGTCCCTTGCGATGAATACGCCAATGTGTCCCTATTTTAAATGCTTTCAGTCTTCCATTATAGCATAGGTCATAAATGGTTGAAAGAGGAACACTCAGCATTTGAGAGACTTCTTTCGGTGTGAAAGCTATTTGTTTGTCCCAGATATTAGAGGGAGTAGACAAAAAATCATCAACATCAAGTTTTAAGAATGTTTGGGTCTTCAATGGCCGTTTCAGTTCCTTTAGTGCAGTAAAGGAAATCTTAGTAGACTAGAGAACCTTATAGAATCTATAAGAATATATATAAAGAGAGATTTTAGGAGATAATCAATAATCATTAATCATTATCCCTTAAATCTCTCTTTGAAATCTTAGTAGACTTATGAATAGAGTATAAAGATTAGATTCTCGAAGGCTACGTCGAGATACGAATAGTACTACTATATACTTTTCGTCCCTTTATCCCTTTGGTGGAACAATTATTAGTTTGTTTATACGTGCCACAATTAATTCTCTCTAAGTTTCCTTATAGCCTTAATACATTTATTATTATTCACATTATCTGTATGATTAGGCAGAACAGACTCACAAAGCCAGTCTTCCAGCTGTTCTGCTGTAATTTCTGTCAACTGCCTATCTTCATCAACATCCATATTCTCCAGAAAATAAGCGACACCAATAGTTAGAGCATCTAATCTATCGTCATGACTCAGTGCGTTCTTTTCCCGACATAGATGGGTCATTTGATATATCAAAGAGTAATGATAATCTTGCATGAACACTTTATAGTCCTGTTCAACGACTGGCTGATTCACAATCAGTTTATGTCTCATCATGATAGGCTCCAGTGTGTCTATCATTCGTGCTTCCTTCTGTCCCCTATTTACAACTGGCTCAATACCACAAGGATGTATACGGTTAAAGATAGGTGTCATTAATTTAGTGAACATACCGTCCCCAAAGTTGTCTTCCGGGACAACAACATCCACATCCCAGAACTTAGCACGATTGGCCAGCTGTGTTAATGTCATGTCTGAATAACCTTCTTTAAATCCCCCCATATCCATAAGGAACAAATAACCATTCAGGTACTTAATGATTGCATATACTGTTTCGTCTGTCCCTCTACCGCTAGGGTCTACTGCCATAATAGTTGTCTGATAGGGCATTGTCTCGTCACTTCGGGACAACTCACTATAGTAATAGTCTCCTGCCATCGCTGTACACGGTATGTCTTTCAACAACTGTTCTCTGCCTTTGGCCCACGACCATTTCAAGCTGGATTCTTTCATGTCCAGAGAGGTAATAATAAGGTCTGATACCTTCAATGGGTACTTTTCCGCATCAGACAACCGAGTATTAAGCATAAACTGGAGAGCGAAGCCAGCTTTACCATAGGACAGGGAACGTTTAGCAATTTCATCCTCACTGAATCGTTTAGGGTCTGTTGGTTTCCCTTCCAGTTCAGGATGAGCCATTAATTTATCATAGATAGATGGAGCCAGTGTATTGCCATAGTGGTCTTCAATCTTTGATATCTGCGGATACAAGACAGGCCAAACACGGACAATATAGCCACGGTCTTTCAGAACGTTATATAGACTTGATTCTGTTTGTGGTGTCCCCAGATAAATAATTTGTCCCTTTGGTTTCAAGATAGCATCAAATTCCTTTACGGCTTCAGAGAGCTTATCACGCTGTTGCTGTGTTGCTGAGTTCTTAGGGACTTCCACATCGTCTGCAATCAGTAAATCAGCACGAGTCCCTGTTATCTGTCCAGTGATACCAATAGACTTAACAGAGGGAGAAATATCAGGTACAGTACCACCAACATCAAATATATTCTGTGTGTCTAACTGGTCTTTAGCCGCTATCATGTTCGATAAAAAGGGAAGTGTATGTATAATACGTTTAATGAATCGGGCATTCGCATCTGCTCTGTCACCAGAAGCAGACACAATCAAGGTCTTTAGTTGTCTGTCCTTCCAAAGTCTCCATACAACATAAGCACATGTCAAAAAGGACTTAGCGACACCACGGAACCCCTCAATAATGATACGGTCTGCTGGTGGTTTCTGTAGGTAGTTAGCAATATCTATCTGAATTGGTGTTGGCTGAGGGAGATCAATAGACTTCCAGACAATATAGACAAAAGCCCAAAAATGTTCCCTTGCTTTTTCAATATCATCTTCACTCCATATCATCCTACATTATCTCCTTTAACCAGCTCCATAAATTCAGGTATCCTAGAGGCTTCCTGTGTTACCTCTTTGACACCTTCAATCTCAACGGTTGTATTGAAGTCATTATCTTTCAAAAATTGTCTAACCTTTGCAAGGAATGCCGGATTCTTGCGCTGTTCTTCATCTTCCAGCCCTTCCAGCAGTGCTTGTACTTCTTCTGTAGCTAATCGGTCAATCAATTCTTGCGGGATATTAAAATTAGCCATATATCTTCACTCCTTTCTAGAAGCTAGTTACCTTTATATTTTCATTATTTTTTTTCTGAATATGATTATAGCACTGGCAAAAGGAGCGCTATTCTTGCTATCTCCAAACTTCAGCCTGCCCTTTATAAAGCGAATCTCAGAGGCTTTCATTGCATAGTTATGCCACCACTTTGTGTCTGTTCTGGCAGGTACGAGGCATACCACGGTTGTCTTAGCCCTCAAAGCTTTTTCCATCCATGCTCCAATCTTCCTACCATACGGTGGATTCATCCAACAAACACCTTTCCACTTTTGCATCAACCCATCCTGCTCAGGTGTGAAAAAGTAAGGGCATTTTGCATTAGAAGGTAAGGCACATACATCTATATCAAAGTGGAACTCACTGTCCAATTTATTAAATAAATCCTGTGGTGTCTCCCACACTTCACTCTCACTACTATATAAAACACTATTAACAGCCATATATCCTCATCCCTTTGCGAATTTAAAAATAATAAAAGGCTCCATAGGTAATTACACCTAGAGGGAGCCTTATGCATCTCTATCACGTTCCCAGAGCGTTTTTAGACACATATCATTGTCCTTAGGATAAATTACCCATGGACAAAAATAACTTTTCTTATTTCACAACCAGACCAATCAGGAGACCACCTGCAACAGACCACGCCAGTTTATTTTGTCGTTCCTTCACTGTCAGTTTGTGCTTCAGGGAGTCCATTTGCTCTGTCAACGTCTTTAAAGATGTCTCTACTTCTTTTAATAAGCTCTCTGCTTTCTCTGAGCTTTTCTGTGCTAACAGCATTTGACTCTTGCAGGTCTCCAATTCGTTCTTCAGCTCTAGTAACTGCTTTTTGTCCGTACTGGAGTTCTGTTCTAATATCTGCAAGTTCATCTCCAAGCTGTCTATGTTCATCTTCAATTCGTTGTACTGTGATATTGTCATTGTGATTGTCTGCTGATTTGTCTGTGGATAGGTAGTTGTAGATGCAAAAGAGACAGAAGACAGCGAGACAACCAATAATGCAGACAGCAACAATCTTTTCAGCATATTTGATTTTGTCATCATTCATTTACAGCTCCTCATACCATTCATTCATATCAACATTAGTATCTCCTATGTATTCCTTATCACTCCACTGCCAACCTGCTACATGCTTATCTGGGTACGTCTGAGCAAAACCATTGTATCCACGGTAATCTGCAATCCAGTATGGTACATAATTAGCAAGCAAGTTAGGCTGAATGGAGTTTTCCATGTAGTCTGTAAACTTCAAGGAAGACGAGTAAATGCCAGCAGTAAATCCAGCTTCGTTACATTCTACGATAAAAGCAGAGCATATTGCTGTTGTGTCTACACCTTCCTCAAAGCATTTAGGAGCTTCACAATCAAACCAAATGCCCATAGATGGTGTAGGATATCCAGACAAAAGCAGAATAGCTGTCTCTGCTTCCTCTCTGGCCCTTTCAGGTGTTTGTGCACGAGAATAGACATAGACACCCCACTTCAGGTCACGTTCAATACATTGCTCTACATGGTATCTCCATGTGTCTTCTTCAGTACATCCTTCAGATATCTTGATAATGACACCCTCAACACCTGCATCAACTACCGCATCATAATCGATATCTTTCTGCCAATAGGATACGTCAATAACTTTACTGGTCATTTAAATAACACCCCTTGTCTAATAACAGTATAAAATAAACTAAGAATAATACATTGCAACCAAATAAAACAAAAAATAACTGTACAGGTGTCTTTGTCATCTACTCGTGTGTGAAGGACAGTAGCTACAACAAAACAAAGAAAGCAAATGTTAAATATAACAGAAAGGTTAATCATTTAAACACCTCTTTCAGCTAAAGCACAACATACTAAAAGTAAAATGAAAGATAAGATGCTTAATGAGCCAAAAACAAAACAAATAGTTTCCTCATTGTCTGCACATACTGCAAAAATACATGAAAACAAATAGCTAATACATAATGTTACTAAAACTAATTGCATATCAATCATCTAATTTGTCCACCTTCTTTTCTCTAGCAATCTGTGCTAAAGCATTCCGTATAAAATTCGGTATATAGTGTCCATACCCTAGTTTGTCTATGTTCTCTAAGATACTCATGGCTTCTACAATAGCGTAAGCCCCTATAAACATTGTCCGTATCATATGTGTATGCATGGCTCCATCTAGTAGAACACCAAGACCAATAATCAAGAACATAACAGCTTTTTTACATAGTCCTCTCGTAGCAACGGAACTTGCAAAGGAGTGTAATTTACAAGATGCAACCATGCCAGTCAGTATGTCTAAAGACACAAGAATGACAAGGGCCTGTATCTGGTCATCCACACCCCCTACAAGTGTATTGAACGCTAACCAGAGGATAGAAAAAAGACAGCCTATTTTAATTTCTGTGACTGTCCATAAGTTCCATATAGTGTTAATCATATTAGTTAGCGAACCTCGTTTCATTTTTCATCGTCCTTTTAGTTAGTCTGCTTCCCCACACAATTACCATTTTCATCAATCATCCATCCCATATCATCAAGTACCTTATCAATATCCTCTTTATACTTTGGAAATCTTTTGATAACGTTGTTGTATTTTAATTTCTGTAAAATAATCTGATACGCCAAATATTTAGCCATCTGTTGTCTCACCACCAATCAGGATATTCATAGCATCTTCCAGTGAAGTTACACGTTCTTCTATTGTAGGTGTTTTATCTGTAGATGTGGGTTTAGAAAAGATAAAGCCTTGCGTGTTATCAAAAGACACAACGTCCCCTACCTCACATTCTTTACCTGTCACATCCACCCAGTATGTCTGAGGACTAAAAATTGTAGACAACTGTTCCATCGGCATTTCCGTTTCAAAGATAAAAATAACTTCTCCGTAGAGAAGCTGTGCAAATCTATTCATATTAAATATCACCACCATATTCTATATACACCCATCCGGGAGAACCATAATTATTTCCAGCGGCTCCACCCGCTCCACCATTACCATAGGAGACTGCTTCACCAGAGCTTGACAATGCTTTTCCCCCTCGTGCTGATACACCTAATGCACTTGATGTCCCCTCATCCTTTGGATAGGAGTTCTGATATCCTCCTGCACCCCCTGCACCAACAACAATTGTATATGTAGAGTTAGGAGAAACAGAGATGGTACTCGTTACTAAAGCTCCAGAACCGCCTGCATTCTTCATGCCAAATACACCTTCATAGCCACCACTACCACCCCCAGCAACAGTAACCCTAGCTGTCGTTACACCAGAAGGACATGTCCATGTATACGTACCCGGTGATGTATAGGAATCTTTATGATATGGTGGTTTTCCGCTGGACAAAAAAGCAAACTGGGAACCTGTATGTTCTTTTGCGCGCCCTAAGGTAGCTCTGCTATCCGTTTTTGCTCCTAATGGAATATATGCGTGTACACCATCCACCAGTATATGAGCATACGCCGTACCCACTTCTGCTGTTGTCGAATATAACTTTGCGGTTTGTTGTGTACCACCTTTTTTAATATATAGTTTCTTTGTTAATTCTGCCATATTACGATACCCACATTTCTGCACCGCTAGGGAATATCAAGTGGCCTGTATTAGTATCAATGCCTACATATAGAAAGGGTTGATCATTTATTTTAATATTCAGATTACCCCCACGAGACAGAATAGTACCTGTAGGCTGTCTTATCCATAGTTGAGAGACTTCGTTATGCCCATCTACTGGGATATTAATAAGCTGTCCATATGGTGTAGGCTGATTATTTATTTTATTTTCTGTATAATAAATTATACAAAATCCTAACTTATTCCATCCTATATTAGAAGTATCAGAAGGCATATAGTTCACTGGATAAGAGTGTAGGCAATCATTAAGGGACTGTGGCGTAATACTATCTCCCCATGTTCCATCTGCTTTTAATACTTTATCCTGCTGTCCCGCTAAGGGTTTTGGTACTTTTCCACTAGTACCATCAGCGGACGCTGTAGCCCCTTTGAAATCTTGAAAGACACCAGCAGATTCTGCGGCCTGTTTAGCACTCGTAGCGGCATTCGTTTCAGATGTTTTAGCGGCATCAGCTGATGTTTTTGAATTACCTGCATACGTACCTGCTTGTGTCTCAGAGGTCTTAGCGTTCGTTTCCGATGTTTTCGCATTGCTTGCACTCGTAGCAGAAGCACTGGCACTAGAAGCACTCTGAGAAGCACTAGTCTTTGCATTAGCCGCCTGTGTCGTAGCTGTCTCTGCTTGTGTCTTAGCGTTCGTTGCAGACGTTGCCGCTTCCTGTGCTTTCGACTTGCTATACAACGCCCACGAACGACTACTCTGTGTCTTTCCTGTCGTGCTGTCCGTATCTGCAATGTTATCAGGTGATGTTGTGGATGTTGCCCATGCTTCCGCAAGATTAGCAGATGCAAGGGAAGCCCGTTCACTTTCATCAGCCTGTGTTGCAGAAGCCTTTGCACTTTCCTGAGAAGCTTTAGCGGCGGATGCTTGCTTATTTGCTTCCTGTACCAAAGCTGTATTAGCCGATACAAAACCACCTTGCACATTTTCCATGTAGTGTTTCGTTACTGCATCTTGTGGTTCTTTCGGGTCTGATACATCAGTGACTCTATGATTTTGTGCAGACCATATTGTTTCTTTATTGCCTGTTACCGATGTCGCTAGAGCATTTGCGAGTAGATAATCTTTCTGTTCTTCTTGCAGATGCAACATCTGTGCATCTTCTGTATTCATATCTTTAGCAAGCAAAATGGAGCCATCATTCCATGTAATGATTTTATCCGTTGTTGTCTCCCGATAAATAATCAAATGTTCAGACACACTAGGAGCTGTTACTAATGTAATTGTTAAATCATCAACAGAATAATCAACACCATACGTTAATGCTGTTACTGAGTTGTCTGTGTGTAGGATAGATACCTTAATAAATTCTTTTCGTAAATATGGAAAAGGGAAGGAGTATGTCTTTACAGAGGTATCTGTAACTTCATATTCCACTCGTGCTTTAAATATACTCACGTTTATACACATCCTTTCATCTATTTATTAGGTAGACCACTTAATTTAGAGAGTGTCTCTATGGCCTGTGTGTAGGGAATAAAATCAGGGATAGGAGCCAGATTCAACAGAGATTTCAAGTCCCGCTGGGAACCTTTGTCGTTCGCTAATTTCCAAGCAGACACAATAGGTTTCCATGTAAGATCATATGCAGTATCCACTGCTGGTAACTGCTGTACCGTATTTCCGATAAAGTCCCCTACATCTTTAGGTGGATTGTTTCTGTACTGTGTTACTGTTGTCCTGATTGTTGGAGAGCCTGTCCCGGATTCATACACATCATTAATCATAGATGCAGGAGACAAAAACCCAGTACGTAAGAAAGCGGCCTTTGCCAAAGCCTTATCATTCAGATAGTTTTCCTTTACGTACTCTGCGGCTTCTGTGTTTCCCATGGCATACAATGCTCCCATACGAGCGGCATTTCGTGCGGCAAAAGCACCCACGTTTGTAGCCATGGAAAGACCAAAAGCAACAGCATCCTGTAATTCATGCTGTTGTAAAGCACGCATAAATTGTGCATTATTAGACCTAAAGTTAAAATCCTTAAACATCATAACAAGGCGTACTAAAGCATTATGGTCTTTCAAAAGGTTCCTATTTCCCTCCGAGGTACTGAGCAAGACTCCCTTCTCTACCTGATTCTGGATAAGGTCATACCAAGCCCAGAATGTATCAGGATGTTCTCTTTGCCATTTCTCTATGTCCGCTCCGTTCGCTATGGTTCCTTTACGACCATCCCAATTTATATAGGTACGCAAGTCTTTTTTTAGCTGTTCAAGGTCTACATGTCTTCCAAGAGCTTTAATGTTCGCTTTGCTAAATGGGTTACGCAATGCATTAAACTGTTCCCCATGCGCCCATCTGATAGAGTCTGTGATAGCTCCACTACGCATAGAGCGAACCATAGTATCTGTCATATGACCTAAGAGATTTATCTGGGATGTGAACTTACTCAGATTGTGTGTGAAGTCAGCGGCTCCAACCAGCATATTAGAGAAATTAGTTCCCCTCTTTGATAATGCCTGTCTAACCTGCATATCTCCCCAGCTTCCTCTAAATATATGTCTTTCCAAAGGTTCACCAAAAACATGCCATGATAAATCTTCTACAAACTTATTGTTAGCTGTCCCCAGTCTGCACTCCTGCACAAACTTTCTAAGAGGATTGAAGACACCAAAAATCTGTTTAAGACCACCATAAGCAATAGCACCCCCAAGGTCTCCTAACTGGTTCCAACCCATCGAGCCACCACGCTTAAAGTACGCTAAGTTGTTCAGAATTTTAGAAGATGCGGCGGCTTCTCCGAAAACATTTCTATCATAGTGGTCTCTCATTCCACGCAAGCGTGATAGGGTATCTAAAAACCATGTCTTTCTGTTCTCTGCTTCTGCTGTGCTTATCCTGCCATCAGAACCCATGCTAGCCATTTTAAAATCCTTGAGTACTTGAGACACAAACTTCTGATAATCTGCATCCTTGCCAAGAACAGTACGGACAGCCGCTTCCCCAGAAAATCTATTATTTGTCCGGGAAAGTATATGGTCTAAGTCATAGTATCTCAAGTCCTTATCAAAGGAAAACTCAGACACAATATTTCCTTCCGCATCTCTGATAGGTATAACTGTGCCTGTATCCATTGGTAAACGCCCTTTAAAGAAATTCAAGTCGCCTAATGTAGGAGAAGCACCCTTTGCATCCAGACCATCCAGTTTGTCTTCCAAAGGCAACATAGCATGTTCTGCCCATTCTTTAGACTTGACTGTTCTGTATTCGTCTACCTCTTTCTCTGTTGTCTCTGCTGGTTTCTTTCCTTCCAGTTCTTTCAATTTCTCTTTGACTTCTTCAACCTTACGAGCAGATTTACGACCGTCCTTTTCCAGATACTCTTTACATTCGTTTATCTGTCGTTTCCACGCCAGTTCTTTTTCTCTATAAATCATATCAGAGATAAGCTGTCTGGATGTCGGTGTATTTGAAGCTACAAGGGCATATTGTTCCAGAAACTCTTTAGCACCTTTATCACCTGTGGTAGTGAAGTTAGACACAAAGGAACGGTAAGCATCTGGATCAATCAATCTGTGAAATTCATCATCCACTGCATACCAGTCTTTTTCAATCAAATTTAATTTTCGGTCTCCACCAAACATAGAAGCCGAATTTTTACCTAGTTCTATACGTGCGTCATACATATCCTGTAAAGCTTTAATGGCCTTATGGACACTATCATCTATCAAGGAGTCGTCAATATCTATCAGTGTCCCTTGTTTTGACTCATGATTGAATGTGTCTATAACCAATTTATTAAATTCCTGACGGCGTGCATCGCCACCCCTGAATGGATTGATAACCCCTAATGTTCCATAATGGTCTTTTATCCATTGTTGTCTTGCATCAAGTACAGTACCTTCATATTTCATCAACTGACTACGTAGGTACTGGGCTTGTCGTTCAGCAGACAACATATTTGATGTTCGTTCTTTCCCTCGTCTCTGAGCATCTTCGAGCAAAGAAGAAGCCTTACGAGCGAGTGTAGGAGAAGGAGAGCGAGAAGCGACACCATAAGGAGTCTTTGTAAATGCTCCATATTCCATATGCTTAGACAAATAGTCCAGTACTCTTCCTCTGGCACTTTTTGGTCTATCCAGTTTATTCTGAGCCTCTGCCATATTTTCATAGTCTAGAAGACTTTCAGGAGCCATCATATTATCCTTAGAGAAATGTACATCTCCTTTTGTGATAGAACCATCACTATGAACGATAATGCCCATATTCTTGAGCCTGTTGTACTGTACCGACTCTTTCAGGATACCCATGATATCAGCATTACTAAATTTTGTCTTATCCAGAACGCCTAAATCTTTCAGTCCATCTTTAAACTTACGGACAATTCTGTTAGCAGATTTCTTGCCTAGCAGGTCATTTTCGATAGCATACCCTAGTATTTCCTCTGGATCTGTAGAGTTCGCCATCCGTGCCGCTTGTGCAAAAGGTGTCGTTGTGTCTTTTGCCTGTTCAGACACATAGTTCATGAGTGTATTGTAACTATTATCCCCTAGTGTCTCTTTTAACGAATTATGTACCCCCACTTCATGTAAAAGGACACCTTCTAATTGTCTGGCATTTTTTACGTTATCTTTAACAACAACAGTATAATCACCATGAGGAACATAAAATCCTTTGGTATTGTCTGTGATAGATACACCTATCCTCTGTCCCAGCTTTTTAGCATCCTCCAGAGAGAGGGCATACACATTACCAGCTTCTTCTGCTTTCTGTGCCACACTGCCCCCTTTATAAGATAAGAAGGATGTATCATGCATCTTAGCCGCTATAGGTTTTGAATCTTTCATAATGGTATACGCATTTTCAAGATCAACAGCATCACGAGCAGTGGCATCTTCTATCTTCTCTGCTGTGTGTCCAATATTCCGTACAGAGGCATCCTTCTTAGATAATACCTTACCACCAGCCATTCCCAAGGCTCTAAGGACACCACCAGACACACCAGCAATCAAAGCCGCTCCAGCAATACTTTCATCCTCCGCATTAGCTTTATTTGCGGCATGTTGCTGTATCGCTCCATACATACCAATGTTCAGAGCAGTGTTTGCTATCTTACCTTTTGTACCTAATTGTTTGACAGCGGCTCCTGCGGCTGAATCAATAGCCTTTACATTCTTAATGACACCACCTGTGGCCTTAATAATCTTCATAGCCTGTACTGCCTTTAGTTCTGGTAATAAATTCAGAGGGTCTAAGACAGCACCAAGGACAGTGCCAATACTATGCGCTCCTAACGAATTATAATAGGCCGCATATCTCATATCTTCCTGCATATCATCCATTTTGCGCTGTAAGAGATAATACAGTTGTGTCTGGTCTTTTGCATTATCAATTATCCATTGTGCTTCTGCCTCGTTTCCTTTACCCATAGCAGACATGATATACTGTTTGTCTTCCTCTGTAATCTTTGATTTACCAAAGGCATCAAAATCACTATGGAACAGGTCTGTATATAATGCATCTCCTAGTTCATACAGAAAGTTACCACTCTTTTTAAAATCATGCCAAATACCATCTAACAAAGATGGTTTATCTTTTAATGCTTCTTCATTCTGATTCAGGATATCTGCATTGACCTTTGAGAGTGCATAAAGTTCTGGAGAAATTGTATTCTGCATCTTTGACTGAAATGCACCTTCACCAAAAGTATACGAGTCTCCTTTTTCTCCAAGAAGCTGTTGTACCTGCTGAGACAAATCAAGATTAGCTACATGTAGATGAGGGCCAGTTCCATGTGGGTCACTAATAACTTCTTGAAACCCTAGTGAGTGCGCATAATCTGCCAGCTGAGATAATACATCATCCCCCCACTGGAGACCTTCCCATGCTATATCAGCCCCCTGTCCTTTATAATGATAGCTCCCTTCTACATGAGAATCATCGTTTGCACCTGCTGTAAGCAGAGGTTCTACGCCTAGTTCTCTAGCTTTTTTGAAGAGCATCCCTAATCTTTGATAATAGCTAGGGTCTATTCCCATCATGTCATCTGGTAATTCTGCTGTGTAGTCTGTTGTGTCTGTCCCTGTTGCAGGTGATGCAGAAGCACCACCAACAGCATAAGGGTCAAAATCACTACCATCATACAGAGATGTAAAGACATCTTCAGCAGGAGCCATCCGTATATCTTCATATTGAGGGGCGCACCGTTCGTAGTAAGACGCTATGGCCTTAGCCGCCCCACTTGCACTAGACAAATCAGAAGATTCAATATTCTTCAATGCTTCCTGTTCTGTATTATGTAATTCCCAGTCTGAAAAAGCCAGCTGTGTGTAGATATCATTGATATCATAATCACCCTTATCTGCAAACTGCTGTAGCTGTTTTAGTCGTTCATCTTTCCACTGACCTATCCCAAATGATGTACCATCATCCGACCATTTTGTAGGGTCTATGTCTTCTCCGCCACCTGTTTCTATTGCAAAGTTACCTGCCATACCTGCTGAGAATGTAGGAGAATAACCCTGTTGTAAGTACCAATTATAAACAAGTGACATATTATCTGAAACTGCCAATTATGTTCACTCCTTTACATCAAATTCTGCAATCCTCTCTGGAACCAATCTGTCCAAGAAGAACCTGTTGTTTCGTCTATTTCTTCCTGCGTACTAGTAGAAGCTGGCGTCACTGAATAGGATGTATTGTCACCACTTCCGCCATCATCTGTATCCTCTGGTTTCGTTGCAATCCATTTAATTTCGTTACGCATATCAGAAGCCGAATAGATTTGAGAAGCCCCTGTTGTATTTGAATAGAAAGACCAAGAGCCTGTATTGTCATCATAGTTTACAGACACATCATCAACGTCTGTGTTTGTTTTGTCTGCAAAATCATATAAGTATGTTTCAAGTGCTTGTTTTGCCCATGTGCTTTCAGCGGCCGTCCCACTGTTGAAGCAGTTCTTAGGAAAGACTGCTCCATGAAAGTAGGCATAACTTTCTGCTATGTCACTAGCTGTTTCTAAAACAGCTCTGGATGTATCATTCAAAGCTGGGCCATAAAGCATAAATTTGTCCTGAGCTGTGTCAAGAATACGAGCATCAGACAACTGGATAGACGGGGCATAAGAACTAGAATCACCCCAGTCTTCCATATCATCTATACTCCATCCTTTGGATATCATCCCTCTGAATTGTGATTTATAAGCATCCTTTGTGGTATCATCCATATCTTTGATTCTGCAATAGTTAGCAAAGCCACGTATCAAAGCATTGTCGGCATCTGCTTCCCCTGAAGCGTCTGCAAAGCGTTGAATTGCTCCAATCGCTGTATCAACCTTTGAACCAAAGACACCAGCAAACTGCCCCTTATTACTCTGTCTGGCTTTCACCATATAAATAATAGAGTCAGGGACACCATTAGACTCTACATTCTGTGCTGTGTTACTATTAATTTCCATGAGGATACTATTAGACAACTGGGTGCGTATATCATTGACTCCCGGATAACTATAAAGTTTCATGAGACGCTGACCTTTTGTGTCTTCGTCATCATCAGAAGACAAGATATCCTGTTGTGCTTTTAGGAAGGCCATTTTACGTGTATCTGCATCAACAGCTTTCCCACCAACCATAGGTTCCCCTATTTTATTATGATAGCCGTCAAACGCTACACCGCCATCACCATTCAGGTATGCATTAATGTTCTCTGTGGCCGCTTCTAGTCCTGCTTGTGTCTTTAAGGCCCCACCTATCTGTTTAGCCTGAACTTTAGCCGCACGAGCTTGAGCGGCCTTATGTTCCTGTTGTAAACCCTGAATCTCTGGTAACTGCCCCATCAATTCTTCCGCATCATCACGAGCCGAACGACTATTAGATTGCAGACCTTTAATGACATCTCCCATAACTCTATCTAAGTTATTATCTTTCCCATACTTCTTCCGATTAGCCATTTTTAGGTTTGACACATGAGCCTTGCGATACTCTAAATTAATAGTATCCAATGCCATGCTGTCTACAAGAGAACTCATGGGAACTGATGTACCATCTAACCTTGTTTCTACTGAGATATTGTCCATCATCTTTTTAAAGGCAGGAAAGTCCTTTATAGTACCTGTAGACAATATTTCTTTTGTGAATGTGTCAACAAGAGCTTGTCTTTGTTCTGGATTCAACGCCATTAATTTTCCTTGATTGAAAATTTCTTGCGCTTTCTGCTGAATAGTATCTAAAGACATAGAAGGAGCATCATAGATAAGAGAACCTATCTGTGCTTTCATATTGTTAAAGGTCTCAGCGATTCTATCAGATATATCACGTTCTACACGATTACTTGCCAGTTGTGTCTGATTCTCTATGTGTTTGTCATTAAAGCCCTGATTAAAAGCTACATCATTAGACACAAGTCCATCATCAAGGTATCGCTGTTTATAAGAGCTTGCAAAGTTATCATATCTGGCGACTTCTTCCTGTGGAGTTTTCGCTGGAGAATCCCCATACTGTTCATTGTATGCTATACGAGCGGCATCGCCTAACGCCTGTCCTCGTAATTTATCACTATATGCTATGAAGTATGGATTGTCTACATTAGAACCAAATCCATATGTCATAGCTAAATCAATCGTTGATAAGCGTTCACGGTCTTCAGCAGAAGTGGAACTAATCATTCTGTTCGCTTCTGTAAGACCAGCATCATTCATTCTTTTTTCATGGTCTGTCAGAAAAGACAACCATGCATTATTGAAATCAGATGTTGCCGAAGCCAGCATAGAAGCAGAAGAAGCCGCAGGTGTTGTTCCTCGTACACCTTGAACGCCCCCTATATTCTCCTGATATCCTTTTTCTGGCTGTGGCATGAACTGCATTTCAGTGCCTATAGCACTAGCAATCCGTTTCGCCATGTTGCACCCCTTCTTGATAAACCATTTTCAGAATAATTATATTTCAGACCACTAGTTAGGTCTGTCCCAAAATAGGAGCTGACAGGATTCATAGCAAAGATACCTGTACTATTAAACATATTCTCTTTTGCTATATATTTGTCTAAATCTACACCACGTACATTGTCTACTGTGTATTTGTATGCACCATCTGGAGATGAATAAGTTGTGGTAGCCGCTCCCTTATATGTACTCCCTGTGACACCAGCTTTCTTTCTCATGCTCCCTATGTTCTGCAAGGTATTATAGGTACTAAAGAAATCACTTGCTATATTCATAAGAGATGTAAAGTATGAAGGTGTCTCAACAGGAGCTATACTATTGATAGCATTTTTGGTATTGATGAGTGTTGTCTCTTTATTCAAATCTATTTCATTATTTTGTCTTTCATAGTTTGCTTGAGCCTGCGAAGCTACACGAGATTCATCTGCACGAATAGAGCGATTAATCAAGGAAGCTGTCCGACCGCCTCCGGCTAATTCTTCATTTACAGCGGCTTTTACAGATGATTCCTGTCTCTTAGACTGCAAGCGCATTTTAGTCATTGCTTCTATTTGTGATGCAAATAAAGCTCTCCGTTGTGTCTCGTAGTTCTGAAAAGAGTAGTTCATGGACTGAATGTAGCCTTGAGCTGTTTTGTTATTTGCATCAATTTGAGACTGCAATGCCTTATGTGTTGCATTTTGTTTTGAAATAGCATTTAGTGCAGACACACCAATAGTAAGTGCTGTAGTACACATATTGTCATCACATCTCCTTTACTCTCGAAGTATACATACAATCCCAGTCCATACCAATAATAGATAAAGGAACAGGCATATCTGATTCAACAGAAATAGTTACTGTATCATTCTTTTTATGTACTGGTATATCAAACTTCCCATTATACCCTAACACTCTCCCTAAACGAGCTGAACTTTCTCCGAGTATCTTACTGGTCATACGATAAATATAAGAAGATCCACCCACATAAGCTACACACACCTGCATATATCCTGTATTTATATAATTAATATGTAAATTCTTTATTTGTGTCCTTCCTGTTGCGTATGATTGAATATTCCCAGAATCATTCTTTTTTAAATAAAAAGTAGAAAAGATAATTTTAAACAAATACGCTTCTCCAACAATAACATGCTTCTTAGAATAATCACCATCAAGATAGGCGCAACCATTTTCAATTTGTATGTCCTTATGCAAAAACCCTTCAGGAGTGATGAGACACATATTATGTAAAGGTGTATCATCTGTAAAAGAATATGCACTTCTCAGGTCAAAGCAAGTCTTTTCCGTTGTCGAATTGTACACACCATTACTCAAAACCTTCTTCTGGTCTAAGAACACCCGATATAATTCATCGTCTTCAAAGTCCTTTATGTTAACAGAAAAGTCCATCATTTCCATGTTGATTTGTGTCCCTCTCCGTATCAGAAGAAACAAGCGACTACCAATGAAGCCAGCACCGTAAATTTCTCCATCAAATACCCATTTAGACCACGAGGATTGAATACGTTCTTCATTAGCAAAGAGATACTTGTAAATGTAGATAGTGTCTGTAGCACCATTTGTTAGGCAGAACAACACATTTTCAGATGTAGAAGAGACAATCTCATAAACACCCGCTTCAATGTAGTTCGGAATATGAGAAGTTATGTCTTGAGCATTTTTCATCTGTGAAATATCCTGCACTGTATAGTATTCTCGAATAGTTGTAAAATCTCCATGCTCTGATGGAAAATACATGTTCTTTCCTGCTACCTTTGGTTGACAATCAGGAGAGCTGTTAAACTGTGTAATTTCTGTTGGTGAAGCTGTTTTAGGTGTCAAGGTAGAATCAGCACGTATGATGAACTGAGTGTCATTTGAAAAGGCATAAAGGTCTTCTGAAAAGACCACAATATAGTTAATCAAATTGGCTTTCGTAGACGTAATAGGTACGTCGATACCATCTGTATCCAACAAGTCATTTGCTGTTGTCATCCACCAATTAAAATACTCTCCCGATTCAGACATGATAATATTTTCATCAGATGAGACACCCAGCCTGTTTCTGTAGAAGAAAATACTAGATAGTGTCTTATCGATAAACGACGGATACGGGTTACTGTCATCATCACCCACCTTACGTTCTTTCCATGTCAGTTTTTTAAATGTAAAAGTATCATCTGCGTTATGTACAAGTGCGTGCGGCATTGTTGTAGCATCTATTTCAATATTGATATTCGGGCAGACACATTCTTCCCATACATTATTGGCTTTAGAATACTTTACATAATAACTCCCCTCTGACGCTCCATTAGGGTCTCCCTTTACTTTGACACAATAATTATCTGGAGCTGTTGCAGGTAAAAGGCTGAAACGCTGGATAGACTTCTTAAAATTAATAAGGGCCTGATGATTGAAGCCGTCGACAGTCTGTACAAGACCATCCGATTTTATACGTATCCAGTTGTCTTCATGATCTGTTGATACACCATTCTTGTTTAGCTGTGTATTAATCTGGTCTGCTATGTAGTTTGTATCTATCTGTTTTGTCTGCTCTGCGGCATCTCCGTTTGGTGTTGTATGCGTACATTTAGAGACACCATCAATCCATACCTGATAGGTACGCCCATACTGGCCCTGTTTGACATACAACATACTACCTTGAGAAGCAAAGTAGTCAGGAGATTTTTTAGAGGTCATCTTTACAACCTTTTTCGTATTCAAAATGAACGTATAGTCCGCAACAGTCATCCCTCGTAAATCATCTCTGGGAGTGGCTGTTTTCAGATAATCAGCATCTTCTATGTTTACTGTCTTTTCGACACCATTCATGTCATAGACCTTCAAGGTGTTATTTGCAAAGACAACCATATATTTCTGCTGTTTGTCTCTATCAATAAAATGAACAAGAGGTTTGCTTCCTTTAGTAAGATTTAACCCTGTCAATGTTTTCAGATGAATTGTAGGAACCCGTTTCTGGAGTCCTGATACTTCTGTCGAGAAGCCATTTATTTGTTCTTCTAACTGTTCAGGGAATCTTAAAAGTGCTGGCTGTTGTGAAATACCTTGCACAAAGTTTTTAATACTTTGTGAATACAGTGCCATTCTTCATCAACTCCTCTGCAACAATGATTGCATACCTGCGATTTGATACATGTTTGTCCCTGTATCAATACTGTACTGCACAAGGTCTACATATGACTCTGCCACTTCCTGATATAGTTCCTGTGATATATTTTCATCGCCAAGGTAACGTGCCTGAAATTGGATAGCGGCTTTTGCTGTAATATATGTTTTGAAGACATCCGGCAAGTCATCAAAGGTCAGTGCTTCAATTATTGTCAATGTTAAGTCCTCTGAAAATTCATATGTTTTGTCTGTTAAATTATAGACATAATCACCCCGCTTGACATATGTCTTACCATCAGTAGCTATTATATCTATCCATGACGGATTGTAACGGATACGCTTAGATAAAGTGTCTGGCGGAAATACCATATCAATGTAGGTATTGAATAACCACCCTTTACGTTGTATAGAACGAGAAACAGTTTCTAAAGCCCGAATAGCATTATCAACATCCACTGATTCTGCATTAGAGATACTATTTACAGGAGCTTCACCAATAGATGCTAGAATTAAATTAATTGCGTCTAGTTCGTTAGAGATAAATAACACTTAGTTCAACTCCTTTCAAAGAGGGAGTAAAGGGAGCAGACACTCCACTCCCTTTTCCCCAAAATAATCCTAGATTAACCCGGATTGTTGATAATACCCATAAACGTAGATTCAGGGCGCAAACCACCAATACCAATAGCATACTTAGCAATAAGCTGGTCTGCCTGATATTCCGGGCGACGAGCCTGTTCAAAGGCAATATCCTTCAGAGACAGAATACCAACAGAAGTCTTGTGACAAATCAGCAGAGGAGACTTTGTAGCATAGGTAGACGGAAACGCATGTCCATCCCCCTGAATCGTATTGGTCGGATCATCACCACCAGCAGTCAGATGAGGGCATTCAATAATCTGGAAGCCATCCATGTTGATGACATTAGAATTGCTCAGGGTAGCAGATGCACCATACTGGCTATTCAAGAAGTCAAGGTTAGATGCAAGTGCCGCATGAATTTCAGGAGTTACAAAGCAATAACGGTCTGTAGCAGGTACATAATTACTAGCCATCTTAGCTTTTACCTGAAGCAGAATCTTACGTACAGCTACACCAGTTTCCTTATTGATACCCAGCGTATTACCTGTTGCCAGCGTTTCCTCAACAACGCCACCTTTACCAAGGCCAGCTACATTTTCAGACGTATTCAATGCTTCCTTAGCGACTTCAGCAAGGACAGAAGCATCCATAGAAATAGCCAGTGCTTCACCCAGCTGTGTCGCATACGGGGAACGGAAATCATAATGTGCGATAAATTCATCAATATCAGATACAAGACAATCCGTTGTCAACAGGCCATCAATAACAATCGTGCGTTCACCCTGCTGGATGTTTTCACGCTTATCATCAAGGCTCTGCCCACTCTTCAGGTAATGCGCTTTTGTTCGACCGAATACAGGGAACTGTGCGGATTTACCAGACTGGATAGAACGCTTTACGAATTTACCATTTGTTACGGATGCACGAGCAAACGCTGTGAGAGTTTCACCACTAAATACTTTAAGGGCAAGTGCAAGTTTCTGAGCGTCCGTTGCTGTCTGTGTACCAATCGCCATTGGAGATGCAATAGTAATATTTGCCATAATTAATATCATCCACCTTTCAAAATAGAAAAATTATATATAGAAAAAGACACCCAAGTATCTGAGTGTCTTTACTACCAAAAATGTAATGGCCGTTACAATTTTATATTAAAACAATTTAGAGTTCTTAACTTTACGGTATACTTCTTTCGTGAACTTAGGGTCTGTCTGATATCGAGGGTCAGACATATCTTTAATCATATCTGCTGTTGTTTCATAACCAGTCATATCAACAGCAGGAGCAGAACGGCCAATGATAGAGGCTTTCTGTGTACCATACTGCTTTACCATCTGGCCTTTAATGCCATCCAGTGTCAATTTAATCTGCATCAGATTTTCACTGTCGAGCGTAGCATTGAATGCATCACGGATAGCCTGAGGTTGTGCAGACACAAACTGCTGGATACGAGCATACTCTTCCTGTCCACCCGCCAGATTGAACACATCATTGACAAAACGTTGTGAAGCCGCTTCCCAGCCGTTAATGACACCATCAACAACCGCTTTAGGATATCCGGCCTGTTCAAGTCTTGCATAGGATTCAGAAGACAGAGAACCATTATTCATGTACTCTGCTTCAAGAGCATTGAAGTCAACACCTTTTGATACAAGGTCTTTTTCAGCATCTTCAAGAGCTTTATGTGCCGTATCTAACTGCGGATTTGTTCCTTCCTCTGTCTTAGGTGTTGTGTCTTCCCCTTCTGTTGTCTGTGTTTCTTCTGCTGGCTGATTGTCTTCATCAGCAACTTCGTCAATAATACCATCCACGATTTCAGCGGTATCTTTTACAGCCACCTGCGTATTAGAGGGAGTCTGAGAGACAATAACAGTATCTTCTGCCTTTTCCTCTGTTGCTGGTACATTTACGTTATTCGTAGTTTCTTCCAATTATGTTCACCCTTTCTGTGTAGCTTCCTGTACTGCTCCTTGTGCCAAAGGCGATGCCATCTGTTGCGCCATCTGTTGTTGGAGCATCTGTTGCTGTACTGCTTGATATTCTTCATCACTCATAACCAAGGTAGATGCATCGACACCTAAAGCAGTGCCTAATTGCAATAAGACATTTCCCACTTTGAGTCTATTCTGGAAATCTGGAATGGTAGCACCAATCTGCAAGAACTGTTCAATCTTCGTTAAATCGTGCCCTCTGCCTAATGCTTCCATACCAGTTATGATATGTGTCTGAACGCCATTGGCCCCCTCTGGAATGTCTGGGAGAGAACCTTGTGCCATTAACTGAGTCATGATGCAACGAACTAATGGTAATTGTAATTCGAGAGATAACAGAGAATAAATATTTCCTACACTGTCTTCGAGTTCATTAGCTACATAACGAATTTCTTCAGCTGTGACACGTTCCGCATTACGCTGTACAGAGCTGTTAAGCAGAAAAGCAAATGAAAGATTACTCTGTAATTCCTGCTTGTGCTGATATGCTACCTGCAAATCATTGACCTTATTCAGCTGGAAAGCAACAACATCACCTTCCTTACCCTTCACAAAGTCACCAGTTTGAGCATTTTTGAGCTTATCAACACGTAGCGTGCTGGATGGAGACACAAGGAATAAAGCGAATGCTGAGAGTGTCGCCATTTCTGCAATAGCTTCACTGATTGTATCGAGAGATTTTAAATCTCCATAGTATTCATCTACATAGGAACGTCCATAAGATTCACCATCCATCTTTCTAAGTCGTAAAGGAATCCAAGGAACCTTATCTTTAGGAAACTGTTGATCACTGCCTGATACAACTTCCCCTTCAATTTCTTGATACATGTAGTATGTATCATCATCCCCTAGGTACACATGCGTATAGACATCTATATTTTTGTCTGGGTTGGTGTCTTCAGATACATGTACTTTAGCTTCTGGCGGGAGAGCGGCATAACTAATACTGTCTTTTGCTATTAGCTCTATCCATGCCCCAGTCCCATCACGAACAACAACATAGTTATTTAATTTATATAACTTAATGCCACCTTCTTTAGGTGGTAAATATAACAAACAGTTACCAGCCACAATCAGCTGTAAGACACCTTCACTAATTGTTATACGACATCTATTCGCTTCCATGTAGTCCATAAGCTGACGTTCAATACTGCTCATGAGCTGGTCTATCTTTGTCATTGCTGACGTATCACCTGTTGCATTTACCTGCTGTTTTGCTAAATCTCCTAACTCCAATCTGAAGAAGGGCTCATTTGGTGGGAAGAGAGCCAGCATAATTTTTGATGCAAGATTATTTACACCTCTTGCACCAATGCTCTGAAATGGAGTCTTGTACGTTGTAGTATAGTTGTCTGTTTCTTCAGGGAATAGCATCGGTATTGTAACCTTAGCGTTCCTTACAGCTCTGTCAACATACATTTTGCGTTCAGATGATAATTTATCATAACGAGATTTAACAGAATCGTCTGTATAGAATGATAAGAGTTTATTACTCATACATTAATGCCAGTACCACCACTACCGGCTCCAGAGGAAGAAGACACATACAAAGAGTTCTTGCCACGTTTCTTCTTCACATTAGTGACTGTTGCATCATATTCGGCCTGTTCTGCCGCTGTTGGTGCAGGTGCGGCCTGAGAGACCACAATCTGCTGAGGCTGTGAAGCCTGTGCGTTATTTGAATAACTGGCCCCTGTTACACCCCCTACAACGCTTTTAACTGTTTTCGTGACACCATGCCACGCTTTAGATAGGGTATGTCCTACCCATCCGCCACTAGCCATTAAAGACCACTCCTTCCTGTATAGTCACTTGACGAGCCTGTACCACTATTTGTTGGTTTTACATACAAGCTGGACAAGCCACGCTTTTTCTTTTTGTCTACTGCTGTGTCTGTCTCACTACCCATAACAGGAGCATCAGCTGTCTGTGCTTCTGTGCTAGGGACTAACTCTGCCGCTGTAACAGAGGGCTGTACATTAGGTGAGACAGAATATCTTTTTGAACCCCAGCCCAATATACCGCTGACGAGGTTTCCAATCCAACCACCACTAGCCATATTAATCGTTCCTTTCTGCTAAAGACCGTAAAACGTCAATGACTTCCGTTGCGCCTTTCATATACCCCATTCGTTCATCATTGTTTTCACTGTCTGCTTCTAGAAAAAAATCAGGTGTATAAATTGCCTCAAGGTATGCTACGACATCTAAAGGCACATAAGGTAATTCATCATGCATCATAATTTACAACTCCTTTAAATAGGACTCACCATAGACAACAAACCCATGTTTCTTATACATGTTTTGTACAATCTGTGAATCCTGAACCATACTGCTACCAGATAAAATTAAAGAGCATCCTCTGTTTTTTGCTTCCTTTTCCAGATAGGAGACAGCAAAAGAACCAAAACCTGTTGGACGTTTTGACAAAGACACAAGCATGTCTTCTACCAACACAATACCTTCAATCCACCAAAGGGCAACCACATCGAATGCGACCACACCAACCCATTCTTTAGTGTCTGCATCAGCGAATACATGTAATTCTTCATGCCACCACATCTGCCACAAAATTTTAGATAGTTCTTCATTACTCTTGCGATGTTTGAATAATGGTGTTGCTTGCTTGTCTGCGAGGTCTGCAATAATAGACACAAGTTTATCAAAATCACTAGGTGTCATTCTTGTTACTTCTTCAAATCGTTTGGTGTCCATAATTTTATCTTTCCTTTCTCATAATCTCCAGCCTGCAAAATATGTGCAACACGAGCCTGTAACAACGCATCCTGTTCTGTTTGTCCGGCACGCTTAAAACTATCCACAACCGCTTCCCATGTTGGATTGTCTTGCAAAATGCGTTCTGCTCTAACCTTCCCTACCTTTGGACAACCTGTATAGTTGTCTGCTGTGTCCCCTACAAGAGTCTGATATAACAAATGGTAATCAGCTTCTTGTGCTGAGACACTTACTAATGTGTCTGACAATATGTTATATATCTTTGTAGGAATAGTGTTCATATCTTTATCACCAGAGAGAATAATGTTATTGTCTTTCTTCTCTCCAGTCGCAAGAATACCTATAACATCATCTGCTTCCAGGTGTTGTAGCTGAACACTATCACATTCGTCTTTTACCCATTGTTTCAGTGCATAGTATGCGACTGGTTTTCTCTTGCCTACATGATTCATCTTATATGTAGGCAGGAGCTTCTTTCTAAAATTGGATGAATCATCTGAGAATGCATAAATAACTTTTACATCCCCTGTGTACTCATCCAGTTCCAAAGCTCTTCCTATCCATTCATCCATATGATCCATGAGATACGCTTTGGTTTCTGAGAAATCAGAGTGCAATGTCCAAAGGCCATCCCCCCAGTCAATTTCATGTTCACAAGATGAGCAAGCCCGAAAGACAACCATATCAGCATCTACCAAAATGGTTATAGGGTCTCTAAAAGGATTGTACATTATTCGTCATTCCCCTCTGCTTTCACATAGAGACCACAACGACATATATTGTATTTGCGCATGTATTTACAAGGACATAAGGTATCATGCGTCTTAGAGGGCTGGCAAGGACAATAGCCATCATTCATTTCTAAACGAGCCATTATGGTGTCATACACCTTTGATTGTTTTGTCACTGCCATATGTCTCTTTTTCAGGAAGTCACTGTTGTCTCCGTATACTTTATACACTGCTGTCATTTGGTACTACCCCCAATTCTTTTACTAACGGAAGCCCTTCTACCCACATACAGAATTGCTTCCACTCAGGAAGTCTATGTGTCTTTCTCTGTGCGTAGATATTCTTTAACTGTAAATAGTTCGTAGTGATACGTGCTGTTAATAAAAGGCCGCTAGGATAGCTATATATCATTCTTAGCCAATTATCTTCCGTAGGATTCTTTACATAATCTTTCACAATCTGCAAAAACAAGTCTGCTATCTTTTTATCCGTGTAGGAGATATAACGAACATCCATTTTTGATAACATGTGCATAGTAGACATAGAAGACACAAAATCAAAGAAGTGATACCGCTCTGCTTCCGGCCATATCTTTTCCGTGAATGTCAAATCAAATTGTGCAATAATGCCTTTAAGGAAACAATCATGACCAGAGCCAGCTAAAGCACTCCCTAGTTTCAACGCCCGTTTAGCGTCCTTTTCCGTTACCTTGTGCATCTTAGGATTGATGTGTGTTGCCATCGGATATCCAGAAGCAACAACGGATTCTTCCAGACCATAAACACATGTATTGTCTATGATGCGGTAATCAACTTCTTTCATACTTTGAATGTCTCCTTTCAGCTTTTGAAAGTTCTCGTTGTACTTTTTCGTCATTCGGATACGTTATATGTCCGCAAGAGCATTGTACAGATTCAACGTTTTTAGTGAATCCTGTCAAGAGAGTACGACCACATTTAGAGCATTTAAGACGTTTAGCATACATATTAATTATCTCCTTTAGCAAGCATTTCAGCATATTTCAAAATGGTTTTATGTCGAGATATAATTTTGTCTCTGTTTTTTTCCGCTTCTTCTTCTGTACGAAAGCAATTTCCCATTGCTTTATTTAATAAATCATCAAAAATACATTCATAAAATGTACTTTCATAAGGTTCACCAGTAGTTATCAATATTGAATAGTACTTTTTTCCATCTTCGGGGACGAAAAGAGTTTTTTCTGCTAAACGCTGTACTGCTAACTGCACGCCTATTTCAAGATTAAAAGCATCAATCTGATTACATTTTGAAATTCCTTTATTACCTTTGTTGTCCTTCACAACAATTTTTCCATTCTCACGAATAGACACATCTGTAAGGTATACCCCTTCTGGTAAAAACTCTTTTGTATACTTATCGGAAATAACCTTGACATAAGAGTTAAACTCTTTACTATTAACTAAATCTGTATCAAACTTAGGTACTTTATTTTTCGCTAACGTGAGATCATCTAAAGAGTATTTATCTGTACCTTCCCAAAACCATACACCTTCCCCCTGTTCATGTTTGAGTGGTTCAACAAAAACAGCTCCATATCCGATTGTAGATATTATAATTCCTTCATTGTAATTAACCTTCGGATTATTAATGTGTACTTTCATACCTACTTTAGCATCTTCAAATTTCATTATAATTATGTCTCCTTCATATCAATGACATTCATACCAGTTATGACCAATAATACCTTCTGTATCCAGCTGAACATTAAAATGAAAATATTCCTGTGTGTCTCTCATCGCTAGCTGTGCTTCTTCGCACACAATCTTTGCTATATTTTCTGTTCGACACGCTATTTGCTGTTCGTCATGAATCCATGCCATCAGACAAAAGTCGCCATCCCATCCATGTCTTAAACCTCTAGCCAACAATCTACGTTCTGTAGTGACAATCCACTTCTTACATATCAATGCGCCAGCTGATTGTAAGAGTAGATTTAATGCACTATGAACGCTTCGTACATGTAATTTGCGTCTGTCAAGACCATAAAGAAAATGACGCTTCCATGTGATTTTAGGTTTCCCATGACCACTTTTAAAATCAATAGGATACACAAGAGCATTTTCAACCGCTTGTCTCAGCATTGCTATGGCCGGAATAGCTTTATTGAATTTCTTCTTTATCTGCTTTCCCTGTCCAGCTGTCCCTCCTATGATTTTTCCAATTTTAGCGTCACCTGCACCATACAAATATGCGTAGATAAACGTCTTCGCTTGATTACGTGTAGGCAACCCAGCGGCTTCTTGATTCATGGTGTGTATGTCTCCATTCAAAATAGTATGAGCATACTTACCACCATCATATTTGTACATAAAATGTGCAAGACATCTAAGTTCAAGACCACAAGCATCTATACCAGCCTGATACCATCCATCCGGGACTTTAAACAACTCCCTACACTCTTTACCGTATGGAGAGCCTACATGCGGAACCTGTGCCACGTTTGGCCGAGAATGAGTAGCACGACCGCTAATAGCACCATTCGGAATAACACTTCCATGGATTTTCCCATCCTTTCCAATCATAGATAACCATGCATTCTTTCCGTCGGCTAATTGTCCTAAACGCTTTTTCAAAAGCAACGATTCTTCTAGGTATCCTACAATCTCCCTGACTTCCGCTGGTGCCTGTGTGTCTTCCTTCATGTACTTGAATGTTTCTTCATCAATCTTTAAACGACATTTACTCAAATCAAGTATACTGTCTGGATCATCCACATCGTAACAATCTATATTAGTAGGAGAATAACCGTAGTGTGTCCGTAACAACCATTCTATCTGCTGTCTGCTGTTTGGATTGAAGTCCTTATACTTTTGGAAAGGTACACCAGCTTTATAGCCTAGTCTCTTATTGTCTCTTTTAGGGATAAACACTTTATCAGGAATACGAGGCACTACCTGCACCAATTTAGCTGTCAATACTCCAGCTCTAGCTCTTAATGTCGCTTCCAGCTTCAACGCCTTTTCTGTATCGAATGGGAACCCATTCTTTTCTTGTTTAGACATAAGCCATGCTACATCATGTTCCAGTTCTATTGCCTGTTTTGAGTAGTCGTAGGATTGTAATTTCTCTAAGAGTTTTACCGTTACAACAACGTCCTGCTTGTTATATGCAAGCATCTCAGGATTGTAACAGGCCCATGCGTCATCTTCTTCCCCGTAAGTCCCCTTTAGTTCTCCTAACCGATATCCCCACGCTTTCAGACTATGAGATTTAAATAGTTTTGACGGAAGAACTTTCTTTTTCATCAATGAACTATCCCAGTCTTCTATATGTGTGAAGATGAGTCTGGAAAGAACAAGTGTATCTACTACATTATGTTTTAATTTTGGAGATAAGACAAACCAATCAAAGAGTTTTGCAAGTGTTGGTAAATCATAATTGATAATGTTATGACCACACAATGTTTCACCTTTTGTCCATCTGTCATACATCCATCTGGAACCCTGTTCTGCATGTACATCATCAAACTGTTTCATCTCCTGTTTGTCTGTATCATAAACACTTAGACAAAAGAGCTGAGACACATCTTCATACAACCCATCTGTTTCAATATCAAAAACAAGCATAGAACCACCTTTCCTTTTACTCCTTCAGCTTTTCACACATTTCATTCAAGGAATCAATCTGTAATTGCTCCTGCTCTTTCTGTGCTTCTAACGCTGTAATAATCTGCTGTTTAATAGCAATTACTTTCAGCACTCGTTTCAGTGCCTTTTCTTTCATCTTCAATAACTGAGATTCATGGAAAGCGATGAGCTTCATATAAATATTCAATAATTTCACATCATCACCTCTTTACATTCAACTTGTGATAGTATCGTTTACCCGCTTCTTTCTGTCTAGCTTCTGAAAAGTTACTAATGCGTTTCAAATACCCGATAACTCTGGTTCCATAATCAACATTCGTGCTGTTGCAATGCGCACAATACAATGATGTCTCTGGATTGATAAAGCCACAATCATTACAAATTGTACACAAGACATTTGTTGTCCAGTACTGTACACCATACTTAGCACATAAGTCATACAAATGTGAGAATTGTGTAAAGCTCAACAACTGCTCTAAATTAAGATGAAGAGCGGAACCACCATCAAGATTATCTGTGATATCTTTTGAATACAATTTGAGCTTATCCAGCACTGACATATATGCATCTTCCACTGGGTAGAAATAACTGTTGTAACATGCTCTGGGGACGTATAGTCCATCTTCTTTGTCCCATTTAGCATTTTTTACACCTAAGTTTTCTGCTGGGACAAATTCAGTATTGAAGCGTACTCCGTACTTTTTGCTGTCTGTAGCATTCAAATCTTTGATTAAGTGCAGAATATCTACAAGATACTCTTCATAGTCGTACATATCAGAAGCTATTTTGCCTTTACCCTGTAAAAACTCATAGCCTTCGAGTACTCCATTGACACCAACAGTCAAGAACTGTTTGTCTAAATCCATAAAACCTTGTGTGTATGCTGGTAGCAATCCAGCATCAATATAATCTTTCAATACTGCTTTATGAGCCGTCAAATACTTATGAACACGCTGTACCAACTCAGTCAGTTTTTCGTGCTTCTGTATGACACGATTAATATTGATTGTGATGACACGAGCAGAACCAGTTACGACACCACCAGCACCAAGTGTGTAACTAAAAGTGTTATCTACCAGCTCATTACGCAAACGACAACAAGAAGCCAAGCTGTCAACACGATCAGACATATAAACAAAGAAAGACAAACCAAGTGAGTTCATCTGTGCCAAATAATCTTTAAAATCTGAGTCTTTGAATTTTTTGTCTTTATCGTATAATAGTGCGGCTGTCACAACCGGGTATGTCAAAAGCTCTTTCTTTCGTTCTTCTCTAAACCAATCAAGGAAAAACAACTGGAGCTTATATACACTGTCAATGTCCACTTTAGAGCCATCAGGATAGTAAAAACCACCAAACATTTCTTTGAGATAATCATGGTCAAAGACACTGATATTCCAAAAGACACTCTGGTCTCCTCTTGCGCTTGCTGGCTGATTAAGAGCATAGACAACACCCTGTAACTCCTGTTTTATGTCTAATTTATGCGTTGTCAAATAATCAGAACCATAGGTTTTTCTTGCAAAATAATCAAACATATGCAAGAACTCAACAGTCGCTATGGCCCCACTGAAATTACTAGCAATTTGATAGACAAGATTAACAAAAGAACCACAAAAGCTCCGTATGTTCTTTGGTGCTTTAGACACGCCACCTAAACATTTTGTACCTTCCAGCAAGAAAGGATACAGTGTAATACTGGCACAATAAGGCTTTAAAGAAGTCTCATCATGCGTATAGATATAATGATTTGCAAGGTCTTCTTCATACTTTCCAGCCAATTCGTCATCATACATGCATTTCATTTTGTTTTTAACTAGCTGACGATTAATCATAATCGTATCTGGTTTGAAAAGCTCTGCTTCAAGACCTGCTATTGTCTTCTGCGTTACATTCGAGTTTGCATCTACCTTAGAGGCTGTAGCGGCATTAGAGGCTTTAGCGTATTCATGGATGTAACGAATTTTATCTTCCACATTCTTAGGAAACACTACATACACCTACTTCCAAAATTTATTTGTCATATCAACAAGGTAATTTGTAGATGAGCGGACTATATCAAATTTATCTACAAAGAACCTCGTTCCAATCTTATAAAATTTTTGATTTGTAGTCTTACTTTGGAGCCCCCCCCTTATCTGCTTGATACGAACCTGTCTTTAGCCATGTACAGCCACCTTTTACAGCAACATCTATATCATTTTGTACTGTATCTCTACCTGAATAAAGACAAACAGGAGCAATCCATGATAAATCGCAAAGAAGCTCTATCAGGTCTTTTTCACTGATTTGCCGGGACGTTGTACCACCTAAGACAACAATGGCATTTGCTCCTGCATCTATTTGGTCAACAGCCCATCGTATCAAATCATCACTATTTGTTAAGGTCTGTACATCCTCACTGAGTTCTGGAGAGTGACAACCAACACAACCAGCATCACAACCACCCAGTTCAAAATATACAGCCATCTTATCAGGTACTTCATTAAACGTTATGCCCTTGTGTACAAGAGGGACTAAAACTGACATGCTTCTTCATCTCCCATCAATCTATGTTTGTCTTTATTCCAATACAGGTATCCAGCTAGCCCTGTAGTACCCGCAAACCGATTTTTCAGCACACGTATCTTTATCATATTGCGTTCTTCTTCATCTGTTGCTTGTTGGTTTCTCTCCAGTGCTAATACTTCATCTGGTAACTGCTTCAGCGTCCCACTACCTCGTAAATCATCTAACGATATTATGCCACCTTCTTCAAAGCTGTTTTCTTTATTCATGGTCTTTTTCAGATGACTAATGACAATCATTCCAACCCCCGTTTCTTCAACAAGTGACCGAAGCTGTGTCATGAGTTTGTCTATGGTCTTGCGCTCATCCCCGCCCTCATCCATACCGGATACGGCTATAGATATATGGTCAAAGATGATAAAGTCACACTGCTCTGCAATCGCTAAATAGCGGATTCTGGACAACAAATTACCACTCTCGATAGAACCAAAGTGATCGTACAAGACAAAATTCTTATCGCTAAATAATTCTTCATATGCTTTACGTAGCTCTTTTTTGTCTATTTTAGCCCACATCAATGACAAGGGCTTAGACACATGAATAGACAACAGTTCACGAACTGTCTTTTTAGGATTTTCTTCAAGGAAGACAAGGCCAATTTTCAGGCCATCCTGCACCTTGAGTTTGTAAGCAATCTCTCTGGCCGCTGTTGACTTACCAATACCTGTACCCGCTGTAAGCATGACAAGTTCACCTTTTCGGATGCCATGTGTCATGTTGTTCAACCCCTTGCACCAAGGATAATCATAACATTTTGATTCTATATCATCTTCAAAAAAGGCATCTTCAATATCAGCGGCATTGATAATTCCATCCGGCCGGTACTCTTTCGCTGAAAAAATAGCATTAATGATAGCATCACCTTTGCCCGCCAATAGACAGGCGTTAGCATCTTTTTCTGGCAGGTCTGCTATCTTCATTTTGTGAGGGGACAACATGCCCTGTACGTCTTCTACTGCCTTTCTGCCCTGAGTGTCCATATCAAACATAACAATGACTTCTTCAAACCCTTCAAGCCATTCAAGGTTTTTAGTGAACACTTTCTTAGCACTACCACAACCGAAAGGCAGAGAAACAACAGGCCATTTATTGCCTCCCATCTGGGATACAGTAAGGCAATCAATTTCTCCTTCTGTAATGACCAGCTTCTTACCATGGTTAAAAAGGTGTTGCCCAAAAAAGATATCCGTTGCTGTACCCAAGACATAAAATTTTTTGTCTTTTGTGCGTAGCTTCTGAAACTGGACTACACCATCATCTGTTAGATACTGTGCTACCTGAACGGTATTATTGCCTGTGTGAGACACACCATATTTATAGCGTTTGCATGTCTCTGCTGTAATGCCTCGTGCTTTCAAGTCTCGTATTTCTATATCATTTTGCTCTATTATTTTTTGCTTCATGACCACGCTGTTCTCCTTTTTGTCTGGAAATTCTGTATGATGACAGCTAAAACAATATGTATGGCCATCATCATAGAGAGTAGCGGCATCATGACTGCCACAATATGGACATGGGATATGGGCCTGCACAACCTCAGACATTATCATCATCCCCGAAAAATACAGGTAGCTTATGCAATACATGTACTTGCTGGAGTGCTTTTCGCTGACCATCTGTGATATGGTCTTTATTGTCCACACCTACCAGCAGACAATAGACAGAATCACGAACATGACTAAGGCGGTAATCAGCATACGCATAAAAAGGGACACCCTCTGCAACCTCGCCAGTGGGTAAAATAATGAAATGGTATCCGATATTAAACAATCCCTCTCTCCGTTGCTTCTTGTAAATGTCTTTAATAGACATATTCTTTGGTTCAAATAGTACTCTAATCATGTTCGTGTCCTCTCTTTCTTTGTATTTTAAATTCATACAATCTCACCTCTTCTTTTTCGGGATGAGACCTTTCATGTTCTTTTTAGCTTCACTAAACCACGAAGCAGGAATGACTCGTCTGGAGAACTTAAATCCATATTTGTTCGCCCAGTCTTCATAGGTAGTTTTACTTCCTTTATAGAGCTTCATCTTAGGATTCTGAAAGACAAAACGAATATCTAGTTCTGGATACTTATCTTTAATCAGCAGGTGTTTTTGTCTATCTTCCCTTTCAAAAATTCCTTTTGCTTCTATGATTATGCCGTTCGGTAAGACAAAATCTGGTGTGTACTTATGTTTTGTTGCTGGTTTTGTATATTCAATATAGAAGTCCTCGTATGATTCTTTCTGCTTGAACTCTCTCAACTGTGCACTTATGCTGTCTTCAAATTTGCTTCTTTTCTGTGGTCGTTTATATGTAAACACACCCCCATTAAAATAGCTCCTGTTCAGGTCTCATCACCACACTTTAAAAATCTTCATCGTCGGGGAAGGGTACATCTGCATCACATGCTGTCTGTTCTGTCCCTTCTTCATCTTCAGCTTCCACTGTAGCACTATCAAAAGTTCCTTCATGCTCAGTAAATCCAAAAGCACTTGCGTCTGCTCCTGCACCATAGGGGATGTACTTTAACAACTGCAGGGCATCTAATCGGAAAGACACACCAAAATTCTTTGATGTATTCCAATAGGGGAATAACTGATACGCTACAATCACTTCACTACCATTCCCGATTGTTGATTTGATTCTGGCAGATACAGGTTTTCCATGACCATCAAATACGGGTACTGCCTTTTCTAGTGTCTTACCTGCTTTTGTCGTAATCACTGCGTTTGTGACAAATTTAATAGTAGCATCACCATTATCATCTTCACGGTATGAACCAAAATTAGGTTCACCAACCATTCGTTTCTGATTCTTTTCTTTAAATTCTTCAAAGACAGTACGGGCTTCTTCCATGATTGTCTTCAGGTCTTCTACTGTTGGCATCAGCGTTACTGTCAACTTATTTGTACTCTGCCCCTTGAATGTTTCAGGTTCTACGACATGGCACCATAATGCCTGTCCTTTAATTTTTCCATCACTGTGTTTTGTCATTGTGTAATCTCTCCCTTTTAAAATTCGTTAATAAATCCATCGGCTTCAGCGATCAATACAGCCGCATATGGCTCATTCAGTGTCAAATAGGTAATAGCGACTCTAATTTCATCATCAAGATATGAGTGTTTCTTCATAGATGTTTTCGCAATCACACCTAACAAGACACATACATCTTTGTCATACTCTCTGAACCGTAAAAAATTAACAAGCTTCTTCGCATAGTCTAAAGAAGACCTACGCATGTGATTCTGCTTTTTATCAGTCTTACTAATAGATACCATCTCCCTTTTGCGTTTTCTTTCTCCCTTAGGTGGAACAATTAATTCTCAGTCATTCTCAAATTGTAATGGCCATTACAATTCTATCCGTTTACCAGCCTGCACCATAGACAACCAATCTTCATACCTCTTGATTTTGTCCATCTCTTTTTGAACGTTGTCTTTGTGTCCCATGCGTAATCGATATTTCAAAATGTTACCTTTCAGGAATCCAATGAGTTCTTCATTTGTAAACATATCCTGCATAACTAAGATAGGTTCTAGGATACACTCTTTATAATGAGCATCATGATAAGAACTATTATTGCAAGCAACGGTTGTAATTTCACTTCTAGTAGATACTTTAAGGTTTTCTTTTGAACAATTTAAACTATTCCCGTCCTTGTATGTGATAGACAATCCAGCCTTTGCGACTTCATCACGAGACAAACCAAGTACATCATAAGCTAACCACATGCGTTTCCCTTTTTCTTTTCTACATGCATATACCCATCGTCCCCCTTGTGAATCTACTGCAAAATAATGGTAATCTTTAACTTTATCATAATCTTCAGCATCAATAACGGCCGAGTATCCTTTAGTTAATTCGATAATCTCTTTGTTTTCAATCTGTTCTTTTTGCATTTTATTTTCCTTTCTGCGTATAGCTTCAGACACAATAAAATTTATTAGGATAGTTATTCTTGCTTCTTAGTTCCTTCCAGTACTACCAAATCCATTGCTTCCTCGTTTTGTCTCTTTTGTAATTTCTTCAACTTCTTCCAAATCAAAGACAACATCCTTTACAAGCATCAACTGCGCTATTCGGTCTCCTTCATTTATTCGTGTAACATAGGGGCCAATGTTTTCTACAAGAAGCATAATTTCACCCGTGTAGTCATTATCTATAATGCCCGTTCCATTAGCCAGCCTGAATTTTGTGTCTCTCCCTGTTGAAGACCTTAAATAAATTTCTGCATGGTATCCTTTAGGAATATCTAAAGCAATACCCGTATGGATCAGATATGCTCTTTCCTGCCCTCGTTGCGGATAGATTGTTTCTGTTTTAGACACAAACAAATCGACACAAGCGGCCCCATCAGAAGCCTTATAAGGTGCTTCTGCATTAGGTGTTAAGCGTTTGTATTTAAGACATAGTTTTTGTCTCATTATTAATCTCTCCTTGTTATAAATAAATATAGTGAAGAAAACGTTTTCTTTCTCCCTTAGGTGGAACAATTAAT
>OLPH01000709.1_pt1 | contig 39385 bp, 33 predicted proteins | sample 1672951 | NCBI WGS metagenome assembly OLPH01 (sample SAMEA3136740, study PRJEB25190) | human gut metagenome | reverse complement strand
CATTATACTTCAAAGTGTGGTTACGCGATATTTATTTGTTCAAAAAGTTGTAAACCGCTGTAAATTAACCTCATTTGAATAAAAGTCACAAAAAATAGCCACTTTTTCATGAATTATGGCAAATTTTGAAATATTGATAAATTAGATAAAGAAGTTGTCAAAACATCTTAGAGTCCTCATTTTTATTTCATTGTGTCAGCCATAAAAAATAGCGAGTCGAATAAATTCAACTCGCTATTTTCATCTCTTCTTATAATTTTTCCAAACAATCCCCACCTAAATTATACTTTGGAGTATAATTAATTCATAGCGCTTCACAACACCAACAAAGGACGAGCGACATTCACTATAATCATAGGAAAATAGGAAGGACCCCATGGAAAAAGAAAAAATCTTAAACGCCTGGATCATGACGGAACATCTGTCCGAAGGCGACATCAACACCAGCGACAAGAATCTCCTACGGTTCGACGAACTGGAAAGCACGGTATCGGAAAAACGCGATTATTATCGATTCTTAAAAAATAAAATACAATTCTACAGCAAACGAAAAAATCTCGGGAAGAACAGCGGCCTTGTCATTTATTTCGACATCTTCAAATTTGAGTCGATCATCGATTTTCTTAGGCAGCAGTTCAAATTAGAAAAAACAGGGGAAGATATCCACTATGGCGATAAATTCAGTTTCGCCCTGTATTTCGATAGGAACCTGCAGTACGACAAAGATAAATTCTTCTACACGGAAAGCGCCTACATGCGGCGCTTCCAGAAAATCCCTTTCGAAGATGATTTCAAAGAATTCGAGAAGGACGAGCAGGAAAAGCTTGCCCAGCGATTTGATGAGGTGGCAGATGATTCGGAAAAATTCAACCTAGCGATGCAGGAAACACTGCGGGACCACGGCGCAGAGCTGAAGCACTGCTGTTTTCAGCTCATACAAAATATCGAGACCGATGCGACGAACCTTCATTCGTTCTTTATTGATGATTTAGAAAAAGCCAAGAAAATCGAGACCCCGAATCTTACAGCCTACCTGGCAGGCGGCAGCGTAGAGGACCGTATCAACTTGAACAGCAAAAAAGAGTCTCCCGATTTCAATGCCAAGGCTTTGACAGAAATCCTGTCACCGGAGCACTATCCCCTGGGACGTTTCCCGAGCAATACGGAGTATGCCCTATCCTTGATGCAGCAGATTGCCGTAAACCTGACGAGTGCTGAAGCACAAAACATCAGTAGCGTCAACGGTCCTCCGGGCACGGGCAAAACCACCTTGTTGAAGGATATCTTTGCCGACCTCATCGTAAAACAGGCCTTGTCCATCACGAATCTGAAGGAACACCGCATCAAAGGGACACCGGAAACTATTTATTTCCATAAAGCAAGCATCGGCGAATTGCCAGACGAAATCACAGCTAACAGCATCGTCGTGACCAGCTCGAACAACGGGGCCGTACAGAACATCGTCAATGAACTGCCGCTCCGTAAGGAAATCGATGAACAATTCCAGCCGAAATTGGATGAACTGGACTATTTTACAGATATCGCGAATACTCAGGAAGAAGAAAAGGGAGATACCGGCGAAGCTGAACAAAAATTCTGGGGCCTCTTTTCCCTAGAAGGCGGTAAATCCAGCAATGCCAAAAAAATCCTCAAGAGTTTGGAAAGTGTTGCCGCCTATCTGAAAGAAGAATATGAATCGGATGAAACGGTATACCAGCGATTCTTAGAGGCCTATCAAGAGTTGAAGACCTATCGGGACCGGATTACCGACTATGCGCATCAGAAACAGGAAAAGGATAAATTAGATGTTGACTTGGAAGAAAATAAAAATGAACTGGCGGCACTGCAGGAACATCAGGAAAATGACCTGCAATCTTTGAATGAATTGGAGCCGGGCATAGCCATCATCAAGAAACGGCACCCGCAGAAACATGGCATCTTCGGTATCCTGAAGAAATTGACCAACGATGATACCGAAACCTACAGCTCGGAAGAAAAGAATTTCCACGACCGCTACATGGAGCTGAAGGATGCCGTAGAACGGCGGAGCCTGAAGATGATGACCTTCCGTGAAAAACGCCAGCAACTTTTAGCAAAACAGCAGTCCTTGTGTAATAAACTTCTTGACTCAGAAAAGCAGGAAATCATCGACCTGGATTTAAACCAGCCCTATGAAGACCTGCAGCTGTCGAATCCGTGGTTCAATAAAAAATTCCGCATCAAACAGTCGAAACTTTTTCTGTTGGCCCTGGCCGTACGGAAACAGTTTCTCTTCGAGAATCAGAAGAATGTAAAAGCGGCTTACAATATCTGGAAAAACCAGAAAGACCATGTAGAGAATCCGCGTCTCCTCAACGCTGCCTGGAGCTGGATCAACATGACCATTCCCGTCATCAGTTCCACCTTTGCCAGTTTCGAACGCATGATGAAGCATATAGGCCCGGAAGTATTGGGCTATGTATTCGTCGATGAAGCCGGTCAGGCATTGCCCCAATCTGCTGTCGGTGCCATCTGGCGCAGCCGCAAGATGATGGTCGTCGGTGACCCGTCGCAAATCAAGCCCGTCCTCACCCTCGATTCCAACATTCTGAAGCTCCTCTGCCGTCATTATCAAATCAGCGAGCGCTACCTTTCGGAAGACGCGTCTGTTCAGACCCTGGTAGACGCAGCCAGCCGCTTCGGTTTCTACACCGCCCCCGATAAAGAGGAAGATTCCTGGATTGGCATCCCGCTCTGGGTCCATCGCCGTTGTCAGTATCCCATGTTCACCATTGCTAACAAAATCTCCTATCATGACTTCATGGTACAAGGCGTCAAGCAATACGGCAAGACGGCTTGGTTCGATGTCAAAGGCAAAGCGGTGGACAAATACGTCAAAGAACAAGGCGAATTCCTAAAACAGAAATTAAAGGAAATGATTGCCGAAGACCCTGAAATCATCGATCCGACTAAGAAAGACAAGGTCTACATCATCTCACCTTTCCGCAACGTCGCGTATAAGTTGGCTCAGCTTCTGAAGTCCATCAACTTTACCCGTACACAAGGCCAAAAGGCGACCAATATCGGTACAGTACATACTTTCCAAGGCAAAGAAGCTGCCATCGTCTTTCTCGTACTAGGGGCCGATGAACAAAGCAAAAGCGCTGCCAATTGGGCCGTCGATGAACCGAATATCATGAACGTCGCCGCAACACGAGCCAAGAAAGAATTCTACATCATTGGCGACAAAAAAATGTATGGGGGCTTAGGCAGCGATGTCATCCGCACGACGCTGCATATCATGAAAGACTATAAAAAAGAATATCCAGATTTAGTGATGGACCAGTCAGCTCCTGCTGACAGACCTGCTGAACTGGAAACTAAACCAGAAATTAAACCAAAAACCAAGAAAGTAACAGCCCCTGCACCGCCGACGAAAGCAGCAGAAAAAATCTGCCCCGTCTGCGGCCATAAAATGGTACATCGCATAGCACGAAGAGGTCCGAATCGTGGCAAAGAATTCTGGGGATGTTCCAATTTTCCGAAATGCCGCCATACAGAAAAATTCGATTAATTGAACATCTATAATCATACAGCACTTTACCCAAGGGTTGAACTAAATCCATAACTGCTGTGAAAATTTAAAACCGTCTTTCTAAACTTCAAACATAAAGAACAGGGACCACCGCTGCAGCGGTAGTCTCTGTTCTTGAAGGAGGACAAATGTATATAAGTAACGATCAGAATTTCTGACCGGCCTTATCTTTTTTCAACCATTCAATCAAGACTTCTTCTCGGGTCTTCTTGATATGAGCCAATTCTTCTGGTTTCCATTGGTATAAGCCTGTACCCGTTTTAGCGCCCAAGTTCCCTTCATCAACGCACTTTTTCATAACCGAAGAACCTTCTTTATCATCAGCCAAATCAGCATTTAAATAAGCCGAAATATTATAGAAAATATCAAGGCCACCCAAATCAGCCGTTTCCAGCGGACCTGTTACACCGAGGCGACGTCCAATACTATATTTACAAATAAGATCTACCGCTTCTGCTGTCGCAATGCCTTCCTGCACACAGTATAAAGCTTCGCGAAGCAGGGCAAACTGCAACCGGTTTCCTACGAATCCCGGAGCTTCTCTCAAAAGGGCTACCGGTTTTTTACCGATTTTTTCCATAAGCTGCCAAGTAATATCTACCGTTTCTTGGCTTGTCTTTTCTCCTGGAACGACTTCAACTAAAGGAATAAGATGCGGCGGATTCCAAAAATGAGCAACGACGAAGCGTTCTGGATGTTTGAGAACAGATGCGACTTCTGTCGGCAAAAGGCCAGAAGAATCTGTGGCAAAAATAACATCTGGACCAAGATACTTTTCCAATTCTCCATAAACATATTGTTTAACATCCATATCTTCTGCTACTGATTCGAGAACAAAATCTGCATCCTTTGCGGCATCTTCAATAGATGTAACACCATGGATATGGCTAAGCAATTCCTTTTCTTCTGCTTCGGTCAGTAAATCATTCGCTTTCATGACATCTAATGTAGCATGTATATTTCGCATAGCGCGAGCAATACTGGCGTCTTTACGCCCAAACATATTTACTTCATATCCATTCTGGGCAAATGCAATAGCTGTGCCGAATCCCATGGTGCCACAACCTAAATTACAAATCCGTTTAATGTCTTTCAATTGTTTCATACTTCTACCTTCTTTCTATTACGTATAATTTTAAATAGCAAATGGAATCACCGTTAAACCGACAACCATGATGATGCCTAATACAATAAAGGCAACGAAACTATATCCTACAAAATCTTTGAATTCTAATCCGCAAACAGCCATAAACGGAACGGCAAAGAAAGGCTGTACTAATGCCGTCAAGTCCCCACCAAACATATAAGCAATAACTGTCTGCGCATCAGGAATCCCCAATGCCTTGCCAGCCGGGATAAGGAAGGGCGCTTCAATAACCCACTTGCTGCCACCCGAAGGAATAAAGTAGCTGATAATCCCCGTCAAGATGGCTGCAATAGCAGGGAATGTCGTTTCATTACTAAAAGCGATGACCCAGGATGCAATGGTATCGACTAAGCCAGTATATTTCATGATGCCATAAATACCTGCATAGAAGGGGAACTGTAAAATAACGCCCCAAGCGGCTGGCGTCGATGCTTTGACAGCCTGTAGTAACGCAGCTGGCGAACCATAAAGCCAAATAATTAACGTCAGGAAAAGGAAATTCAAGACATTGATATCCAAGGATTTCCCTAAAACAAAGAAATGATATCCCAAATAAACTAAAAACATACATCCAATCACATAGGAACACCACGGCGTATAAGTAACCCATTCACTCGGCGTCTTAATATCCTTTTTCTTAGGCATAACCGGGGCTGTAATATTGGCTAACTCCGGATTCCACTGGGAAATAGAAATCATCTTAGTCTTATCTTTTGGCTGAAGTATGAATCCGAATAAAATTAAAATAGCAATAACTGAGAGAATTGTTAAAATCAAATTGTACGGATGGAAGATTGTCATGGAAATGGGAATGACACCTATTTCTTTAACCATAAAATGATCCGCTGTGGCTACCAATAACGGAGCAGAACCGGAAAGCCCCATATGCCAAATAAAGAAGGGCGTCCATGCAGCACCACATAAATAGCGATAATCAATAAGAATATGTTTACGTTCAGCTTGAACAGCTAAATTCTTACAAATAAGAGCTGCAAATACCAAACCAAACCCCCAATTCAAATAAAATCCGACAGATGATAACAAAACAACATAAATGTAAACGGCCGTGGGAGAATTCGGTTTACTGCATACCGATGAAATAAGGCGTGTACAAACCGGAGTTGTAGCTAAAGCATAACCAGTAATAACAATCAATGACATCTGCATAGAAAATGCCAACAAAGTCCAAAATCCATTTCCCCAAGCAATGACAGTATCCAAGGGCCCTGACGAAGTAAATAGCAATGCTAAAATAAAAGCAACAATTGTTAATACGAGGGCAATAACATATGAATCAGGAACCCATTTTTGGGCAAAATCCGTAAAGTAATCGGTAAATTGTTTCTTTTCCTTAACCATACTGTTAGCTCCTTTCTTTTTCATAATTTATTTGTGATGAATTTCACGTTTCACAAGAGAATAGAAGCCTCCGAACTATGCAAAAGGGCGGTTTTTCCAAAATCCGAAGGCTTTTATTCATAAAAACAGGTTTTATCTTTGAGCTTTTAAATAGGAACCAAATCAATACTGCAGGCGTGTGAAACCTGCCGAAACGTTAACGTTTCATGACTCTTGCTTTACCATCTGTGACCAATTTATCATCTTGGTTGGTGACAGTGGTGCGGAAAATAATCCGATGTTTCTTATCATCTTTTTCAATACATTCGACAGTCGCGGTCAGCGTATCCCCGTATAAAACAGGTGCTAAAAAGCTGAGTTCCTGATTCATGTAAATCGTATCGATTCCAGGAAGCTCTGTTCCTAATACTGCCGAAATAAGACCAGCTGAAATCATACCATGTGCAATTCGTTGTTTAAACAGCGAGTTTTTCGCAAATTCCGCATTTACATGAACCGGATTGAAGTCCCCAGTCACGCCTGCAAAGGCATATACATCATATTCAGAGATTGTCTTTGATAAAGACGCCTTATCTCCTACATGGATGTCTTCATAACGGACATTTCTGGCCATACTACCACCTCCTTAAAGAGCAACAACTATATCTGTAAGCCCATTGGCTTATCTTCAAAAATCCGGCTGTCTATCAATTTGACAGCATTGATGATTGGCTTAAATTCCATATGTGCCAATATATCTTTTTCCATATCAATCCCCGGAGCAATTTCAATCAATTCTATTCCAGCCGGTGTCAGTTTAAATACAGCTCGTTCCGTAACATAAAGCACAGGCTGTCCTACAGAGTTTGCATAATCGCCACTAAAGGTGATTTGTTCGACCTGCTTGAGGAACTTCTTGTTACGTCCTTCCTGAGTAATAATCAATTTGCCATCTTGAACCGTTTCTTTAAGTCCACCAGCTGTAAATGTACCGCAATAAATCACTTTTTTTGAGTTTTGCGTAATATTTATGAATCCACCACATCCGGCAACACGACCTTTGAACTTACTGACATTAATATTCCCATGTTCATCGGCTTCAGCCAACCCTAAGATAGCTAAGTCAACACCGCCGCCATCATAGAAGTCGAATTGATACGGCTGGTCAAGGATTGCTTCCGCATTGGTAGCAGCACCAAAGCTCAACCCGCCTGCGGGAACACCACCAATCGTACCCGCTTCGGTTGTCAATACCATACTGTTGGCACCTTCTTCTGAAGCAACAGCAGAAACACCTTCAGGCATCCCAATACCTAAATTAACAACCGCATTGGGAATCAATTCCATAGCACAGCGACGGGCAATGATTTTCCGATTTGTCAACGGCATAGCCGTGAGTGAATCAACAGGCACTTTCAAGTCACCATTAAAGGCAGGATTAAATTCATAATCCCAAGTCATAAAATGGTCTGGAATATCTCCCTCAACAACATAATCAACGATAACGCCTGGGATTTTAATATCTTTCGGATCTAAGGTCCCTTGAATTGCCACTTGTTTTACTTGAGCAATGACAACACCGCCACAAGCATGTGCCGCTTCTGCAATGGCTAATGCTTCGCCAGTACCAATTTCACCTTCCATTGAGATATTACCGTTTTGATCCGCAGTCGTACCTCGAATAATACCTACATTAATAGTCTGCGGTTTATACCAAAGCCATTCCTCATCATTCATCTTTATGACTTCAACAATATCTTCTGTCGTTCCTTCATTTAACTTTCCGCCTTCTAAACGCGGATCAACAAAAGTTCGCAGACCAACTTTTGTAACAGTCCCCGGACGACGGCCAGCAATATCACGGAACCACTGAGAAAGTGTCCCTTGCGGAAGATTGTAGGCAAGCACCTTATTTTCATTAATCAAATTGCCTAAGCGCGGAGTTAAATTAAAATGCCCTCCAATAATACGTTTAAGAAGACCTTCTTCCGCTAAATGATTTAAACCGCGTTCACCACCATCACCTTGACCAGCGGCAAAAATAACCGTTAAATCTTTAGGGGTCCCACTTTCTTTATACGTGGCCTGTATCTCTTTAAGTACTGTTTCCGGTACAAGTCCTCCAACAAAGCCACTCGTGGCTATGACGGCGCCATTTTCAATATGTTTCACCGCTTCTTTTGCTGTGACAAACTTTGCCATAATAACATCTCCTATCTGTTTTATACTTTGCTTATAAAAGCACTGCTTTTAGTGAAGTCCTGTGACTGAATAGATAACGATAATTACAAAGACTGCAAAAGTCTTCAGTAATGTAATAGCAAAAATATTCTTATACGAACTGCGATGTGTCAAACCGCAAACAGCCAGCAACGTAATGACTGCACCATTATGCGGCAGCGTATCAAGACCGCCAGACGCCATCGAAGCAACACGATGCAGGATTTCCGGTCCCATTCCAATAGAAGTCGCCCAAGCCATCCATTCCTGAGACATCAACTCCAAAGCAATGGCCATACCGCCGGAAGCCGAACCGGTAATCCCTGCTAATGTCGTTACACTAATAGCTTCAGATACCAGCGGCGTACCGCCAATATGAATATTAATCAGCGCATGAGCTACATGCTGGAACCCGGGAAGCTGAGAGATAACATTCCCATAACCCACTTCAGATGCCGTATTCATAATAGCTAACAAAGACCCAATGGCCCCTGCATTGAGGACACTAGTCAAGCGATCAATCGTCTTGACTTCGCCTTTACCAATGATCAACGCTAAAATAATACCTGCTACGAGAGCGATAATCAGTGACCAAATACTTGCAACATTTTTGACCTGTGCTACAACAAGCGGCACACCTTTCATCGACTGGAACGGTTCGAGAATCGCAGGATTCCAAACAACAAGTTCTGTAATAGCAAAATTAATGAGTAAAACAGCAAGCAACGGAATACATGCCAGCTTCCAAGATACCAAGGTTGCATCCGGATTATCTTTAGGTTCATTGGCGGTATGGTTACCATAACCTTCCCCTTTAGCAATCGCTTTTTTCAAGCAATGATTGAGATAAAGAAAACCGCCGCCATAAATGATACAAGCGCCAATAATACCCGCCAGTGGAGCAGAATATAAAGTAGTTCCGAAATAGGCAGTAGGGATAATATTTTGAATCTGTGGCGTACCTGGCAGGCAGTCCATCGTCGCCGTAAAAGCACCTAAAGCGATAATGCCCGGAAGTAAGCGTTTCGGGTAGTTAGCTTCTTTAAAAAGAGCTGCTGCGAAAGGATAAACAGCAAAGACGACGACGAAAAGGCTGACACCACCATATGTTAAAAGAGAAGCTGCCATAACAATAGAGATAATAGCTTTGTGAGGTTCTTTACCTAAACCGGTAATGATAGCACGCGCAATGCTTCGCGCTAAGCCAGTATCTTCCATAACCTTGCCAAAAATGGCCCCTAACAAGAAAATAGGGAAGAAGGACTTAATATAGGTAACTGCCTTCCCCATAAATAACTCGGTGTAGGAAGGCATGATGGCTAGGCCCGACAGGGTTGCTGCTAATAAAGCCATAATCGGAGCCATCATAATAACGGAAAATCCACGATAAGCAAAAGCAATTAATCCCAGCAAGCTGAGGATGATAATAATTACACCAAAATCCATACGTATCACTCCTTTTGGGCGTAAATAGAACATTTTGTTATTGCACAATGGTAAGAATATATAAGGTAATTCATCATGCCCTTATTATTTTCACCAATAAGCACAGAAGGGGTAAAGCGTCATACAATCCAAAACATTGATTCCGTTCGTCACACGTGTAAATAACTGAAGTTCATTTTTCGGATGTTTTTCTTGCCTTCATGGTATCATTCCATCCATGCTTTTGTAAAATATATCGATTTCATTAAGGTAATGAATAAATTTCACATCTCCATCACAAAAAGGACTGTCTAAATGACAGTCCTCATCATCGGCTAATAAAAAATCAAGCATGAAACTTAGCGTTTTGTATCAAGTCTAAAAATAATTTCATCGGTGTGCTTAAAAACTTTTCTTTATGGTATACTGCCAAAGGAATCCACGGGAACGAAGGATTGCATAAATGCAACATTTTTACTTGTTTGCTGCAAAACTTCTGGATGATTGGCTTAGGCAAAATAGTTACGCTTTCTCCATCAGAAACAGCCTCTACTAATAAATCCCATTGTGCACTTTCAAGACCTACATGAGGTATAAAGCCTGCCTCTTTACAACACTCGACAATCCGATAATAGAGCATGAAAGATTTATCAAAAACAAGGAATCTTTCATTCTTTAACTGCGAAAATGAAATAGTGTCATAATTGGCTAAACGGTGATACGGTGAAACGACACAAACAGCTTCAGATTCCATAATTGGGACTTTATTAAATTCAGAATTATCAAAAGGTTCAATAACAATCCCTATATCAACGGCACCTGATTGGGCCAGGGAAAAAGCAGTCTGTGCGCCAATCTCCATAACACGTAAATTAATTTCTGGGTACATTTGACTGTATTGATGCAATAATGAATGAATAACGGTAATCGTGACCGGCGGAATCCCTAATGTAAGTTTTCCCCGATGACTATGTAATAGTGTAGCCAAAACTTCCGTTTCTGATTGATAATTCGATACAATTTTAACAGCACTATTGTAAAAAATCTCCCCTGCCGAAGTCAGTTTAAATTTTCGGGCTTTGCGATCAATTAACTTCGTATTATAGGCTTGTTCCAAGCTTTTTATAGCTTTACTGATAGTAGATTGGCTAATAAACAGCGATTCAGCAGCTTTGGTAATGCTATTTTCTCGGACAGCTTCTATAAAATATGCAAAATGGTTGATATTCATGATATCCCCCCTTTTCTATAGTACCCTCACAAATAGTCTTTTCTTTTTGTATTAATATTATATATTGCTACATATCAAACTGCTATCATTTTTACCCCCCTCCGTATATTTTTAGTCATATTGTTCATGAATTATATTCATTTATGTTTTTGTGTTAAAGGCTGCCATTAATTGGCAGCCTTATTCCTACTTCACCAGTTCTTTTTCCATAGTTTGAAAGGCCGGCACATAGTAGCGAATAATACGCCGCACTTTTTCCTCCACGGGTTCACAACAATCAGGATGATAGCGATCCTTCAACATCGCTAGCCAAGTAGATTCATTAACAAACAAGTATCGTTCATAAGCATCTAAAAGTAATTCTTTCGGTGTCAGAGAAATAGCAAGATTTGAATCTTTATTTTCGAGACATTCCCGAAATATCTGTTGGCCTAAATCAAATTCATCCATAAACCAGTGAACAATTCCATGTAATACAAAGACATTCGACAAATCTTCTTTTTTTAGATCAGAAAAATCCTTCAACCCTTGAGAGAATAATTGAAATGTATTCATCTAATCACCACCTTTAATTTTTCCTTATAATATTATCGTATAAAATAAATCCGCAAAGTGCAAAAGAGTTAAATTCATTCCAGTCATCTCTTTTATTCATGAATTTTATATTAAATTGACAGGATTATTTGATATATGAAATACTATCGTTGATGTTTGATTTTATTATAATGGGGAATTTTTTTATGTATGTAAAACAAAAAACTATATCCACATTGCTGACGGCTACGTTTGTTGCTTCTCTGGCATGGGGATCTGCTCCAGCAGATGTTTCCCGGACCGTCGATGCGAAAACAGAGGCGTCGGTAAAGGCATCGCATCAAGCGAAAGCGCCGACCTATACAGGTAAGACGTTACAGAGCACTCGTAGCGGCATGGTTCAGGGATATGTGCAAGATCAGACTCTAATATGGAAGGGAATTCCGTACGGGCGAGCAGAACGCTGGGAAGCTCCGACAGACATCAAGTCCTGGAATGGTATCTTTGATGCGACCAAACCGGGACCTATCGCCATTCAGGGAGCAATAGGCAAAACAAAAGGCAGTGAAGATTGCCTGAATCTCGATATTTTCCGTCCTAATACAAAAGAGAAAAATCTTCCCGTCCTGTTCTTTATTCATGGCGGTAATAATCAGAGTGGTGCTGCTGACCAAGTAAACTGGCAAAAGTTTGCTGAAAGGGAACATGTCGTCGCCATCAGTATCAATCACCGCTTGGGTGCACTGGGTTTTAATCCCCTACCGGCATTGAAGCATGGTACGGCTGAAGAAAATTCCGGTAACTTTGCTATATTGGATTTTGTTAAAGGCTTGGACTGGACGAAAGAAAATATTGCCAGCTTTGGCGGAAATGCTAACAATATCACGATTGCAGGCTTTTCCTCTGGTGGACGTGACGTCATGGCATTGCTGATTTCCCCCATAGCAAAAGGGAAATTCCAGAAAGCGATTTTCTTCAGCAGCGGCATGACTACTTCTGATACAGCCTGGGCTCAACAGATTTTTGCCCAGCATTTTGCGTCTCTCGTCGTTGCAGACGGCATTAAAAAGAATGAAGTAGACGCCACCAAATGGCTGTTGCAGGATACCTCGGAAGTCCGTGATTATTTACATAATCTATCTGTCGACCGCATTGCCACTGCTTTTGGGCATGCCGGTATCCGCATGAGTGCCTTCCCTCATCTCTATAATGATGGCGTAGTATTAGAAAAAGATACTTTTGCTACGAAAAACTACAATCAGGTACCTCTTATCATGACGACCGGTACAAATGAATTCTCCCTATATACGCGAACAGATAGTTACTTTGCTCCGTCCGTCAAAGACGGTTCAATCTTTACGGATTCAGAAAAGCATAAAGAATTTGCCTTTGCTAAAACATATGGCAGTCGTCTATATGAGCTCTTCAATACCGAAGAATCAGCTGCCACCATGTTCAACCACTACGGCAAAGCACCTATTTATACGATGAAAATTGCTTATGGAAATAACCCGAAGCTCGTCGGTGAAAAAACGGCCTTTATATCCGGCTCTATCCATGGCATCTGGATTCCTTTTGCTACCGGCATCCCGACGGCTACGACAGCAGGCTATCCGGCAGGTTCTTTCGACAATCCCGGCGAGCTGGCACTAACAGAGCAAATACAGGATTATCTTGGGAATTTCATGCGTACAGGAAATCCCAATGGCAAGGGCCTCGTAACATGGAAGAAATGGACCAGCGCAACAGAGGGACCGAGCCAGTTATATGTCAATTCCGATGGGACAAAGGTAGATATCCATCAAGAATATGGCCGTACGACCTATCAATCTATCCTGGACGAAATAGTCGGGGATACATCTATAAAAGAGAATGCGAAAGAAGAAATCATCAAGCATGTGCTCAGTGGCCGTTGGTTCAGCAAAGGACTTGACGCATTTTTCCATAACAATTAAGAAATCATCACTTATATACAATAGTCCGTAATTCCCAATCTAATTTACCTTATTTGCAGGAGGTGTTACCATGGATTATTTAAATGATATGTTTTCTTTAAAAGGTAATGTCGCCCTCGTTACGGGCGGTTCTTACGGCATCGGTTTTGCCATTGCCAAAGCGTTAGCCCGTACTGGCGCCGTGATTGCCTTCAACTGCCGCAGCCAGGAACACCTGGATCAGGCCATGAAGGATTATGAAAAAGAAGGCATTGAAGCTCACGGCTATCTTTGTGACGTCACCGATGAGCTCCACGTACAAAAATTAGTCAACGATATTGAAAAAACCTTAGGAACCATCGACATCCTCGTCAATAACGCCGGTATCATCAAACGTATCCCCATGTGTGACATGACGACGGAAGAATTCCGCCAGGTCGTCGATATCGACTTAGTCGGCCCGTTCATCGTATCCAAGGCAGTCATTCCCGGTATGATAAAAAAAGGCCACGGCAAAATCATCAATATCTGCTCTATGATGAGCGAATTAGGCCGTGAAACCGTATCGGCTTACGCTGCAGCTAAAGGCGGTCTGAAAATGCTGACCCGTAACATCTGTTCCGAATTTGGCGGAGCCAATATCCAATGTAATGGCATCGGCCCCGGCTATATCGCAACACCGCAGACAGCCCCACTGCGCGAAAAACAGCCTGATGGCTCCCGTCATCCTTTCGACCAGTTCATCGTCTCCAAGACGCCGGCTGGCCGCTGGGGCACGACAGAAGACCTCGAAGGCCCAGCTGTCTTCTTAGCCTCCCACGCCTCGGACTTCGTCAATGGCCACATCTTATATGTCGACAGCGGTATTCTTGCCTACATCGGAAAACAACCATAACAAATACAAGAAAACGAAAACGATAAATAAGCTAACCCATTTCGAAAACTCGATGTTTTTCGTAAGGATAAGATACTTATTTTCATAGCTACTTCGGAGTTTAATTTAGGGTATGTTTTACGCAGTCGATTTTGTTTATCATACAATAATTATACCAACAAAGAGTTTATTAGCAGACTCATCAAAAAAATGGACTCAGATAACTGAGTCCATTTTTTGATGAGACTATTGTGTTACAACCCCTCATGTCCACACAAAATATTATTTTAAATAATTATATACTACATGAGGTGCCGCCAGTTTTACATTTGCCACAATATAACTAGAAGATACAATTTCCCTCACTGGTAAATCAGCAAGTGGGCAATTGACATGATCAAACAACTGCAATCGGGCATCTCCTGTCCAGGCTTCTAAAATTTCAACATCCTTTCTGTCAATGGCACATTCAGTCATTTCTGCTATTCTCAACGATTTATCATAGTTAGGGTATAATTTGAGCATATATGTAGGTGCTGTCAATTGGCGGATAGCTTCTTCTTCGGATAATTTTTCATACTTATATGTCATGGTAGCATTAGCAATGCGGAATTTATGATCTCTACCATAATCTAAAGTACCTACAATGGTATTATTATCAAAATACAATTTGGGGTATCCAATTTTCTTTGGATACGCACTGATATTTTTACCACCATCAATAGCTTCATAATTATCCAAATACATCATATGAAGATAATCACCAACAACCCCATTATACGATACAGGGATCGCCTGCCCTGATTCGGTGTACACGCCAAATCCCGTAGCATCACTCATATACATAACTTCAAATCGCACCAATGGATCATCCAGTAATTCCAATGGTTCTGGAACAACTTTTTCTAATGCTTTACGATCCGTCCGATAGACAATATATAAATATCCGCGATTGTTAAACCGGTGTGGCACATTAGGTGAAGGGCAGGCCACAATCGGTGTCGATAACTGTTTTAATACATCTTCTTTTTTCACAATATCACCTCATACTATATGTTACCATCCCATTGGGAAAATAAGGAAATATGCAGAACCTATTACAAACGCAAATATAAAGAGCATAAATGTAAAGGGCAAGATATCTTGGAATTTAATTTTAAACGCTGCTAAATATGCTAATGCCCAAAATGGCTGTACCAAATTAGCAATCTGTGCGCCTGTACCGTATGCATTAATTACCTGCGGAACCGGTACACCTAATTGCTGAGCTGCCGGAATCAAATATGGAGCTTCAATAACAAATTTGGAACCGGCCGAAGGAACAAACCAGTCCATAATGGCAGTGTAAACCATGATGATCCACGGATAGGTGCCCGGAGTAGCAATAGAAATAAAGAATTCCGTAATCGCTTCAGACAATCCAGAATAGCTGATGACACCAAAAATACCGGCATACATTGGGAATTGGATAACGACACCATAAATAGTGCTAGCTCCTTGTTTAACAGAATTAATAAAATCGGCAGCATTATCATGCAGTAACAATCCAAGCCCGAAGAATAGGAAATTGATAATATTCAGGTTGATTTTACCAACGCCTTCAGTAATAAAGAAATTAATAATCCAAGCTAAAATTATAGCACCTACGATGAAAGTCAGAAGACGGGAGTGTTCCATTCTTTCCGCCGGCGTCATGGCTTTCTTTTCTTGCGGTTCTTCTACTGTCTGTGTAAATTCTTCATACAATCCATTCGGTATTTCAACAGCATTTTCTTTCTTCGGCTTAATAAGCAAATAAATAACCGGCAGACATATCAATTCAATAAATAGAAATGTCATCATAAAAGGCGACAGAGATGTCATGGTAATTGGAATGACCCCCATAACGTGTTCTAAGAAATTTCCCGGCGTAGCGGAAAGCAGTGGAGCCGCCTGTGAAATCCCATTAGCCATAATATTCATACTGGTATAGGCAACAGCAACAATATAGGCATAATGAATACCAGTACCTTTTTTTCTAATTGCGATTTCTTTGCCCATGACAATGGTAAGCATCAATCCCATTCCCCAGTGGAGCCAGGAAATAACACCGGTAATCAGAGCAAATGTAATAATAGTCGCCGTTGGCGTTTTAGGAATATCAATTAATTTGATAAGTACTTTTTTGATTGGTTTCGCGTCAGAAATAACAAAACCTGTAACCATCATAATACTCATCTGCATAGAAAAAGTCAGAAGCGACCAAAAACCTTTAGCATAATCATCGACTAACGACCAAGGACCATGATTTCCAAATACAAGGGCTAGACCAAAGACAATGAATGTCAACAATAAAACAAAAACCATAGAATCTGGAATCCATCTTAGACTCCAGTTAACAAACTTATCCATAAGGATGGCTTTACGATCCATGTTACTATTGGTATGAATCATATTATTCACCTCTTTCTAATAAAACAGAAAAAGGCATAAACCAAGGCAGTAGGCCTTGGTACTATGCCTTTTTCTGCCAGATTAAGTACAGTAAATTATCTAATTTATTTCTGATAAAGCATCTTAATCAAGTATGCATTTAAATCAGCATTTTCTTTTTCAATCGAAGCCTGGTCCCATTTATAAAAACCTTCTCCAGATTTAAAACCCATCTTACCTTCGTCTTTCATCTTCACTAATAACGGAGACGGTTCTTTTGCATCACACAAGTATTTCAAAATATAAGAATGAATATTATACGTTAAATCTGTCCCGACCATATCGGAATTAACCAAAGGAGGCAATTGCGGAAGTCTGAGTCCAAAGCTGTATTTAATTGCTTTATCGACAGTTTCCGCATCAGCAATCCCCTGTTCAACAATATAAATCGCTTCACGCCATAATGCATGCTGCAATCTATTGGCAACAAAACCAGGAACATCTTTACGGCAAATAATTGGCTTTTTTCCTACGCTGGACAAAATATCATATACAGTCTGCGCCGTTTCATCTGATGAATCTTTAGCTTTGATAATTTCTACCAGTGGAATGAGAGTAGCTGGGTTCCAAAAATGAGTTCCCACAAAGCGGGCTTTATTTTTTACTTTAGCACTGATTTCTGTTGGACTCATAACGGATGAATTTGTACAAAAAATCGTATCTTCCCGACAAAGTTTTTCTAAATTTTCAAAGACATTCTGCTTTAATTCCATATTTTCAAAGACTGCTTCTATAACGATATCTACAGTCTGACAAAAATTTCTTGTCAATTCCGGCACAAAACTAATTCGTGCTAGCTGCGCGGCTTTATCTTCTTCTGTAAGCACTCCTTTAGAAACAAAATCCGCTAAAGACGCTTCAATTTTCCCCATCGTATCGTTATCTTTAATATCGTACAGATATACCGTATATTCCGGATTGCGGGCGTACACTTGTGCAATACCACGTCCCATTAAACCAGCACCATAAATTAATACGTTTCGTTTCATACATCTCATCTTCTTTCCAGCATAATTATTTACCAAGTGCAATCTTCGTCTTGTTTTCTACGCCAAGTATTTCACGGGCTTCATCAGGTGTTGCAACTTCTTTACCTGCCAAATGAATCAGATCTACAGCACGTTTGACAAATTCCACATTATTTTTAGCCAGAACACCTTTCTTCATCATGACATTATCTTCCATGCCTACGCGGAGATGTCCGCCCATAGCCAAGGTTGCAAGCATAATAGGCATCTGTCCATGACCGATACCGACAGCACCCCACGTCGCATCTTTTGGGAGAAGGCTGTGCATCCATACAAGGTTATCCACGGTAGCGTCAATACCACCTTTTACGCCCATGACAATCTGGAAATGAAGGGGACCAGGTTTCAGAAAACCACGTTTTTGTAAATCCAGAGCATTGTAAATCATACCCGGATCAAAAACTTCTATTTCTGGTTTGACATCATGTTTCTGCATTTCTGTTCCCAGTTTTTCCAAAAACTTCGGATGATTTTCAAAAATACCCGTCCGTTGCCAATTCATGGTACCGCAATCGAAGGAAGCTACTTCCGGATGAAGTACCTGGAACGGTTTCATGCGAACATCATCAGGCCAACCAGTCCCTCCCGATGTCGTCAAATTAATTACTATATTAGAGTGAGGCCGAACAGCATCTACTACTTCTTTAAATTTATCAAAACTCATGGAAGCTTTATGTTCATCATCACGGACATGGATATGGCAAATAGACGCACCCGCTTCAGCACAAGCTAAGATATCTTCAGCGATTTCTGGTGGATCCAACGGTACAGATGGATTATGTTTTTTGATAGGATAAGCCCCTGTCGTAGCAATCGTTAACATGACTTTGTTTGATAAATCAGACATATGAATTCCTCCTAAAATAATATAGTAAATTGGTAGTTTTGAAGAGTATGACTGGCCAGTCTTCATAATTCTTCTTTCAATAATATATATGAAATTATCGTGCCAACCATAAAATGCCGCAACTAAGCCATTTGACAAAAAATAAACCGTAAAATACCATTTACGCATTTTACGGTTGTAAAATAAATTTACACTTTTTTCCTTATTAATACATCTTGCTTTTTTCAATATGATATTGTTTCATTTTTTTATAAAGAGTAGGCCTACTGATTCCCAATAATTTAGCTGCCTGTGTAATATTGAAATCATACTTTTTCAAGGCTTTGCAAATGCTTAGTCGCTCTAACTCATTTCCGTTATTCTGATTGATAATTTCTTTCCTAATATTCTGCATTTTAAGAGGTAATGCATTTTTTTCAATCCAATCTCCCTGACTAATGAGAAGTGCTCTTTCTACTGTATTTTCAAGCTGACGTATATTTCCTGGCCAGGAGTAGTGATTTAATAAATGTAATGCCTCCGGTGAAAATCCATGCGTACATTTATTATATCGCTGACTATAGACATCGACAAAATAATTAGCCAGATATTCAATATCCCCTTCCCTGTCACGCAGAGGAGGTAGAAAAATAGGAAAAACATTCAATCGATAGTACAAATCATCCCTAAAAGTACGATTATTTATCTTTTCTTCTAAATTCTGATTCGTTGCTGATATAATCCGCACATCTATTTTGATAGGCTTTCGGCTGCCAATGCGCAATACTTCCCTAGACTGAAGTACCCGTAACAAAGACACCTGTACATCATAAGGCATATCACCAATTTCATCTAAAAACAAAGTACCTCCGTTTGCTAATTCAAACTTACCCGGATGTCCATTTTTATCTGCCCCCGTAAAAGCGCCCTTTTCATATCCAAATAGTTCACTTTCAATAAGGGTGCGGGGGATAGCACCGCAATTTATGGCAATAAAAGGTCCATCTGCCCGCCTACTTGCATTATGAATAGCTTGAGCAAACATCTCTTTTCCAGTTCCACTTTCTCCTAAAATCATAACTGCCGTATCATGTGGTGCTGCAATACGCGCCAAATTTTTTGCTTTTTTCATAGCTTCAGATGTTCCAATAATATTTTCAAATTGAAAATGAGGCTGTGTGTACACAATTCGAGTCGCAGATTGTTGTACCCACTGCCTTTCCTTAATTCGCATAATATAATGAGCTTCTTGAGTTAATCTCACTGTAATATACAAAGATTGGTGATTCCGCCTCATAGAGCCATCTTTATCAACACTTGACATGACAGATGAGTATTCCACCCCACTATTTGTTTTTTCATAGACTTCTGACATATCGAAACGACCATTTAGATAATCCCCGATATTAGTTCCAATCAGCAGTGTCTTATCCTGTCTCAACCCCAACATCCGAATAGCCCGGGTATTAATGCTAATTATGCGCCCTACTTTATTAAAATATACTATTCCAAAATCAATATCTTCAATCGTTTGATTCAGCTCAATATTTTTATTCTGAACAAGCCGATTCATCTGTTTCATTCTTCGATTCGCTGCGACAAGCAATAACTGCTGGTTGATAGCCTCTGCTGCTAAAATAGCTAATCCCAGTGTATGAATATGGCTATCCCACCAATGGCCTGAAATAGCAATATATCCTAAAATTGACTTTGTCTTTAAATCTGTAATAGGACACGCCGCCCCAGCCAAATTATCGTCAATAGCAGATGCGTGTTCCGTAGATACCAAGATAAATGGTTTCTTTAGAATATATACCATATGGAATAAACCACAATATGGCCCTTGTTCTCCCCGATCAGAGCCTTCTACCAAGCCAGTGGCCTTAAGCTCATCAATCATATCTGGTGAACCAATCAGCTTCAAAATGATACCATCCGCATTTAACAGTGTCAGCCAGAAAGATTTCTGATCTAAAAAAGATAATATTTTTTCCATATAAGGAACCGCTATTTCCATTAATGCCCTGGATTTTTCCTGACATCGCTTTAAATCGTAAACAACAGGTTTTTCTTGATATACTTCACGAAATCCTGATTCATATGACATTTTCCATCCCATAAGTATCTCGCTTCGCACACCAGTTATTCCTTTTGTACTCCCTGTAGAAAAAAATTTTTCTCGCATTTGTGCAACATGCAATATATGCATTGGAGAAAATAAATCTTTAATTGAGTCCATAATCATAAAGACACCTCATATTTATATAAATATCATTTATCGCATATCATATACATATATTATAAGTTGGACACAATGCTTTGTCTATCCTAACAAGAACGTACTTAATTGCTCTGATTTTCAACTAACTCACCATAAATAAAGTGTAAAGCTTCTCATCTAATCACTCCCAAATTATATAAAAACATAGGAACACAAATCGTTTGCTAAAAAATAAGAACAAAACAAAATAATTTTCTTAATCACGCAATAATTATTTTACTTAATCTTGTTGAAGTTTAAGTCCTCATAATCAAAACATCTATATAGCGCTACTTTTCTTTAGTATTCAATTTTGCAACAATAAATTCACGTAATGTAGCAACATGAATCATCATCGCATTATAAGCACTTTGGGCATCATGATGAGCAATCGCTTCGACAATCTTACGATGATATACATAGGTATTATTATCACGCAAAGCGTCTTCCGTCGATACAATATTTTTTTTAACAGAAGTATGAAGAATATAGGATAAATTAATAAGAATCCGATTGCCACTTGCTTCTGCAATCATAGTATGCAAAGTGATATCTTCATCTTCATATTTTTTATTTTCTTTAATAAGACGTTCCACCAATGAACATTGCTCAAGCAATTCTTTACTTTGCACCTCAGTAGCATGGATAGCAGCTAATAATGCGGTCTGTGGTTCAATCATCGTGCGGACGTCCAATAAATCAATAGCCAACCGGTCATCATCATAGATAAAAGTTAGTCCCAAGGGGTCATTAGGAACCCCACATCGCTTAGATATAAAAGTCCCAGAACCTTGACGGACTTCCAAAATATTGCGGGCACTCAATGTCCGAATGGCTTCCCTCAAGGTAGAACGACTAACATGTAAATTATCCATTAGTACAGGTTCCGTCGGCATTTTATCTCCAGGAAGCATTTGTCTTGAGGTAATAAAATCAATAATTTGATTGGCAGTTTCTTCAATTTTAGATTTTGAGGATTTAGAATTAACCATTGAAAACTCCTTATCTTTCATACTTAGAGGATTAATGATACCTATAGGATAACAGATACTTCCAATAAATGCCAACAAAAAAAATCCGATCTTACTTATACAAAAAGCTGTCGGACCCGACAGCTTTTTGTATAAGTAATGACCGTTTACTTTTGCAATGTTTCAATATAATTAATAATTAAATCCGCGCCTTTTTCCAATGTAATCCGACTCGCATTAATAGATGCTGTATAATTTGATGGGTCCCCCCACATATTGCCAGTATAATAAGTATAATATTGTCCCCGTTTACGGTCTTCATCTTTTAATTCTCTCAGCGATTTACCATCATATACCGTTTTTCCGCGTTGTGTACGATAGGCATCATCTGCACAAATGTAGAAAGAATACGCTTCAGGAAAATTTTTTAAAACATAATCCGCACAACGTCCCAAAATAATACAAGAACCATCTTTAGCCAATTGTCGAATAGCTTCAGATTCAGCTTCAAACATTTTATTGTTCAATGGTTTTTCACCTTGCATGCCAAAAATATAAAACGGCATAAATTTCAAGGAAAGAGGTGGAATTTCTTCTTCTAATTGTTTCAAATCCCCCTCTTTCATATCATCAATGCCAATTTTGGCAGCTGCAATATGAATCAATTGACGATCATACAAATGCAAACCTAATTTTCGAGATAAAATTTGAGCTAACTCTCGTCCCCCACTGCCGTACTGACGACTAATAACAATAACTGTTCCATCTTTCATTTTCTCATCCCCTTTTAGATTCAATTTTCTTAAAGGACATCACGATTTACAAGATATTTAGCGTTTTTACCACTTAAGACATCCGCTACTCCTTGTGCCACTTTTGTTTTCAATTCCAATTCGGCTTCTTCCGAATACCATGCAACATGCGGCGTTATAATAACATTATCCAACGTCAATAAAGGATTATCTTTTTGAATGGGTTCCTGCACTGTAACATCTAAACCAGCATAGCCAATTTTTTTATCCTTAAGTGCATGATATAATGCCTTCTCATCGATTAAAGGGCCACGAGAAGTATTGATAACAATAGCTTCGGGTTTCATCCAAGAAAGAGTCTGTTCATTCAATAAGTTTTCCGTATCCTTTGTCAAAGGTACATGTACAGAAATAATATCTGCCTTTTGCAGAACATCTTTTAAAGGAAGTATCGTAACATTATATTGTAATCCAACTTCCGGTGTAACATACGGATCATAAGCAATAATATTCAAACCAAAGGCTTTCGCTTTCTGTGCAACCATTTTAGGAATACGCCCAAATCCCAAAAGTCCCAATGTCTGTCCCTGAAGACGATGAATAGGTTTAGCAATTTTATAATCCCAACCATTATGATGTACTTGAGAATTCAATATATTTAATTTCCGATGACAAGCCAGCATCAATGAAACAGCTTGATTAGATACTTCATCCATGCAATAATCCGGCACATTCAATACTTGAATTCCTAATTCAGTCGCTGCATCTACATCAATAGTATTCACACCTACTCCATATCGACCAACAACTTTTAAATCAGGTAAAGATTCCATAACTTTGCGTGTAATCGGAGCATACTGATCGATTAATCCACTTGCATCCTTACATTCACGAATAACGTCCTCTTCAGTTTTGCACTGCTTTGGAATCATTATAGCACCAATTTTATTTAATTCTCTTTTTTCAGGTTCTAACGTTGCATATTCATAATCAGTTACATAAACTTTCGTCGACATTTTGAAGCTCCTTTCTTATACTCGTGCAGGATCCAATTCTGCTAAATCATATTTTCGTACAACAGGGTCAAAAGCAGCTAATACCCAAAGATATGTATTACGACTTCCCGGACTGCCTGCCGTCGGATGATATCCACAAGGAGCCTGAACCATAGTTCCGGAATAAACAGTATGCACAACCATATCATCGACGTCACCACTATTTTTGTAGCTAATATGGAATCCAAACTTAGGTTTTGGCATATCAAAATAACAGTATACTTCTTCTAAATATTTTTCATGCTGATGAGGAGGCCAACTAGTCCAAGTCCCTTCGCCGCCCCAGGTAAGCCCACAAATCAGTCTCGAAGCTTTATCCGTAGGAGCCAAAGTAAACATGACTTCCCGTCGACCGGCACCTTCACCATGAATTTGATGCATATCCCCGATGGGTAATGAAGAATCAAATTTCCGTATAAAGGCTTCGCCAATACCTTCATAGACGGCTCCTGCAATATAAAATATACTTTCTTCTAAGGCTGTAATCTGCACTGTGTTTTGAGCGGGAATATAAAAAGAGTCGAATTTATCCAGCTCAACCTTCCCCAATACAGAATGTTGAACCATTGCTTTCCCTTGAATTAATACGGGATGCAATTCCAATTCATTAGATTGTAATGTATAAGAAGCCCCTTTAGGCAAGTTTAAACGAAAAATCTGCGCAACCTGACAAGCTGATTGATCAGGAGTAATAACTTTATGAAATCCCATTGCATTGGGTGATTGTACACGCCAAGTTTTCATATCATTTGTATCCATTTGAAACACCTCATTTTATAAAAATAATGTAGTAACCTTCGGAAACAGTACAACAGCAAGATATACAGCAACATAGCCGATGAAGAACGGAATTTCACCTTTAACAATATCGCCCATATCTAATTTAGTAACTGAAGCAGCTGCAAAAATATCAACAGCAACAGGCGGAGTCATTGTACCCACAACATTTGCAATACAAACAATCATCCCAAAATGAATGATATTGACACCTAATGCATGAGCTAATGGCCAGAGAATCGGTACTAACAAAACGCAAGTGGCAATACCTTCCAAAAAAGTACCAAATGCAAGTAGCAGTAATGCAATTAATATGCAGAATAAAGTAGGATTTAAATTTAAGCCTTTGATAAAAGCAACCATATCTCCTGAAATACCGGAATAAGCAAAAATCCATGAAAAAGCAGTTGACGTAGCAATAATAAACAAAATCATCGCCGAGCCTTTTGCAGAATCGAGGAAAATCTGCCATAAATCACGGACTTTCATTTCTTTATAAACAAAAAGACTGACAACTAATGCCCAAACAACAGCAACAGCAGCAGATTCTGTCGGCGTCATAAGGCCAGAATAAATCCCTCCCAAAATAATAACCGGGAGCAAGATGGCCGGAATAGCATGTACAAAAGATGAGCTAATCTCTTTTAAGCTTATACGTTTAGCATTTTTAGGCCATTGTTCTTTATGTGCGTAAAATAAGCAGGCCGCCATCAAAATAACCATGATGATGACACCAATACCCAGGCCGGCTTTAAACATTTTACTAATGGAAGCACCAGTAATCGTACCGTATACAATCATAATGATACTCGGTGGGATAATAGGCCCCATGCCGCCAGATACAACCAAAAGACCTGCAACACGTTCTTTAGGATACCCTAATTTAACCATATCTGCATAAAGCATTACCCCAATAGCAACAACGGTAGCAGGAGCAGATCCAGATAAAGCGGCAAAGAAAGCACAAGCCAATACCAATACCAATGACATGCCACCTCGGATATTACCGATAATGGAATTACAGAATTCTACGATACAGCTGGAAATCCCGCCTTTAGTCATGATATTACCCGCCAAGACAAAGAAAGCAATGGCCATAATCGATGTCGATTCCAAACCACCAAAAATTCGTTGAGGGATAATACCAGGGCTAACCGTAAAATCCGGGGCTAAGAAAATAGTAGCCATAACAGCAGCTCCCAAGGTAAAAGAAATAGGTACGCCAATGGCTAAAAATACAATCATACTGCCAAATAATAAAGCTGTCACCATATCAATTCCCTCCTTTCTCATCAACTGTATGCGAATTACTTAAATCATTGAAGTGGATAAGCATGGTAATAACAGTAATACCTTGAACGCAAGTGATAATGGCAAAACTGATAACTAATGCCAAATATGGGATTGCCATCGGAATATGAAGTGCTGCAGTAAGCTGTCCGGAAGCCGCCTGCATAGCTGCCATATGACAACTATAGTACAAAACAATGGCAGAAAAAATAGTAACAACTATTTTGGCAATAATTTCTAAAACGATTTTAGAGGCTCCGTGAAATTTATTTACAAGGGCTGTTACAGCAATTTGTGAACCATCCCTAAGGCCTGCTTCCGTTCCCAAAAGAGCCATATAAATCATGGCAAACGTAGACAATTCATCAAACCATGGAATTGATAATTTTATAAAATTCCGGTTTACCACGGAAAGAAAAGAACAAGTGACCATAATCGCAAAAGAAACTACAATGATTAAGTTCTCAATATATTGCAATTTTTTTAATGCTGATTTCATACTTACACCCCCTATTACATTGATTTTGCAGTTTCAATAGCTTGATCAACAGCCTGCTGCCATACAGAATCAAAAGTAAAGCCTTCAGCAGCTGCTTCTTTCTTATATAAAGCCTGCAATTGAGCAGTATCAATATCGTGGAAAGTAACGCCCTTTTCTTTCAGCTTTTGCGTTGCATCGGCATTCGCTTCTACTAAATAACCTCTTTCAGCATCGCAGCCTTCTTTAACGCCTTCTAAAAATGGTTGGCGTAAATCATCTGGAATCATATTCCACGATTTATCCGACATACATAATAAAATATAAACAAAAGCATGATGGGTATTAGTAATATTTTTCGTAACTTCATAAAAACCATTCGTATAACAACCGCTTACACCATTTTCACAAGCATCAATTGTCCCTTGCTGCAGCGCTGTAAACTGTTCGCCAAATGGTAAGGCAACAGGCATAGCCCCAAAAGATTTAAAAGCTGCCATATGATAGCGATTTTGCATCGTGCGAATCTTTACCCCTTTAAAATCTTCTACCTTTTCAATAGGTTTTACAGAAAAGACATCTCGGAATCCAGATTCCATATAACCGATAACATGGACACCCATTTTTTTCTGCGCTTCTTGTTCAATCAATTTTCCGACCGCTCCATCAACAGCTGCGTGAGCTTCATTGCTGTTTTTCCAAAGGTAGGCCTGGTCTAAAATTGCCATCTGAGGAATCCAGTTAGTAAGGACAGAATTTGCCGAAGTAGCAATATCCAAATCACCATTCATGGCCAATTCAACAGTACCACGTTCGCCGCCTAATGCCCCACCAGGAATAACATTAATTTTAATTTTTCCATTGGTCTTATCATAAACTCTTTTTGAAACTTCCTTGGCACCTTTATAGTAACAAGTCGCTTCACCATCAACCAATGCCAGACGCAATACCAAAGGTTTTTCTTTGGTATAGACGCCTTGTTCTTTTTGCCCTGAACAACCACTCAATGTGATAATTAAAAGAACTGTCATACAAAGACATAAGAACTTTTTCAAAACAACCTCCTCCTTTTCATCCGATGTATTATTTTATGTCTTAATAATACATCGGATGAATATTTCTAGTCAAGAGAATATATTAATTTTGATATATTGTAATTGCCATGATTTTTTTATAACTTTTTGTCATTTTTCACAATTATTTTAGCTGTTCTCTACAAAAATAATTGCTTTGATGCGAATTTCTGCATTTTTATCTATTGAGTTTTCCATAATTATCGTTTAAAATAAAATTAATTCATTTGAAAATTCATATGATGAATACTTTTGTAATAAATAATTTCATCATATCATTTTAGGGAGGCGTATCTCATGGCAATATTAAATGCTTTTAATTTAACAGGAAAAAATGCGATCGTAACTGGTGGCGGCCGCGGGTTAGGACGTGGCATGGCTGAAGGATTAGCCGAAGCAGGTGCCAAAGTTTTAATCATTGGTTCCAGCGCCAGTGTTGAAAAAACAACCGCAGAATGTCAAAAAAAAGGATTAGACATGATTGCTTTACGTGGTGACTTAATGAATCAAGAAAAGGTTCCCGCCGTTTTTGAAAAAGCACTGAACGCCTTAAACGGGCGCGTTGATATTTTAATCAATAATGCAGGGGTACAACGTCGCCACCCTTGTGAAGAATTTCCTCTGACTGACTGGAATGATGTGCTAAACCTCAACTTAAATACGGTATTTCAGCTTTGCCAACTCGCCGGACGGAATATGTTACCTAGAAAGTCGGGAAAAATAATCAATCTGGCTTCTATGCTAAGTTTTTTTGGCGGATACACCGTTCCAGCTTATGCAGCCAGCAAAGGTGGGGTAGCTCAATTAACAAAAGCCTTAGCTAATGAATGGGCTAGTAAAGGAATCAATGTAAACGCAATTGCACCTGGATATATGGCAACAGAAATGAATACTAAATTAATTGAAGATCCAGTCCGCAGCAAAGAAATTTTAGATCGTATTCCCGCAAAACGTTGGGGCACACCCGAAGACATGAAAGGAACAGCCGTTTTTCTTGCCAGTGCTGCATCAGACTATTTAAATGGTGCCATCATCCCTGTAGACGGAGCTTATCTCGTTCGTTAAATTAGTTAGTTGAAAAGAGGTGAAAAGCTATGAAATCTGGATTAATTCTTGCAGGTGAACCGATGGGCCTCTTGATTGCTCAAAGTGAAGGTTCCCTTGACAGTGTAAGTGGTTATGATTTAGCCGTTGCCGGCGCAGAATTCAATGTAGCTGTCGGGGTATCCCGTCTGGGACATCGCGTTACTTACATGACGAAACTGGGCAAAGATCCTTTTGGCCAGCGAATCATCCATGTACTAAACGAAAATAAAATCGGCAACGAATTCGTTGCTTGGAGTGATACGAAAAAGACAGGCTTCATGTTGAAAGGCCGTGTCAGCCAGGGCGATCCGGATATTTTTTATTTCCGCACTGGCTCGGCAGCCTCTACGTTATCCGTCGAAGATGTTGAAAAAATCCGCTTCGATGAATACAGCCACATCCATCTGACAGGCATTTTACCGGCTCTCAGTGAATCGACGCGGGCTGCTGTCAACTTGATGTTCGATAAGGCTCGCCAGGCAGGCCTGCTGATTACCTTCGATCCTAATTTACGGCCCCAGCTCTGGCCCAGTCAGGATGTTATGATTCAGTCCATCAACGAAATGGCTTCCAAAGCTGACATCGTTCTTCCTGGGACAGCCGAAGGCAAAATTTTGATGGGCAGTGATGACCCGAAAAAAATCAACGCTTTTTATCGTAATCTGGGAGCCAAAGCCGTTATTACCAAAGTCGGCAGCCAAGGCGCTTATGTAACCACGGAAACTGAAGAATATCTCGTTCCCGGGTTCAAAGTCGATAAAGTTGTCGATACCGTCGGGGCTGGCGACGGTTTTGCAGCCGGTGTCATTACGGCATTGATGGAAGGCCTTCCCTTGAAAGAAGCCGTCCGCCGTGGCAATGCCATTGGCGCCATTCAGGTTACCAGCCGGGGAGACAATGAAGGACTTCCCTATTCGGATCAGTTAAAAGCATTTATGGAAAAATAGGAGGCTTCTATGATTAGCGATAATATGAAGAAAATATTCGAAATCGGGCTGGTTCCCCTCATTGTGCTGGAAGATGCACAAGACGCGGTCCCTTTTGGTCAAGCCTTGGTCCGTGGCGGCATCCCCATTGCAGAAGTCACGTTCCGTACCGATGCCTGCCTGGACATTATCCGCGCAATGAAGACCATTCCCGGACTCATTGTCGGGGCTGGCACGGTGCATAATGTGGCGCAAGCGCAAGCCGCTATAGAAGCAGGTGCTAAATTTATCATTACGCCGGCCTATAATCCACAGGTCACCGAGTGGTGCGTCGAAAACCACATCGACATCATGCCGGGAACTGTATCTCCAGCGGATATCGAAGCCGCCAATGGGTTAGGACTGGAAGTTTGCAAATTCTTCCCAGCCGGAGCATACGGCGGTCCGAAAACCTTAAAAGCCCTTGCCGGCCCCTTTGCCGCGATGAAATTCATTCCAACAGGTGGCGTAAATTATGACAACATGAATGAATATCTGGATTTACCGAATGTCGCAGCTGTCGGCGGCAGTTTCATCACTCCACCTGATTTAGTCAAGGCCAAAGATTGGGATGCCATCGCAGCACACTGCCAAAAAATCGTCCGTCACATGCTGGATTTCACGCTCGGTCACGTCGGTCTACATGTCCCCGGCCGGCCTGAAGCCGAAACCGTAACCGACGGTCTTTGCCGATTAATGGCCCAAGATAAAATCCCCGGTGCCGACAATTTCTTCGCAGGCCCCATCGCTGAAATCTGTGACCATGAAATGCCCGGTACGAACGGCCACATCTGCATTGATACCCGCGATATGCCCCGCGCCTTAGCCTTCTATAAACGACAGGGAATCGCATTGGATGAAGACCATTGCTATCGCGACGAAAAAGGAAATATCAAAGTCGCGTTTTTAAAAGAAACGGCAGGAGGTTTCTCCATTCATCTGCGCAGAAAATAAGAAAATCCCCCGATGCTATCGAAATAGTGGACAGCATCAGGGGATTCTTTATTTATCAGGGAACTATGCTCCGGCAACTTCTTTATTTTTGTTCAACATGATGTGCAAGACTTCGCAATCTGTCTGCTGCATGCCATTGGATGCCAAGAGGCCTACGTTTCGGATACATTCATCTGCCGTATCGGCGACGAGCCCATCTGTACCTTCTACGCGGATACCGGCTAAGGCCATGAGGACCGAACGATAAGCGATTTCCGCTGCCGAAGCGACTTTCATGGCACAGCTATCGGCGGCACCATCACAGACCATACCGACAATGCCGCCATTCATAGATGAAATAGCTTTGCAAATAGTCTGATACGGTGTCTTTCGGTCGAGAAGCCAAGCCATGCCAGCCGCTGCTCCCATGGCAGCCGTAACGGTCGCGCAAAAGGCAGACAGCTTGGGTAAATAGCTGTGCGCATAGATAGCGACCATACTGGCCAAAGCCAGGGCCCGGACGCGTTCTTCGCCAGAGGCTTTGATATGGTCAGCGACAACTGTTACTGGCTCAGATACGGTGATGCCCTGATTCCCGGAACCAGAATTGGTCATGGCCGGACAGGCAGCACCACCCATGCGAGCGTCTGAAGCGGCCACTGTCCGGACTTGGATTTCACGAGCCAAATCGCCTGCCAACAGGCCCTCTTTGATGCTCTTTTCCATGGTGCAGCCAATGCGCAGGCCATATTTCCCCGTCAGACCTTCTTTAGACAAGGCATCATTTAAATTTTCTGCATTCTTGATGAATTGGATATTGGCAAGGGGAATATTTTCAGCAAATTCCAAAATATCTTTGATGGAAAGGGACTGCAAAAAAGTGATTTTATCGGCTTCACTATCATTACAGCTCGCTTTTTTTTCAAAAATAACCTGTCCATCTTTTTCGATTAAGACAACGTTCGTATGGTTATCGACGATGACGGCGCGGACATGATGGCTTTCTCCATAGACATTGGCTTCCGAATAAAGGATATGCTTTGTCGTTTCATTGACACCAACGGTGACTTTGCCGTCAGCTACCATTTGTTTTCCTTGGGCTACCACATCAGGCGTCAAGGATTTCAGGACCTGGAGGCCTGCGTTAGCATCGCCGCCCAGGGCACCAACAGCAGCAGCAATAGCCAATCCCGGCATGCCGGTGCCTGGAACCATAACGCCCATCCCATTTTTCATCAAATTAGCGGAAACAAAGGCTTTGACAGTTTGTACGGGTTCTCCCAATTCTTTCGCCGCCGTAGCCGCTGCAAAAGCCAGGGAAATCGGCTCCGTACATCCCGTAGCCGGTTTGATATCTTGCTTCATGATTTCAATCATTTTATTCCACATAGTACATGTTTCCATTATTATCACTCCTAAAAAAATCAATCTATAAAATAATCCGTTATAGACTTACGAAAAAGCCAGGAACGGTGAGATAATTAACAAGATGCCCGTCGCAATGATGAGATACAACGAAACGCCTTTCAAGTCATGCAAGCGCGGCACCCGGTAGACGAGATAAGCCGGAATCAGGCAGCCAATCATGCCAAAGACAGGGCTGCAAATTGAAGTAAAGCTCAAAACGGGAGCATTGAGGATAATGGCACCCCACGACACGAGGACAGCAAAGACCAGGATACCCAAGGAAACGGCACGTGCATTAATCTTATCTTCTGGCATAATGCGTTTCAAGCAGTTCATGGCAATGCCGCGGCAGGCTTCGCGGAAACCCAGGAAGACGCCGAAGAAGGCCGTAACGACAGCAAAAATATTTAGAATCAAACTCATGATCTTAATGGATGTGCCGGGAATCCCCTGGGCAGCCAATGCTAAAGCAGAAATATTGTTTTCATAAGCCATAACAGCTTGGTCATGGCCCATAGCCAAGTTGAACGAAATAGCATAGAAAAATACGGTGACAAAGAGCACGCCAAAGGCGATATTCATGGCCCGCAAAGCCTTGTACCGGGCAACTTCAATCGACTTATTATGAGAACGATAGGAAATGACCATCGGGCTCAAGCTCTGTAAAAATAAAATAGATGTCAGCGTAAAAGGCAGCATGATGATAGTCTGCTTGATGAGATAGCCAAAATCGGGAAAACTACCTATATTCGCTAAATTCCAATGCTGGACCATAATCATACCCAAAACAGCTACGACGCACAGCTTCGTCAAGACCATTAGCGTAGAAATCTTGAAGAGTACTTTTTCGCCACGAGAAGCAATGGCTACGAGGGCACAAATAATGGCCAACCCGTATAACGAATTTTTAGCCAGTGAATGGTCCGTCACGCCAAAGGTAACTAAGAAGGAAGCACTGTCATTATTGATGGCCGTCGAATAGACGAATACCCAGATAATGAGCATCAGGAAGTAAAGAAGACCTAAGAACAGGCCCCAGTTCTTGCCCAAGTAGTTGCCAATGACACTAGGATAATCTTCACATCTTTCAGATTTTGCCAGAGTATTAATGAATAATCGCTGGAAAAGGTACATAGCCGGATAACCGATAATAGATGACAAGAGATAAATCCAAATCCCTGCCAAGCCTACCTGTACCGGTAAAAATACGATGCCGGCACCGATAGCCATGCCAATACTCATAATGACCCATCCCCAGTCGGTACTGTCAAACTTAACAGCTTCTTTCCACTGGGCTTTGGTCATACCCGCTTTTTCCCATCGGGTCAACTTTTCTTTCCCCAAAGTTTGTCCTTTATCAGGACACTGAACTGTCTGTTCCATTCTATCAATCTCCTTTTATAGTGTAATCCCTTCATTCCACACAAGATACCGTCATTGCCTATACGCTTGTATGCCCCTCTTTTTTCAATAAAATATTATCATAGTAATAATTATTTTGCAATATTTCTTATTTTGTCTTTTTGTAATAAATAATTGCTATGGATTGTTTTTTGTAATGAACTTACAAAGTCAAAAAAATATCCTGCCAAAAATAAAATATTTTAGCAGGGCATTTATATTTTCGTTATATTTAGTTTATTGCAAAAGGACGACCTCAAAGAAAAATCAACCTCTCAGACCGCCTTGGGCGGCCAGCTCTCCTATGAAGCGAGCCTTTCGTCCATTAACCACATCTTATAAATTTTCATGTTTTTCACCCCTGTGCGTTGTGATTTTCTTTCTTGATACAGTTCAAATAACAGTAAAAGGAAAAACAAGTTGATTAGTGGCTAGCCGTTAGGCAAACCAGCGAATCGCAAATAAGGGAATATTCGTTACCCATTCCTGTTCCTGATAATCACTCATGGAAAATCGGATAGCTTTTGCTGGGTGGTACTTTTCAACATAGGCCTTTAAGCTCTTGGATTGTAAATTCTGTTTTGCTTTAACTTCCAGTGGAATGACCGCTCTCCCTTTCTGAATCATGAAATCAATTTCATAGCGATTACTGGAAGAAGTAAAATAATACGGTTCATACGACGTTTCAGAAAGTAGTTGCTGACAAACATACTGCTCTGTCAAAGCCCCTTTAAACTCTACAAAAATATCGTTTCCATCTAAAAGGGAATGAACGTCCAATTCGCTAATAGCTGCTAGTAACCCTACATCTAAGAAAAAAAGTTTATATGCGTTCTGTTCAGCATATGCTTTGAGTGGCATAGCCGGTTTGGAAACGCGATTCACTTTAGCAATCAATCCACAGTCGACAAGCCATTCTATAGCAATTTCAAAATCTTTAGACCGGGCCCCTTTTTTGACCTGACCAAAGAAGAATTTCTTATTTTCTTTTGCTAACTGAAGAGGTATGGCATTCCATACCATTCGGACACGAGGAATCTCTGCTGTGATGATATGCTTACTAAAATCAGCTTCATATAAGGTAATCAAGTCATTCTGAATCTGCCGTACAGCACTATAATCAGACGTTTCTACAAAAGCAGCCACCGCTTCCGGCATACCACCGATATAATAATAGTTCTTGAGCCATGTGACAAAACGGTCGTGAAACACTGCCAGCATAGCCGGATCGCGCTGGTCCAATAAATCCGCCAAGCCCTCTTCATGGACAGCCCGCAAAAATTCATAAAAAGATAGAGGATATACTTGCATCGTCGTTACTTTTCCAACGGGGAAGGAAATGCCTTCATGCAAAGCAATTCCCAACAAAGAGCCAGCAGCTATAACAGGGTACTCCGGTGCATTTTCACAAAAATATTTTAATGCAGAAATCGCTTTTGGTGCTTCTTGGATTTCATCTAAGATAATCAAAGTTTCCTGAGGTCGGATACTTTCACCCGTTTCTACATGAAAAGCCAATAAAATGCGACGGATATCATAATCTTGTTCAAAAATCTGCTGCATCCGTGGATTATTATCGAAGTTGATATACACTACATTCTGAAAATATCGACGGCCGAATTCTTTCATAAGCCAAGTCTTGCCAACTTGGCGAGCGCCCTTCAAAATCAGTGGTTTCCGACGAGGCGCAGTTTTCCACGTTACCAATGACTTCATTAATTCTCGTTCCAAGATGTCACCCCCTAAACATAAAGCCTTTTTCTTATTATAACATTTTTTCGCGCGACTTTTGCGTCTATTTCTACATTTTTCTGCGCGACTTTTTGTATTCCTGCTACATTTTCCCGCGCGACTTTTTGTCAAAAGCTATTATCAAGGGGGGACACCTACAAAACTTCAACCTCTCAGACCACCTTTGGGCGGCCAGCTCTCCTAGGAAGAGGGCCTTTCGCCTCACTTTTTTAGAAGCCGGCTTTGGACAATTCGTCTCTCATGGCCCGGCGGTTCCGATAAGTTTCCCGCCATTCTTGGGCGATTTTACGGGCCATGTCCAGGCCTTCGGGATAGGTGCTGAGTTTTTTCAAATAAACGATGCAGTTCCGATATTGAGCGCGACTATTCAGGCCCGGCATGGTCTTTTTCACATAGGCTGCATAGTAATCCCGGATTTCCTCACCATATTTTTCTTTTAAGATATCTTCATATTTAGCCAGGTCATGGGGCTGTAAATTTTCTTGTAAATCCGCCCAGAGTTCGTCGACCATTTTTTCTTCTACCAAAAAGAGTTGACGCAGATATCGGCAAGACGGCAGCTGAAGAATTTTCGGCTTCAACGTATCCCATTCACCAGCCTTGCAACAGGCTTTCAAGGCCAAGATATTTTCCATCGTGTACTGGTCGAAATGCTGGACATGTTCCCACAAGGCCTGTTTGTACCCGTCATCGTCCCCCAGGGCTTGGTAGGCGTGAATCAGTTTAGTGCCGTAGTCCTGCTGGCAAGAATCTCTATCGTCATCAAGGGCCTGAGAATCGCGGAGCAGTTTGATGGCCTTTTGGTAATCATTTTCTTGAAAAGCCTCTGAAATCAGCATGTTCCGTACCTGCCGGTTTTCATAATGGCTTCGGATATACTGTTCGATATCCGTCGGCGGATAGCCTAATTGCTGCATCGTATGAATCCGCATGACCAGATTGGTACCGTAGCTATAGCCTTCATATTTGTCGCTTTGGCCGGATTTCTTCGATTCATAGTGCTTGATTTCCGCATCAAGCCGTGCAAGCTTCCATTTCAAGGACGCCGGGTCATCGAAGTCATTATACAGCACTTCTTCGTAATAGCCGTATAGCTCATTGCCCTTATTCTTGACGGCATCCATCTGCTGTACAAACCATTGATGCAGCTTCGGCACGTCTTCCCTTTTGGCATGACCGATGATATCGGCCCAGTAAGCCCGGCATTCATCCAGACAAAGCTGCTGGTCATCTTCGTCTTCAAAAGATATATCAGCCACATTAACCGCCATGATATTGACCAGTTCCAACACTTCCATCGTACAAGAGCGCTTAATAAGCGGTGGTATGGTACTGCTCAAATAGTCAATGACCTTATCGGCGAAATCCTTGCTCGCATCCCATTCAATAAATCCCAAACGGTCGTAGGGAGCTAATACCCGGTCTATTTCGCGTTCATATTGATGCATTTCCTGGGCAGACGGTCTGCCCGTGGAAAAATCCAGGACGATTTTTTTCTGCAAATCCCGGTTGTCTTCGGCTAGCTGAAAGACGAAATTACGCAAATCCGCTTCAGACAGGCGCTGTAGGATATCCTGCCACGAGGCTTCTTTCTTGCCAGCAGCAGTCGTTTCATCCAACTCTTCGTCTTCGGCGGCCAACAGTACGGCGACCATGTGCTTGCAATATTCTCCCTGTTCGGCATAGGGACAGGTGCAGTCCATCTCTTCGACCTGTCCGTCTTCTAAATCAATGGTGACTTCATATATATCGCTGCCATAGACATCGGCCGTTATCTGATTCTTTGTGCACTCCAGATTATGGACGTCGCCCTCTTCGTAATAGCGTTCGCCGCGCTTATAAATTTTAGACGAAAAGAAGTCTTTCCAATTTCCTAAATTCATTTTCTTCCCCCCTATACGTTATGATTTCCTTTCTTGATACGGTTCAAATAGCGGTAAATCGTCGGCTCTGATACCCCCAGGACCTGAGCTAGGGCGTAGACGCTGCCTTTGAGGACAAAGAGGCCATTCTTGTAGAGGTCTTCTACGACGGCCAGGCGTTCTTTTTGTGAAAGGCGTTTGGCATCGGCGGCATAGGGCTGCAACGACCGCTGGATGAGGTGCTGAATGGCATCGTCTACGGTCGGATACATGCTCTCCGAGATTTCGACACCCAGGAAATGATCATCACCATTCTTCGAAGCTGGCGGAACCACGTCGGCCAGCGTTTTTTCCGTATCCATGAGGACCAAGGCGTCCAGCTGTTTCCGCACGTCCAGATAGCGCTGGACGTCGTAATTCAGGCAGAGCGCCCCGATGATGTTATCGTCCTCATCGTGGATGAAGAACGTCGAAGACCGCAAGGTATGGCCATTGATGCTCTTCCCATAGTAATTAGTCATATACTCCTGGTCCCTTTTTTTGCCGACCTGCATGAGTTTCAGAATAAAATCCGTCGCCGGTGCACCGAGCTTGCGGCTGCTGATGTCACCATTGGCAATGGCGATGACCGACTCTTCAGGATGGCGCAAATCATGAAGGACGACTTCACAATCCTTTCCCAACGCGGCTCCTAAAAAGGGAACGATATGTTTATACATCTCTAAAATATTCACGACGTCACTCTCCCTATCTATTATAAGAAAAGTTTATCACAATGAGAATGTGTAGGGCAAGGGAAAAAGGGCTTGTCGCATGACGACAAGCCCTTTTTAGTGGTTAGTGGCTAGTTGTTAGCAGTTAGCGGATGGTTGAAAATTTAAAGCCCGCTTCTGCAAACTACAAACTCCGTACTACAAACTAATACTTACACTTCCGCAATGACTTCAATTTCGCAGAGGAAGTGAGCCGGCAGTTCTTTGACGGCTACGCAGCTGCGGGCCGGTTTGCTGATGAAGGCTTTTTCGTAAATAGCATTGAACGCAGCAAAGTCCTTCATGTCATAGAGGAAGCACGTCGTCTTGACGACTTTCGAAAAGTCCGTTCCAGCTGCTTCGAGGATAGCGGCAATGTTCTTGACAGCCTGTTCCGTCTGGGCTTCGATGCCTTCCTGGAGCTTGCCCGTCTGCGGATCGACGCCGGCCGTACCAGAAATGTACAGCATACCATTGGATACCATAGCCTGGGAATAAGGACCGATAGCTTTCGGTGCGTTCTGGGAAACAATTACGTTCATGGAAATACCCTCCTGTAAGATAACTTTATTTTACTAATAAAATTTTATCACAATAATAATTAATTTTCAATAAGTATCTCGCCGTTTTTTACCGAAAAGCATTTCCGGTGGTGCCTTTAATGTTGACATATGTCATCTATATATCTATAATAAAAGGCGTAAAGGAGGGGGTATTATGCCGAGACCACCGCGGTGCCGGCGGGTTTGTTCATTGCCGGCGGCTTCTGTCTTTGGACCTGTAGACGGAGGACAATCAGCAGATGCCATTATCATGGGCATTGATGAATACGAAGTCATCCGCCTCATTGATTGGGTCGGCCTGACGCAGGAACAGTGTGCTGCTCAGATCAATGTGGCGCGCACGACGGTAACCGGCATTTATGATTCGGCCCGACGCAAACTGGCCGATGCCCTCATCCATGGCAAACGTCTCGTCATCGAAGGCGGCCATATCCAAGTTTGTGAACGTTCCGGTACGTGCTGTCATGCCTGCTGTCACGCCGGAAAAAAGAATACAAAGGAGAATGATCCCAATGAGTGAAAATTGTACACACGATTGTTCCAGCTGCGGCAGCTCCTGCGCTGAACGCACCCAGCCCCAGAGCCTGCAGGCTGCCCCCCATGCCGGCTCGCACATCAAGCATGTCATCGCTGTTGTCAGCGGCAAAGGCGGCGTCGGTAAATCCCTGGTAACGTCCCTTATGGCTGTTGAAATGCAGCGCCGCGGCTTCAAGACGGCTATCCTCGACGCCGATATCACGGGCCCGTCGATTCCTAAGGTCTTCGGCCTGACGGACCATGCGACAGGCGACGAAAACGGTATCTATCCTGTTACGACCAAGACGGGCATCAAAGTTATGTCCATGAACCTCTTGCTCGAAGACGCTGCCGCTCCGGTCGTATGGCGCGGCCCGGTCATTTCCGGTGCTGTAAAACAGTTCTGGACTGACGTCATCTGGGGCGACATCGACTACATGTTCGTCGACATGCCGCCGGGAACGGGTGACGTTCCGCTGACAGTCTTCCAGTCCCTGCCCATGGACGGCATCCTGGTCGTCACATCGCCGCAGGAACTCGTTTCCATGATCGTCGAAAAAGCATTGAACATGTCGGAAATGATGCACGTCCCGGTCCTGGGCCTCATCGAAAACATGAGCTATTTCGAATGTCCTCACTGCCACGAAAAATTAGCCATCTTCGGTCAGAGCCATGTCGAAGAATCGGCACAGAAATACGATATTCCCCATACGGCAAAACTGCCGATCGACCCGGAATTTGCATCCCATTGCGATAAAGGTGACATCGAAGGCTACGAAGCCAGCTACATGGCGGACACAGCCTCCTTCCTGCAAGGCGTGTTAGGGAAATAATAAAAAGGGCTTGTCGCACGACGACAAGCCCTTTTTGAGTATTAAGTTTGCAGTTT
>OLPH01000703.1_pt1 | contig 39589 bp, 29 predicted proteins | sample 1672951 | NCBI WGS metagenome assembly OLPH01 (sample SAMEA3136740, study PRJEB25190) | human gut metagenome | reverse complement strand
GAAATGAAACTTCGGAAGAAAGATTTCGAAGTTCCGAAGAATTTTTTTATTCCTCCGTGGCAACTGAAAAGTCTCCACGGAGGAAGAGGGGATTTCCTCGGTGGAGACCTTGAAGGAGTTGCCGATTATTGCGTAAAAGCCAGGAAGAGAGATCGTTTTACATTTGGCGGTGATCTATGTAGACGGTGTCGGCAAAGAAGGTGTCCCGGACGCCGTCGGGGTAACGGTCCACGACGATGACTGTCGGGTAGGCGACGGCGAGAAATCGTGCGAGCTCTTCGCGTGCTTGCTGGCGGGCATTACGGATATAGCCAGAGCGGTAGACCTCGTTGATGAGGCGCTGCGGGACGCGTCGCTTGGCTCTATTCTCTTGCTCTGCGGTGAGAGTTGGCATGGTGAAGCCTTTGCGCAGTGGGTGAACGTCGATCACGTTGTAGCCTATCTCGTGCGGAGTGACTTCCTCGGGGGGTAGCTGCACGTAGAGTGTGTCGCCGACGACCTGCGTGGGGAGCTTGTCTAGATCAAAGTCTATGTAGGTACGTGCCTGTATGACGTAGGCTAGTACCATGCCGTCGATGGTGTCTACCATGGGGACCTCCTGGTAGCACTCGCCTGTGGAGAGCTTGAGTATCTCCTCGATGGAGCGGACGGTCATGGCGTGTGTGACGACGTCGCTGTAGTCTTCGGTCTTGCTCTTGGAGCAGCTACGCCATAGGCTCACGATACCGATGACGAGGAGTATCGCAATGATGATGTAGAGGATGCGCTTGAACCATTTGCCCATAGTATTGAGGAGCTACAGTGGTGAGGAGGTCTGTGTGTTAGGAGGTACGAGTGCGGAGCCACGCTCGACGATGACGACCGTAGGCGGGAGGTCGTAGGAGAGGAGGAGCTGCGTGAGCCATCGGCGTAGCTTCTCGATGGAGCGTTGCCGTATCTGAGCGATGAGCTGGTCATTGGCAGTGATCTCCTGCTGGAGCACTTGGTAGGCTCTCTCCTTGACACGAGCTCGATCCTGCGGGGTGATCGCATTGCGGAGCGGTGCTACATACTCGTACTCGGTCCGTAGCGTGAAGTCTCGCCCTCGTAGCTCTACCTGTATGGGAGCGATGTAGAGAGTGAGGCGCTGCTGCTCCTTGTCGTAGGTCACATCATCGGCGGAGAAGCCGGTCAGATCGGTATAGCTCACGAGTGTCGCATCAAAGGAGTAGATGCCTACACGGTTGCCTATCTTGGTCTGATTGCTCAGCCACTTGGTGAAGTCCTTGAAGCTACTGATGTCGTAGAAGGATATCTTCGGATCCTGTAGGGTGACCGCCTTCTGCAGAGTGGTCTCCGTGAGTAGTAGCTTGCCAACGCTCTGGTACTGCTGCACGATCGCTTCCTGCAGTAGCTCTTCGGCTGTCTTTCGCTTGGAGCAACTAAGCAGACTCACGAGCAAGCAGAGGAGCGCTGTGAGCATTAAGAGGCATTGGTGCCGAAGATGCTTCATAACTTTGCAGTACTATATAATAACAGGTATGGCGTTACTGCTCGACCATCTTGAGGACGGCGGGAAGCATATCGGCTATATCGCGGGCTATCATACCACGTGGCGAGTGACGCTCGCCGTAATGATTGGCGGTCAGCCCGTGGATGTAAACGCCTAGCGGAGCTGCCTCGGCGGGTGTGTAGCCCTGCGCTAGGAGTGAGAGGATGATGCCGGTGAGCACGTCTCCGCTGCCTGCGGTGGCAAGGGCTGGCGTGCCTGAACTGTTGAAGATAACTTCGCCAGTGGGGAGACAGGTGGCGGTGTTGGCACCCTTGAGAACGATGATGATCTCCTGCTCCATGGCTAGCTCCTGCGCTTTGGTCAGTCGGTGGTGGTCATCGAGTGCGTTTCCTGTGATGCGGTCTAGTTCGCCTGGATGTGGCGTGAGGATCGTATCCTTGGGCAGGACACTCAGTAGCTCGGGGTGAAGCGCTAGAAGGTTTAGCGCATCGGCATCGAGGAGTAGCGGGGTGGCGGGCTGTATGTTTTGCAGTAGATGCTCTAGTAGATGTAGCGTGAGTGGCGCTGTACCGATGCCAGGTCCCATGGCGATGGCCTGGTAGTTGAGCAGATCCTTGGGAAGGCTGCTGACGATGGTCTCCTCTTTGTCCTTCTCGACGAGCGCCTCGGGGAGGAGCGTGTTCGCTAGCCGAGCCAGTGCGCTAGGCAGGTGTATGGTGAGCTTGCCTAGTCCCGAACGCATGGCTCCCATTCCCGCCAGCATGGGAGCGCCAGCCATAGCTTCGGATCCAGCAATGAGGAGGGCGTGACCTTGTGTCCCTTTGTGCGCAAAGTGCGAGAGCGGCTTCAAGGCTCTATGGGCATCCTGCGGGGTGTAGAGATAGTAGTCGGCCTGGATGGCGGGGTCGTCGTCCATGTTGAGACTGAGCGAGAGGATGCGCAGTGCGCCAGTGTAGCACTCATTGTCCGAAAGGAGGAGGGCTATCTTGGGGCTTTCGCAGGTGAGGGTGTAGTCCGCTTTGATAATTGCCTGGAGATTGTTCTCGCTATTGTCCTTGTCATAGAGTCCCGAGGGGATGTCCACGGCGATGACGGTGGCTGGCGAAGCGTTGATCAATTGATCTACCAGCACGGCGAAGCCACCCTCGAGGGGGCGTGAAAGGCCTGTGCCAAAGAGCGCGTCGATGACGAGCGTCTGAGCGGTCAAGAGCGGGGGCTGAAACTCATCTGCGACGATGGTCAGGGCGTCTTGGTGAAACTCCTGTAGCTTCGTCTGCTGCCAAGCGCATGCCTCCGAGAGCTCCTCCTCTTGCTTGCAGAAGAGGTAGCAGTGCACTCGGTGACCGTCCTGCAGGAGGCGTCGTGCGATGGCGAGACCGTCAGCACCGTTATTGCCAGGGCCTGCGAAGACATAGGTGATGCCCTGTGGCAGGTCTGAGATACTCCTAAGCTCTGCTACAAAGCGCTGAGCGACACGCTCCACGAGGTCGTGGATGGAGAGATGATCACGCTCGAGGATATAGCTATCCGTGGTGCCCCATTGGCGTCCGACGAGTATCTTTTTCATTGTTTCGGCTGGTATGGTTTAGTTGTTTGGTTGCGACTTGGCTACGGGCTAGTCCATTGATCCACGGACGATACCCCGCTTGCTGTCGCTGATGAAGTCGTAGATGAGGTCTCGCTCGTAGCTCTGCGGATAGCGGTTCTGGATCTCGACGAGCGCCTCGCTATTGTTGAGCCCGCCCTGATAAAGGGTGCGGTAGACGTCGTTGATGAGGAAGATCTGCTCATTGGTGAAGCCTCTGCGACGTAGTCCCACGATGTTGATACCACAGTAAACGATCGGGTCGCGCCCCACGAGACAGTAAGGCGGGATGTCTTTGGTCACCTTGGAGCCACCCTGTATCATCACGTGCTGAGAGATGCGTACGAACTGATGCACTAGCACGGCACCGCTGAGGATGGCATAGTCGTCTATCTCCACTTCGCCAGCGAGCTGCGTGGCATTGCCTAGGATGATGTGATCCTTGAGGACGCAGTCGTGTGCCACGTGCGAGTAAGCCATGATGAGGCAGTTGCTCCCGACGATGGTGGTGCCACGTGAGGCGGTGCCACGATTGACGGTGGCGAACTCGCGGATAGTCGTATGGTCACCGATGACGGCGGTGGTCTCCTCGCCTCGGAACTTGAGGTCTTGCGGTATCCCTGCGATCACGGCATAGGGATGTATGTGACAGTCGCTACCGATGCGCGCTCCGCTACGTATGATGCACCCTTGGTCTAGGACGGTGCGGTCGCCGATGACGGTATTCGCCTCGATGGAGACAAAGGGGCCGACCGTTACCTCAGCACCTAGCTGAGCGTCAGGATGCACCTGAGCGAGAGGAGAGATGTGCGTTTGAGCCATATAGTAGATATGATTGTTTACTCCTTATTCTTTACTATCTGCGCCATGAAGTCAGCCTCGCAGACGAGCTGGTTGCCGACGAAGGTGAGTCCTCTGACGCTCGCCAAGCCACGACGCACCTCACTGGTGAGCATCACCTTGAAGAGGAGGGTATCTCCGGGGACGACCTTGTTTCTGAACTTCACATTGTTGATCGTCAGGAAGTAGGTCGAGTAGCGCTCGGGGTCCTCAATGCCACTCAGGACGAGCAGTCCAGCGGTCTGCGCCATCGCCTCGACGATGAGTACGCCCGGCATAACGGGCTCCGTGGGGAAGTGCCCGAGGAAGAAGGTCTCGTTGAAGCTCACGTTCTTGACTCCCACGATATGGTTCTTGTCTAGGTGGATCACTTTATCCACTAGAAGGAAGGGATAGCGGTGCGGTAGGAGTCCTTTGATCTGGTTAAGGTCCAGTACTGGCGTCGCATTAGGATCGTAGACGGGTGGCTGTGTCTCCATTCCTTTGATCTCCTTGCGGATCGCCCGTGCGAGCTTGTTGTTAATCTTGTGTCCTGGCTTGGTCGCTATGATATGCCCCTGCACGAAGATCCCAGCTAGAGCCAGATCGCCTAGGATGTCAATGATCTTGTGGCGTGCGGGCTCGTTGGGGATGCCCTCCTTCGGATTGATCACGCCCAACTGAGTCACCTCAGTCACGGGGCGGTGCAGCGCCTCGGCGAGCGCCTTGGCATCACTCTCGGAGAGCGGTTCATCGTTGATCACCATCGCATTGGCAAGGTCTCCGCCCTTGATCAAGCCCTGACTGAGGAGAGGCAGTATCTCTCGTACGAAAACGAAGGAGCGCGCCTCGGCTACCTCCTCGCCGAAGCGACTCAGGTCGCGCAGCGAAGCGTATTGATTGCTCAGTAGCGGAGAGGCAAAGCTCAAGTGCGCCTCTACGCCGAGTTGGTCTGATGGCAGGAGGAGGATAGACGCTCCCGTCTCCTCATCTTTCACCTCAATAGGTTTGCGCACGACAAAGACCTCACGAGCTGCGTCTTGCTCCTTGAGCCCAGCCTCTTGGATCGCCTGCACATAAGGCAGTGCCGAGCCATCTAGTATAGGCGCCTCATCGCCATCGACCGTGATAAGACAGTTGTCCACCCCGAGAGCGTAGAGTGCACCAAGGCAATGCTCCAGTGTAGAGACCTGCACAGCTCCACGCTCTATCCGAGTAGCACGCTGCGTCGTCGATACATAGTCCGCATAAGCTGGGATGACGGGGTGGCCCTCGAGGTCGGAGCGACAGATCTGATAACCACTATGGGGCTCCGCTGGTGAAAGGGTCAAGGTGCGTTTGGCTCCCGTGTGAAGTCCTACCCCCTGAAAGGTGAGTGTCGTAGCAAGTGTGTACTGATTCATAACGTGAGTATGTCTGCTTTTACAAATGAGTCTATTTAGTTTCCGAGGAAGATTGCTCTTCGAGCTTGTCTACACGACGCATCAGCTCAGGAAGCTTGGGAAGCATGGCAAAGGCGCGCAAAGCTTTGCCCACAGGCATGGCGGGAGCTCCCATCACGACGCTGTGCGGTTGGAGATTGCCCAGCACGCCAGTCTGGCCGCCGAGCTGCGAGTGGTCGCCCACCGTGAGGTGACCCGCGATGCCCACCTGACCGCCCAGCTGGCACCACTCCTTGATGTGTGCCGAGCCTGCTAGTCCCGCCTGAGCTGCGATAACCGTGTGCTCGTCGACCGTACAGTTGTGCGCGATCTGTACAAGGTTGTCGATCTTGACACCCGACGCTATGCGCGTCACGCCCATCGTAGCGCGATCTATGCAACTATTCGCTCCTATCTCCACATTGTCTCCTATCTCCACGTGTCCTATCTGCGGGATCTTGTCATAGCCATGCTCCGTAGGGGCAAAGCCAAAGCCATCGGCACCGATCACCGTGCCCGCATGAATGCGACAATGATGCCCGATGACGCTGTCCGAGTAAAGCGTAACCCGTGGATGTAGCGTCGTGTGATCACCGATGGAGCAGTTAGTCCCGATGACGCAGTGTGCCGATATGACGACCTGCTCGCCCAGCTTGACATCCGCTTCGATGCAAGCGTACGGGCCAATGATACACTCCTTGGGGATTGTCACCGAAGGGTCCACGATAGCCGTCGGATGGACACCCGTCCAGCGTGGTTCCTGCTGAGAGACGTAGAGACGCATCAGCTGCGAGAGTGTCTCGTACGGGTTTGCCACACGGATCAGAGTCGTAGGGCAAGGCTGTGTCGGAGTAAACTTCTCGTCGACGAGTACCGCCGAGGCGTGTGTCGTGTAGAGGAAGGGCTCGTACTTCATATTGGCGAGAAAGCTCAAGTCACCCGCCTTCGCCTGCTCAATACCTGCGAAGCCTTGTAGCTGAGCCGTGCCGTCGCCCTCTAGCGTACCACCGATTAGCTTAGCAATGTCTGCAACTGTGTACATCTACCTTATTATATAGTTAGTCTATGATACCCTTGTCGATCAGCGTCCGCTCCATCTGACGGGCTAGATCAGAGGCAGCCTGCGCAGCAGCCGAGGCAAAGCGTTCGTCATTGCCCGCATAGATGATACCCCGCGAACTATTGACGATCAGACCGCAGTCGCTCGTCATCGCATGCTCAGCGACCGCCTCCAGACTACCACCCTGAGCGCCTACACCTGGCACGAGGAGGAAGGCATTGGGAGCCACCGCACGCACACGCTCCATCAGATTGCTCTGCGTAGCGCCCACGACAAACATGATATGGTCAGCACCCTCCCAGCTCAGCGCCGTCTGGAGCACCTGCTCGAAGAGACAAGTCTCCTCGCCCGTATGGAGCATCTGAAAGTCCTGTGCACCCTGATTGCTCGTCAAGGCGAGTAGGATCACCCACTTGTCGCTATACTCAAGGAAAGGTAGCACACTGTCGCTCCCCATGTAGGGAGCCACGGTGAGGGCATCCACCTTAAAGTTTTCGTAGAAGGCCCGTGCATACATCTTGCTCGTGTTGCCTATATCCCCCCGCTTAGCATCGGCGATGATCAGTTGCTCAGGATAGCGCTGACGTATGTAGTCCACCGTATCGCCGAAGACCTGCATACCAAAAGCCCCCAGCGTCTCGTAGAAAGCCAAGTTGAGCTTGAAGGCTATCGCATACTGTGCCGTGGCATCGATGATCGCCTTGTTAAAGTCCAGGATAGGATTATCCCCCTTCAGCAGGTGCGGAGGCAACTTCTGTATATCTGGATCAAGACCTACGCAGAGATAGCTCCGCTTGGCCCGTATTTGTTCTATGATTTGCTCGCGATTCATGAGATAATCTACTATTTATTTGAAGTGAGTAGTCGTATACGGTCTACTAAGGTAGTGAAAAAGTATCATATAGGTACCATACACCCGACAAACATCGGTGTTGCAAACCCCACGAGTACCCCTAATATAAAGGAGAGCCTACAATCCCGCATGAGGGACTGTAGGCTCTCCTCGTATGATTCTAAACGATATACGCTAAGTCGCGTATCGCTAGACAGCGACTACTCGTTGCTCTGCTCCTCAGAGTCACCGTGCTCCTCGCTCTCATCTCCAGCAGAGTCTGCGACACCCTTACCACGAGCGGCACGTGTCAGCTTGACACCGCAAACGACAGCCTGTGGAGCGTCTACTAGCTCAAGACCCTCGAAGGAGAGCTCGTGTACCTGGATCGTCTTGCCCAGCTTGAGGTTGTTCACATCGATCACCAGATTCTCAGGGATCTTGTCGTAGATAGCGCGTACACGCAGTGTGCGCTTCTCACGAACCAGCTTACCACCAGCTCGCACACCGATAGCGTGACCCTCGAGGATGACAGGTACGCGCATGACGATAGGCTTCTCCTCGCTCACCTCGTAGAGATCTGCGTGGAGCGTCTTGTCACTTACTGGGTGAAACTGTACATCCTTCAGTACAGCCTTATGCTGCTTACCCTCTACGTCTAGCTCGATGAGATAGATCTCAGGAGTGTAGATCAGCTTGTTTAGTTCGTCAGCCTTGACGACGAGGTGCTTTGTCTCGCTACCCCCATAGAGGACTACAGGTACGAGCTCCTCACGACGGAGAGCCTTGGTAGCTTTCTTGCCGAGCTGGTCGGCCTGGCGCACAGTAGCGCTAAGATTAAAATGCTTCATTAGTACAAATAGTTAGTGTTACTCAAAATTAGTCTTGCTAATCTCCCATTACACTGTGATACTCTGCCAGAGCCCATACCTAGCGCATCAAGACAACAGCGCCAGACACGCACCAGCTCCACTAGAGACCAAAGAGCCCCCTCACACAAGAGCGGGGTGTACAATTGGATTCATAGAAAAACCGTCGGCAAAGGTACAACTTTTTTAGCAAATGCCACTTACGACCTCCTAATCGCCATATCTCCAGCAAGCTAGACGACCTCAGCAATCCATGCCTCCTCGATCAAATCCGATATCCACCGAGGAAATCGGAAATCTCCAGCGAGCAAACGAAAATTCTCCACGGAGCCGGGAAATAAAAGTTCGGAAGAATGAAATGAAACTTCGGAAGAAGCAAATCAAAGTTCCGATGAATTTTTTGATTCCTCCGTGGAGGATTTTCAGTTTCTACCGAGGCATTTTCGATTTCCTCGAGGGTCTGGTGCGTAGCCTCCGCTTTTTAAAACTCTTATACAAAGAAAGGGGACCCCCCTCTAGAGAGATCCCCTTTCGAATTAAAGTCTATCAGAAAAACTAGAAGATAGCCGTGAATACGTTTTCGGATCCACTGACTAGCTTGGCTCCCAGCTGTGGCTTAGCTTGGGTATTTTTCACGTTCCAAATGTAGACGTTGCCATCGTAGCTGCTAAAGTTAGGACCGACTGGTGTGATAGCGAAGTAGATCTTACCATTGCGGATAGCTGCCTCTTGGTATTGGAAGAAGTAGGTATGGCCTGGCACCTCTAGATCCATCACCTCTCCTGTATTGAGATCTACTCGAGCGATGCCCCATGGGTACTGAGGTATCTCATTACCGTGTGGGTCGGTGTAGTTGGTAATAGGCGCTGCATCTCCCTTTTCGTAGGGTACAAAGGCGATCCCATCGCCAGCGTAGAACCAACCGATGCTTCTGGCCTTACTGTGTCCGCACTTGCCTGCGATATCAATGGACCAGTCTTGGTACTGACCATCCTTGATCTTGAGCATATAGACCTTGCCGCCTTCGAAACCTGTCAACTGGTAGATGGTCTTGCCATCCTCAGCGAGGAACATATTGCGAGAGCGATAGCCAGTGGTGGAGCCTACCTCCTCTTTATAGATTATGGTCTTTGGGTTCTTAAAGCTTGGGTAGTCAAATATCAAGGTAGCGGTCTTGCCGGTCGACTTAACCGTTTTCTTACCTGGTACCTTGTCAAGTGACTCGATCTTACTGATCTGTGCACCGTAGTAGATCTTACCACCAGTGATCACTGGAGAGTGGATACGAGAGATGAAGTAGCCTTGCTTATCCAACTCGGGTAGGCTGACGGTACCCTTATTGTTGTTGCCTAGCTTCATCATGGTATTATCTAGGATCACGATGTTGTAGGCGCCACCAATAGATGCAGCAGTGCCAGTAGCGTCCTTACCGAGTACCTTGCCAGAAGCATCAAAGCGAACGGGGCTAATCTCGTGAACCGAAGAGTAGTGGGTACCTGGCAGCAGGGCAAAGCGCATATTGCTATTCCCGATCACATTCTGTGAGCGCACGGTGGTGCGTAGCTCAAACTTCTTGGTCTGCTTATTGTAGATCACATTGGTGATATCGCCCACACGATAGGTCAGGCTGTAGAGGAAGCCATCGCTACTTCTGTAAGCGTGTGGCGCTCTCGCATCAGAGACCAGTGGAAAGGCATCCTTACCACCTACGATGGTTAGGTTGGGATCATCGAGCTTGTCAACCTGGTGGAGGTAGAAGTTGTTGGTGCGAGCGTTGTAGCCTACGGTATATCCGATATAGAAGTCAAGGCCATCTTTGCTCTCATAAGTGCCAGCAGTGGTGATGTCGGCTCCGACGATGTTTGTACCATTGCCTGGATCTACAGGGTCGAGGCGCTGCTCTTGCTCTCCATCGCAACTGGAGAAGAGCGTGAGGAGGAGCGCAGTGGTCCCTACGGTAAAGAGGTTTTTGATTGTTTGTCTCATACTATTGTTTTCTATAAAGTGAATAAAGTGCTATCGGTTATTGCAGTGTATAGACCAGCTTGCCGAAGAAGGCACGACCGGGCTTTTGCAGTGCATAGTTGTCGAAGATCTGCTGATTGAAGATGTTCTTCGCATCAAAACTGACGGTGAGTGCCCCCTTGAGTAGTGTATAACTAATGGATAGACTCACGGGTGACTGATGGGGTACGTAAGGGGTGCTGTAGATCACAAGATCTACGGGGAACTTGCTTACGTAAAATAGATTGGCCCCGAGGGTGAGGGTATTGCCTTCGGCTCCAAGATTGGGTATCAGGTAGCGGAGATTGAGATTCGCCTTGTGTGGAGGCTCGTGCCGTAGAGGCAGCCCGTAGATCGATTCGTTGCGATTGTTGTAAGTCGCCTTCGTATAGGAGTAGCTCCCGGTGAGGAAGAACTTGTCCCATAGTGAGAGCGAACACTCGGTGTCTACGCCACGGCTCAGGATGTTGTCCACATTTTCGAATTGCGAGTAGTCGGCCACAGGTCCGATCATCACTTTCTCTCGAATCATATCGCGGGTATCACGCAGGAATAGCGTGCCCGATCCGCTGATCCCAAGAGGTCCTAAGTGGTAAGTTCCAAAGTTCGTGCCAAGGTTGAAGTTATTGCTCTTCTCTGGCTTCAGGTTAGGCATCTGAGAGACGTTGGAGGCGGCATTACCAAACAGCTCTAGCTCGCTGGGAAGGCGTATAGCCCGCTCGGCCGACGCGTGGAGATACAGACCATCTAGCACCTTGTAGGAGAGGGTTCCGCCCACTCCGTGGAAAGAGGTGGCGCTCTCCACTGGAGTATTCTCCAGCTTACCAGTCTTGGGGTTAATCAGCTCCATGATGGCGTGTACTTGCTGGTAATATTGCTTGTAGAAGAGAGAGTTTTTCAGCCGTCCTTCTAGCCAGCTATCCTCAAGGGAGAGGGAGGCGATGGACTTCAAGGACTTCTTATTCTGATCGGGCGGAGTAATGTACTTAGGCACTAGCGGGTCGTGGCTATCACGTAGGAAGTAGGTGCCTTGCCACCTAGCCGTGAGGGTGTGGTGCTTTAGGAAGGTATAGCCCAAGCTCGTGCGAGTGGTAAAGGTATTGCTGATGTCGGTCTGCAGTGAGGGGCCACCTGTGATGGGGTTGCGCACCTCTGCTCCAAAGTCAGTCTTAATAGGTTGATTGTTGCTGTCCACAATGGGGTGACCGCTCCAATCGTAACGATAGGGGACGGTATCCACCACCACTCTATGATTGTTGGTATAGCCTAGCTGAAGGTCGAGGGAAAGGCCATCGGTCAGGATATCATCCTTACGGTAGCTGGTCTCTACGGCCAGCATGCGACTATTCCTATGGCGATTACCATAGACTCTGTTCATACGAGCACCGTGCTGGATCTCTTTGTATCCGCCCGAGGCAATCACATTGAGGGAGAGCTGATCGACCCAACTGCGATCATTCAGACTTAAGGCCAAGCGGGCACCATAGTCGCGATAAGCATCGTGAAAGCGGCGTGCCTTATCGACCTTGGTCACCTGTCCATTGCCATGCTCATAGACGATGTCATCGCCCCACACCCAGTAGTTGTTCTTGCTATAGTTATAGTAAAGCGAAGCTGAGAGCATAAATCCACTCCCTAGGTAATAGCTACCGTAGAGGTTGGCCTGGTGGGTATTGAACGAGCCACCGGAGTAAGAGGCAACGAGCTGATTGCTCTTGCGATTCTTAAGAATGATATTGATGGCGCCACCCAGCGCATCGTCGGAGAGATAGGCAGGCACCACACCTTTGTAGACCTCTACTCGCTCAATCATCGAGGAGGGGATACTACGGAGAGAGAAGCTACCTCCATAGCTACTCTGAGGGACACCATTGATGAATGTGCGGATCGATTCGCCAGACATTCCGTTGATATTGACATTCGTGCGAGCCCCTAGACCGCCACTACTACGTATGCGGGTGCCAGGGAGCCGATCAAGTACCTCAGAGGTCGAAAGGCTAAACTTACTAGTGGCATCTAGCTCCAGTACATTCACGGAGAAGCCACTTAACTCGGTACGTCGCTTCGCCGATGCTCCTGTCACCACCACTGTCTCCAGCTCAGTTTGGCTAGATTTCATCTGATAGTGGAGCTCAAGAAGTGGCCTATCCAATACGATCTTGTGCTGCTCGGACTCTATGAAGAGAGAGGTGATGTTGAGTTTGTATTTGCCGTAAGGTACGTTGGCTAGCTCAAAGTCTCCTTGCGCATCGCTGAGCGTGTGATAATTTGTTCCATCGAGCGAAATGTTAATGTCTGCGAGGGACTCACCCCCTTTTCCCTCCAATCTTCCACGGATTGTACCTACTTTCGGGGATTGAGCTTCTACTGTAAAACTCAATATTCCACCAATAAGGAGGAATAAACTAATAACCTTGCGATAGTGGCTTAGCTGTATAAAGTTGCATATCAGGGTTTTTGAGAATATACTCATTGTGAACGGTTTCGATTTTAATGTGCTTTACAAATCTACCCCTGTATTCTACAGTCCGCAATACCTAACAAGAGCTATTTTTTCTTCGTCCAATCTCCCAAACAATCAGTCAACCAATCTCAAGAAACGACACCAGCTCCTACACGAACACCGAGGAAATCGGAAATCTCCAGCGAGCAAACGAAAATTCTCCACGGAGCCGGGAAATAAAAGTTCGGAAGAATGAAATGAAACTTCGGAAGAAGCAAATCAAAGTTCCGATGAATTTTTTGATTCCTCCGTGGAGGATTTTCATTTTCTACCGAGGCATTTTCGATTTCCTCGGAGGTGTGGCGTCGGGGGCTTCGAAGGGTGTCGGAGTGCATCGTAGCCATTGACTGGAGGAGGAAAGCCCCAAACGAGCGATGAGGGCGAGATAAAGCCTTCGAGTATCATGCGTCGGACCCTGTCGTTCGTGCGCCCAGATGGTGATGAGTTTGGATTTTTCCGTATCTTTGGAGCTACGAAACAATAACTAAATAGAACTGATATGGAGATACCTTTTTCCGAGGCATACCGCATTAAGATGGTAGAGCCAATACATAAGAGTACGCGTGAGCAGCGCGAGCAGTGGATTCGCCAGGCACACTACAACCTCTTCAGCCTCAAGTCGTCACAGGTCTTTATCGATGTCCTCACCGACTCGGGTACGGGCGCTATGAGTGACCGTCAGTGGGCTGGCATCATGGTTGGCGATGAGAGCTATGCGGGCGCTTCCTCTTTCCAAAACCTCAAGGACGCTGTCGAGAAGATCTGCACCTTCCCGCTCGTAATCCCTACACACCAGGGCCGTGCTGCTGAGAATGTGCTTTACTCGGCTACGCTCAAGGAGGGCGATATCGTACCGGGCAACTCACACTTTGACACGACGAAGGGGCACATCGAGTTTCGCAAGGCTGTAGCCGTCGACTGCACGATCGATGCGGCTAGCAATACGGAGCTGGAGCTACCCTTCAAGGGTGAGATGGATCTGAACAAGCTGGAGGATTGCTTCAAGAAGTACCCTAAGGAGCAGATCCCTATGTGCGTCCTGACGGTGACGAACAATACGGCTGGCGGTCAGCCCGTCTCTATGAAGAATGTACGTGAGACGAGCGAGCTGTGCCACAAGTACGGCATCCCCCTACAGATCGACGGCGCTCGCTTTGCTGAGAATGCTTACTTCATTAAGACTCGTGAGGAGGGCTACGCTGACAAGTCAATCAAGGAGATCGTCCGTGAGATGCTTAGCTACGCTGACATCATGACCATGTCTAGCAAGAAGGACGCTGTGGTCAACATGGGTGGCTTCCTCGCTATGCGTGACGAGGAGCTCTATCACAAGTGCTCTATGTATGCCGTGATGAACGAGGGCTTCCTCACCTACGGCGGTATGAACGGTCGTGATATGAATGCGCTCGCTATCGGTCTGGATGAGAACACGGAGTTTGACATGCTCGATACCCGCATCCGTCAGGTGGCTTACCTCGGTAGCAAGCTAGACGAGTACGGCGTACCCTATCAGCGTCCTGCTGGTGGACACGCTATCTTCCTCGATGCGAAGAAGATCCTGACGCACGTTCCCAAGGAGGAGTTTATCGCTCAGACACTCGGCATCGAGCTTTACCTAGAGGCTGGCATCCGTGGTGTCGAGATCGGCTCTATCCTAGCAGACCGTGACCCCAAGACGGGCGAGAACCGCTACCCCAAGCTGGAGCTACTCCGCCTGGCTATACCACGTCGTACCTACACGAACAATCATATGGACGTCATCGCAGCAGCCTGCAAGAATGTCTACGACCGTCGTGAGTCGATCACACGTGGTTACGTCATCACCCGTGAGCTACCCGTACTACGTCACTTCACGGTAGAGCTAGAGCCTGCTAAGTAAGCGCACTACAAGACAATAGTAATAGAACATCCTCTAGGGACGAAAGAGTCTTTCGTCTCTAGAGGATTGCTTTTTCTAGTGAAAGAGCTGTCTCCATTTTCGTATCTTTGTGCCGACCTACTAAACTATGAAAGATCAGTACCCCTCCCAATGGCTCGAGCGCGCCGTAGACCAGCTCTCCTTGCTTCCTGGCATAGGACGCAAGACGGCGATGCGTATGGCACTGCACCTGCTTCGTCAGCCTCCCTCCTATGCACAGCATTTGGGGGAAGCGATCATAGACCTTCGTCAGAAGATCTGCTACTGCGAGCGGTGCCACTGTATCAGCGACAGCCCGCTCTGCGACATTTGCTCTGATCCACAGCGTGACCAAAGCACCGTCTGCGTGGTTGAGCAGGTGAAGGACGTGCTAACCATTGAGCAGACGCACCGCTACAAAGGCCTTTACCATGTATTGGGCGGGATCATCTCTCCCATAGATGGCATCACGCCAAACGACCTAGAGATTGAGTCACTCTACGAGCGTGTCCAGGAGGAGCCGGTCCGTGAGGTGATCCTCGCCATACGCTCGACCCTAGAGGGCGACACGACCAACTACTATATATATAAGCGCCTAGAGTCTACGGGTGTGCTGGTCTCGCTCATCGCACGGGGTATCTCTATCGGCGACGAGATCGAGTATGCCGACGAGGTGACGCTCGGGAGCGCCATTGCGAATCGTACCCCCTTTGACCAAGTGAAGTAAACCTCTTATGACACCTAATAGTACAGAGCTAGAGATTGAGCAGCTGCGCAAAACCATCGAACAGCACAACCGCGCTTACTACCTAGACAACGCTCCGACCATTAGCGATGCGGACTACGATGCGCTGATGCAACGACTCCTGACGTTGGAGGCAGAGCATCCTGAGTTTGCAGACCCCACTTCGCCATCGCTCCGTGTGGGGCGAGATCGCAACGATGCTTTCGTCCAGGTGGCGCATGAGCAGCCGATGCTTTCGCTCTCAAATACGTACAACTACGACGAGATCGCTGAGATCTGCCAGCGTACCGACACGCTCCTAGCTACGGACGATGTGCCGTGGGTGGCGGAGATGAAGTACGACGGCTCCTCCATATCGCTCATCTACGAGGAGGGCGTGCTGGTACGTGCCGTGACGCGTGGTGACGGAACGCTCGGCGATGATGTGACGGTCAATGTACGGACCATTCAGTCGGTACCACTACGTCTGCGCTCTATTGCGGGGCATCCCGACTATACGAGGGGGCGCATCGAAGTGCGGGGCGAAGTGCTACTTCCCTTCAAGGAGTTCGAGCGACTCAATGGGGAGCGTACGGCTGAGGGCGAAGCGCCTTTTGCCAATCCTCGCAATGCGGCGGCTGGTACGCTCAAGACGCTGAATAGTCGCATCGTGGCGCAGCGCCGTCTGCTCTGCATCTGCTACTACCTCTATGCGCTGGACGATGAGACTCGTCTGCCAGACAGTTACTATGAGCGGATGAAGCTACTCGAGGAGATGGGCTTTGACACGGGCGTTGCGCCATTTAAGAGTAGTGACCTGTCGGCGCTATACCATTATATAGATGAGTGGGACGTGCAGCGGGGCGACCTGCCCTACGCCACGGACGGTATCGTCCTCAAGGTGGATAGTCTCACACAGCAACGCGTGCTCGGCAATACGGCGAAGTCGCCACGCTGGGCTTTTGCCTACAAGTATCAGCCAGAGAATGCGCGCGCAGAGCTTCTCTCGGTGGACTATCAGGTGGGTCGCTCGGGCATTGTCACGCCAGTGGCCAATGTGGAGCCAGTCCTTATCTCGGGGACGGTGGTGCGTCGCGCCACGCTACACAACGAGGAGTTCATCAAGAGCCTCGACCTGCACTACCACGACTACGTATATATCGAGAAGGGCGGGGAGATCATCCCCAAGATTACCGCCGTGGAGCCAAGCCTCAGACGACCCGAGGCGGAGCCTGTACGACTGCCTGAGCGCTGTCCCGCTTGTGGTGCGCCACTCCAGCAGATCGATGGCTCGGTGGGCTACTACTGCGTCAATAGCTACGCCTGCCCGCCACAGATCATGGGGCGGATCGAGCACTACTGCACACGCAGAGCTGCCGATATCAACGTAGGGCCTGAGACGATCGACGCACTCTTTGACAGACATCTTATCGAAAACATCGACGACCTCTACAAGCTCACCGCTAGCGATCTGGCGCAACTGCCAAACTTTAAGGAGAAGTCGATCAATAATCTCCTCGCCAGCATTGAGCAGTCGAAGGATCGTCCCTTTGCTCGTCTGCTCTACGGCATCGGCATCCGCTTCGTCGGCGAAGGCACGGCGAAGACACTGGCACGACACTTCCAGAGCATTGACCGACTAGCCCAGGCGACCGCCTACGAGCTACAGGCACTCCCCGACGTGGGTCCGAAGATAGCCGAGCAGGTCGTTTACTTCTTCTCTCTAGAACGCAACCAGCAGTTGATTGCAGAGCTACAGCGCTGTGGCGTCCGACTTGAAGAGTGCACCGAGGAGGCGACCGACACGCCCCAGTCCAACCGTCTAGAGGGCGAGCGGATCGTTATCTCAGGCAGCTTCACCCAGCACAGTCGTGACGAATACAAGCAACTCATCGAGCAGCACGGCGGGACCAACGTGGGGAGCATCTCGAGCCGTACGACCTTCGTCCTGATGGGTAGCGACATGGGACCGTCTAAGCGCGCCAAAGCGGAGCAACTCGGCATCCCGCTCGTCACGGAGGAGGAGTTTCTCTCACGTCTAAACTCTTAATCTTCGGTGCGATTCGAGTGATATGAGTTGGAGTACGTACTATCGGAGCTGTCAGGAGCACTTTCGTCCGCTGTTGCGTCTGGGTCTGCCCGTGATCATCGGGCAGGTGGGACTGATCCTCGTGGGCTTTGCCGACAATGTGATGGTGAGCCATCATAGTCTGTCGGAGCTGGCAGCTGCTTCCTTCGTCAATAACTTCCTCAACTTGGTCATCATCTTCGGCATGGGCTTCTCCTACGGGCTGACCCCGCTGGTGGCGACCAATAAAGAGTGGGGACGCTCGGATCAGGTGGCGCACTACTTGGGACATAGCTTCCTGCTCAACCTGCTGATCGCCCTCCTGATCGGCGGAGGGCTTTTCCTCCTCGAGGGAAGCCTCGGCGCCTTTAACCTATCGGAGGAGCTACGCCCTATCGCCCTGCCCTACTACCGTATCCAGATCTTGGGCTTTATGGTGGTGATGCTCTTCAACACCTTCAAGCAGTACACCGAGGGAATGGGTGACACGCAGATCCCCATGTATATAACGCTGGCGGGCAATGTACTAAACATCGGGCTCAACTACCTCCTGATCTATGGCAAAGGGGGCTTCCCCGAGTGGGGTTTGTACGGAGCTGGTCTCTCAACGCTAGTAAGTCGTGTGGTGATGCTCATAGCGATCGTAGCTGTGACCGCCTTGTTGCCACGCTATCGTAAGATCTTAGATCGGGTCAAAAGTCTGCACTGGTCGTGGCGTGAGGGGCTGGTACCACTGTTGCGACTTGGTACGCCCGTAGCACTACAAATGGGTATGGAGGCGGCATCCTTCTCCGTGGCAGTCATCTTGGTTGCTCGCATTAGCACAGCAGCCTTGGCGGCGCATCAGATCATTGCGACGATTAGCACGCTAGGCTTCATGGTTTACTACGGCATCGGGGCTGCCACCGCAATCCGTAGTAGCACGCTCTTAGCGCAGGGGGAGCGACGAGAGACACGATACGTAGCCAGTGCGGGTGTCTACCTCTGTCTCTTTGTGGCGGCGGTGATGATGCCCCTCTTAGTCCTGTGCCGTGAGCCCGTGGTGCGCCTCTTCAATGCAGATCTTTCGGTCGCTGAGGCTACTTATCTAGCGCTCATCCCGCTCTGCCTTTACCAGATAGGCGATGCGCTACAGATCGTCTATGCCAATGCCCTGAGGGGGATCAGCCGTGTGGCGATGCTAGCGCCAGCGGCTGCGCTGTGCCACCTGATTGTAGCGCCCACGATGGCGTGGCTTTTTGGCTTTGGCATCGGACTGGAGGGCAATGGACCACAACTGATGGGTGTATGGTTTGCCTTCCCCGTTAGCCTGACGCTCTTGGGGCTCATCCTGCGGTACTCGTTTCGCCGTGCGACCAGGTAACTGACATCGAGGGCAGTAATATTAAAGAGAGGAGTAGACTCCATCGGGGTCTGCTCCTCTCTTTGTGTATCCATGCACCTCGGGAGGCGATAGCCTTCCTAGGGGCATCTATGTGAGTAGCTTGTGCTTACTTCTTGTTGATGTCTAGAGCCGTGCTTGGCTTAAACTTGATAGACTTGCTAGCCTTGATATCGATCGTCTTGCCAGAGCGTGGGTTGATGCCCTTGCGAGCAGCACGCTGAGAAACGTAGAATGAACCAAAGCCTACGAGTGTGAGGCGCTCACCCTTCTTCATCTCCTCATGGATCGTCTCTACGATAGCCTCATAGACAGCCTTCGTGTCCTTCTGAGTTAGCTGCGCCTTGTCAGCAACAGTCTTGATGAAATCTGTTTTATTCATAGATAAACTTGTTTATGATTAGTGATAAAATTCTTTGTATTTGAGGGTCCTTGCAAATGGTTTTGACGGCTTGTAGTGTAGTGCTCTAGAGCCGTTTAGTCCTATTCACGCTCCAAAGATAGTGTTTTTTTCATTACCTGCAACTATTTTGAGTGAAAATCGCCCACTAATCTCGCTCTGAGCGCTGTTTTGAGGCAAAAAGAGCGCTCTCGAAGTGATAAAAGCGCCTTAGCCCCTTTAACTCCGCAAGTCGGGAAGCCCCTCAAAATCGCCCTGCATGAGATGCACCGATTTCGATTTCTACTGAGGAAATAGAAAGTCTCCAGGGAGCAAATGAAAATCCTCCACGGAGCCGGGAAATAAAAGTTCGGAAGAATGAAATGAAACTTCGGAAGAAGCAAATCAAAGTTCGGAAGAATTTTTTTATTGCTCCGTGGAGGATTTTCGTTTTCTACCGAGGCATTTTCGATTTCCTCGGAGGTGTGAGCTGAATGGCGGTGATCGGCTGTCAACTGCTGGCGGGCGACTAGCGAGAGACATCGGAGCTATCGGAGCCTTCAAAGCCATCGGAATGGTCGAACTTCTAACCTCTAATCTCTAACTTCTAACCTCTAATATCTAATCTCAAACCTCTACCTCCTCTTCTGCTCTACAAAGTGTCGGGAAAAAGGCTCTTTTATCGGCTCTTTTTACTACCTTTGTAGCTACTGTAGCTATGACCCACATATTGCTCTGCTTAGGGGTTGCCTAGGAGAGCTACTATTCACCCTATACCACACGCCACAAGGCTTATGACCACAAGACCTATCCGACGAGCCCTCATATCAGTCTATCACAAGGAGGGCATCGATCGTATCGCACAGATACTACATGCTGCCGAGGTAGAGATCGTCTCCACTGGAGGTACCCAAGAGTATATCGAGTCGCTCGGTATACCCTGCACAGCCGTTGAGTCGCTGACCGCTCTGCCCTCTATCCTAGGAGGACGCGTCAAGACGCTCCACCCGATGATCTTCGGCGGTATCCTCGCTCGGAGAGACAATGCGCATGACGAGGAGCAGGTAGCGCAGTATGCACTTCCCCTGATAGACCTTGTGATCGTGGATTTATACCCCTTTGCAGAGACCGTCGCTAGTGGCGCCAGCGAGGAGGAGATCATTGAGAAGATAGACATAGGCGGTATCTCCCTCATACGTGCTGCTGCAAAGAACTACCACGACGTGCTCATCTGCTCGCACCGTGACCAGTACGACGGGCTAATCGATCTGCTGGAGCGTGACGGATGCACCACGACTCTCCCCGAGCGGAGGAGCTATGCGCTGCGTGCCTTTGAGGTGACAGCGACTTACGACAGTGACATCTTCAACTACTTTGACGCTGGTGCTCACACCGCACTACATCTCTCAGGTCGCAACCCGCGCGTCCTACGCTATGGCGAGAATCCTCACCAGATGGGCTTCTTCTATGGAGACTTGGATCACTACTTTGACAAGCTACAGGGCAAGGAGCTCTCCTACAACAATCTGCAGGACCTCGACGCAGCCGTGCATCTCATTCAGGAGTTTGAGGCTCCCACCTTTGCGATCCTCAAGCACACCAACCCGTGCGGAGTAGCGTCTCGTGAGACCATCTCGGAGGCTTGGCAGGCGGCTTATGAGGCTGATACGGAGTCACCCTTTGGCGGTATCTTGGTAGCAAATAGACCGATAGACCAGCAGACGGCAGAGCAGATCTCGCACATCTTCTTTGAGGTACTCATCGCACCCGACTTTGACACCGAAGCTTTGCAGATATTAGGTCAAAAGTCAAAGCGTATCCTCCTCCTGCAGAAAGCACCTCTGCCCGACCAAGACAGCGTCCGCTCAGCAGTGGGAGGCTACCTAGTACAGACGCCTGACGTCCTCTCCGAGCCGGTCGTCTACACCTCTGTCACGGAGGCTACGCCTACAGAAGATGAGATGGCCGACATACGCATGGCCGAGAGCATCGTCAAGTACTGCAAGAGCAATGCACTAGCTATCGTCCGAGACAGCCAGCTCCTTGCGACAGGCATCGGTCAGACCTCTCGTGTCTCTGCACTCAGACAAGCGATCCAGAAGGCGCACAACTTTGGCTTTGATCTCAAGGGAGCTGTCCTAGCGAGCGATGCATTCTTCCCCTTCCGTGACTGTGTAGACCTAGCTGCCGCAGCGGGCATCACGGCTATCGTACAGCCTGGCGGATCGATACGCGACCAGGAGAGCATCGACGCATGCAACGAGCAGGGCGTCGCCATGGTGACGACAGGGGTACGCCACTTTAGACATTAATCATTAGTCACAACCAAACGATATATGGGACTATTCAAACTAAGACAAGAACTAGCTATAGACCTCGGTACAGCTAATACAATCATAATGAAGGATGGCAAGATCGTCTTCGACGAGCCTAGTGTCATCGCCTTCGACCGTCGCAATGACGAGGTGATCGCCGTGGGCACGAAGGCTCGAGAGATCTATGAGAAGGGGCACGAGTACATTCGCTCGGTGCGTCCCCTCAGAGATGGTGTCATAGCGGACTTTGACGCAGCTGAGAAGATGATCCGAGGCATGGTCAAGCAGATCAACAAGAAGTCGCACTCGCTCTTCTCCCCCTCGCTACGTATGGTCGTCAGCGTGCCTTCGGGCAGTACGGAGGTGGAGATACGCGCGGTGAAGGACTCAAGCGAGCACGCTGGTGGTCGTGATGTCTACATGCTCTACGAGTCAATGGCTGCTGCGATCGGTATCGGCATTGACGTCCTCGCACCTGAGGGCAACATGGTCGTGGACATAGGCGGTGGTACGACTGAGATAGCTGTCATCTCGCTCGGAGGTATCTCCTCAAAGCAGTCGATACGTGTGGCTGGTGATGAGTTTACCCACGACATCATGGAGTACATGCGCCAGAAGCACAATGTACGTGTCGGTGAGCGCACCGCAGAGCAGATCAAGATCGAGGTGGGTAGCGCTCTAGCTGAGCTAGACAACGCTCCCGAGGACTTCGTCGTCACCAGTGCCGACCTGATGGACTCTCTGCCACGACAGATCAGCGTCTCCTATCAAGAGATAGCTCAGTGTCTCGACAAGTCTATTGTCAAGATCGAGAGCGCTATCCTCAGGACGCTCGAGAGTACGCCTCCCGAGCTCTACACCGATGTGACGCAAAACGGTATCTCCCTGACAGGCGGTGGAGCACTCCTACGTGGTCTAGCCGAGAGACTGACACGTCGCTTCGCTATACAGTTCAACGTCCCCGAGGATCCACTGCGCGCTGTGGCTATGGGCACCGACAAGGCGCTCAAGAATGTAGATAGTTACAACTTTCTCATTCACTAAAAGGGTCGTCACGTGGCGCTATAGTAGCAACAAAAGATAGCAATGCGTCGTCTCCTCGAACTCCTTCGTGCAAACCTGCACTGGGTGCTCCTAGTGGTGTGTGAGGCGATTGCCTTGCTCCTACTCTTTCATGGCAGTCTCTACCACTCATTCGTGGGAGCGGCTGCCAGTTCGTCTGTCGTGGGGAGGATTCACAGCGAGGGCGCACGCTGGCGCTCTTACCTCTCGCTACAGCAAGAGAACCAGCAGCTCACGGCTCAGCTAGCCTCGCTCGAGGGGCGCTACCTAGCTTTGCAGAGACAGTTCGAGTATCTCCTCGCAGACACCGTTGTACCGCAGGTGCTGACACCTTTAGACTCCTTAGACACCATCGTACGGGAGGAGCCCAACTTTACCTTTGTGACAGCACGGGTAGTAAGCTTGACCTACCTTAAGGCAAACAATATGATGACCATAGACCGTGGCGCACGTGACGGCATCAAGCCCAATATGGGCGTAGTCTCCCAGAGCGGTGTCGTAGGCATCGTAGCTCAGGTGGGACCTCGCTACGCAACGGTCGTACCGCTCATCAACGAGAGCCTAACCCTCAGCTGTATGACCCTCCGCGAGGGGCATGTGGGAGACCTCTCTTGGCGACAAAAGCTCTCGCCTGAGGAGGGCATCGTGCGAGGCTTGCCGAAGCATGCGCACCTAGCTGTCGGGGATACGCTCGTGACGAGTGGCTACTCCGCCATCTTCCCCCCAGGTATGATAATCGGTCGGCTAGAGGGCGATGGTGCCCAGGGCACTCGTATCACTTATCGTAAGGAGCTCCCTGTCCTCCTGGCGACAGACTTCGGACAGCTACACTACGTCTACGTGATAACGGGGGGCAATACGATCAATCTAGAAGAGCAAGCGAGCAGAGAGGAGCTATGAGACTACAGATGATATGGACGACCCTAGGCATCGTACTGCTGGTACTGCTACAGGTAGAGGTCTTTAACTACATACAGCTCTTTCGCTATGCGACCCCTTCGGTCTATCTCTTTGCGCTGCTACTCTTTAGCGTAGATACTCCGAAAGAGTGGCTCACGCTCATTGGAGCGCTCGTCGGGCTCTCCGTCGACCTACTCAGTGGCACGCCTGGACTGCACATGGCAGCCCTGACACTCGTCGGCTTCCTGCGCAACTATCTCCTAGCTCCCGCCGTTGATATCGAGAGCAACCTACGACGTGCGCCCTCCATGCGCATACATGGCTGGGGCATCTGGCTAGTCATCCTAGAGATGGTAGCGATCCACCAGTTTGTCCTCTTCACGCTCGACTCGCTAGGTGGCTTCGACTGGGAGTACTACGCCCTACGGCTGGGTAGCAGTATGCTCTTGACCTATCTCATCGTGATGATCCTGCAGATGCTCTTCCTAGAGCACCTACCACGGCATCAGAGCTAGCGGATCAGCTTATGGAGCGCCCACACCGTCGACTACGCATCGCCGTACTCCCGTTGATCGCTATAGGCATCGTCGCACTATACATCACACGGCTCGGCTACCTGCAGCTCGTCAGCACAGAGTACAAGGAGCGCGCCATGCACAATGCCCTTTACGAGGAAGTTATCTTCCCCGACCGTGGTGTCATCTATGACCGCAAAGGGACCCTCCTCGTCTACAACGAGCCAGCTTACGACCTCCTCGTCACTACAAAAGAGCTCGCCGACACCCTTGACACGCCCCTACTGGCGAGCCTCCTCCACACCACCGAGCAGGAGCTCGACGAGCGCATGACAGCCCTAAGAGACCGCTCCATCAATCCTGGTTACTCGCCCTTTACGCCGCAACTCTTTTGGTCACAGCTCACTAGCGAAGAGGCAGGATTCATACAGGAGCAACTCTTTCGGCTACCAGGCTTCACGCTCCGACCACGCGCTGTGCGTCGCTCCGACCAGCCTAATGCCGCTCTCCTACTCGGCTACCTTGGCGAGTCCAGTCCTGAGGAACTCAAAGCCGACAGCACCCTCGCACTCGGACAGTACGTCGGCAAGAGTGGCGTAGAGCGTACCTACGACAAACTCTTACGAGGGCGCAACGGAGTCAATCTCCTGCTCCGTGATGCCCGTGGTAGGATACAGGGCAGCTACAACGAAGGCGCCGACGACATTGAGGCGATCCCAGGCGAAGACCTAACCCTCAGCATCGATATAGGACTGCAGAGCCTAGGCGAAAAGCTCATGCAGGGCAAAAGAGGCGCCATCGTCATGATCGAACCCAAGAGTGGCGAAGTACTCTGCCTCGTCTCCTCGCCCACTTACGACGTACGCATGCTGCAAGGCAAGAGCTTAGGCAAGGCGCATCAGCAACTCATCCTACAGGAGGGCAAGCCCCTCTTCAACCGAGCCATCATGGGTACCTATCCCCCAGGCTCTACCTTCAAGCCCGCCATGGGAGCCGTGATGCTTCAGGAGCATCTCGTCACCACCTCCACACTCCTCTCCTGCGCTCGTGGTTATCCTCGTATGCGTGGACGACCCGCCTGCCACGGTCACGCCTCTCCGCTCAATCTGCGCAATGCTTTGGCCACCTCCTGCAACGCTTACTTCTGCTGGGGCTTGCACTTCCTCCTTGACGACCGCTCCCGCTACCCGACCGTGCAGGATGCGCTCAATAAGTGGCGCGACTATATGGTAGACTTTGGCTTCGGATACAAGCTCGGCATCGACCTAGCTGGCGAAAACCGGGGCTTCATACCCAATAGCTCCGTCTACGACCGCGTATACAGTCGCTGGAACTCCTCCACCATCATCTCCCTCTCCATCGGTCAGGGCGAGGTGCTACTCACGCCACTACAGATGGCAAACCTCGCCTCCATCATCGCCAATAGAGGTTACTACTACACGCCCCACGTCGTCCGCAAGATCGAGCATACCCCGCTAGACACGCTCTTCACCACGCCACACCACACGATGGTCTCGCCAAACTACTGGGAGGAGATAGCTCAGGGGATGCACGGCGCTGTCCTAGCGGGCACCTGTCGTCGGGCCAACTTCGCCCCTGGAGAAATCAACGTGTGCGGTAAGACCGGTACCGCCGAAAACCGCTTTGGCAAAGACCACTCCGCCTTCATCGGATTTGCACCCCTCGAAGAGCCCAAAGTGGCCATCAGCGTCTATGTCGAAAACGGTGGCTTCGGAGCTATCTTCGGTGTACCCATCGGACGCGTCATGATGGAGTACTACCTGCGTGATGGACAGCTATCGGGAGCTTCCCAAGCCATTGCCGAGCAGATCAGCCGACAGAAGATATTCTACTCACACGACCTATAAAGACCCAACGAGCAGCATGCCATACCTTAGCAAGCAACGACGTAGCAACCTCCTGATGCGCCTCGACTGGCCACTCATCATCCTCTACCTCCTGATGGTAGCGGGTGGTTGGCTCGCCATATGCGGAGCTACGTACGACTTCACACCTGGTCATCTCCTAGAGATGGGAGGCCGACCCATGCAGCAACTCATATGGATCTCCCTAGCGCTCGTACTAGGCGGTGTGGTGCTCCTCATAGACGAAGACCTCTTTGAGTCGGGTGCGCCCTACCTCTATATAGGCTTCATCCTGCTACTCATCGTGACAGCCGTCGTAGCGCCTGATATCAAAGGCTCCCGCTCCTGGCTCGTCATGGGGCCCATCCGAGTGCAGCCCGCCGAGTTTGCCAAGCTCGGTACTGCACTCATGCTCGCCTACTGGCTCAACCGCCCCGAGTTCAAGCTCACCACCCTGAGAGGCTATCTAGAGGTCTTTGCCATCATACTCCTACCGATGGCAATCATCATCTTGCAAAGCGAGACTGGGTCGGCGCTCGTCTTCTGCGCCTTCTTCCTAGCACTCTATCGTGAGGGACTCTCTGGCGCTTTCCTCCTACTCGCCTCGCTAGCGGTCACGCTCTTCGTCGTGGCGCTCATGCTAGCCGACGTTAGCTGGGGTGCTACCGACGCTAGCCGTCTGCTCATCTGTAGCATCATCTCCGTCGCCACCATCCTCTACCTCAGCAGCATCGTACGGTGGAAGCCCCGTGAGCGACGCATCTTGTGGATCGTCAGCATCGCATACTTCGTCGGCATGTATGTCTCTCTGCGCTGGTTGCTGATCGACTACAGCTACGTCGCACTGGCACTGATGAGCTGCATCATCCTCTTCTGCTTCATTCGCGCCTTGCTGCACTACTCACGCTCCTACCTCTTAGTCGGCATAGCCAGCTTAGGCTTGCTCGCCTTCTCGCTCTCTGTCGAGTACGTCTACAACGACATCCTCGCACCGCACCAGCAGATGCGTATCGCCGTCTCGCTCGGCATCGAGCAGGATCCACGAGGCGCTGGCTACAATGTGGATCAAGCTAAGATAGCTATCGGCTCAGGTGGTCTCCTAGGCAAAGGGTTCCTCCAGGGCACCCAGACGAAGCTCAAGTATGTTCCCGAGCAAGACACCGATTTCATCTTCTGCACCATCGGTGAGGAGCAAGGCTTTGCGGGGTCCGTCGGTCTGCTCCTCCTCTTCCTCACGATGATCCTACGCATCATGTGGCGAGCGGAGCAGCACCCCTCCACCTTCGGTCGGGTCTACGGCTACTGTCTGGCGTGCGTCTTCATCTTTCACCTGATGGTCAATGTGGGGATGGTGCTAGGACTAGTGCCCGTCATCGGCATCCCGCTCCCCTTCTTTAGCTATGGCGGCTCCTCGCTCTGGGGCTTCTCGCTGATGCTCGCCCTCTTCCTCAAGATCGATGCATCGGGTAAGCGCTAATCCACACCTCACCCCCCTCTTCGCCAAAAATTCCAACCGCCGAACGACTCAACATATCAATAGCCACGTGGAAAATCTCAATCCCCACGTGGCTATTTTTTTATCCTTACGGAGGAACAGAAAAATTGTTCGGAACTTCAATTTCATTCTTCCGAAGTTTCATTTCATTCTTCCGAACTTTTATATCGCCCCTCCGTGAGGAATAAAAAATAGCTCCGTAGGAACTTCAAAATCCCTACGGAGCTACCGGTAAGTAATACCCAACTATAGTCCCACTAGAGTGGTCTAGTCGTGCTGCAGACGAGCCGCGAGGGCGGGTCGCCAGTCTATGCCATTGACCGCTAGGAGGGTTTGCAGGCCAAGTGCTGAGGCGGCCTCCAGATTGGCCGTGCTGTCGTCGATGAAGAGCGTACGCTCGGGCACCATCCCGCTGTCCGCTATCATCTGCTCATAGATAGCTCGATCGGGCTTCATCGTGTGCATATCACAAGAAGCGTAGATCTTGTCCACATAGTCGCTCAGCGTCCGCCCCGTGGCGGGGAGGAAGTGCGGACTGTGGGCATAAGCCATGATGTAGGGGTTGGTGTTTGACAGGATATAGATCTTGTACTGCTTGCGCAGCTGCTCTAGGTAGTCAAACTTGTACTGAGGGACACCCTTGAGGAAGAGCATGATCGCCTCATTGATCTCTTCGTCGGTCAGGGCTGTGCCCGCATGCTCATTGAGCCGTGCGACAAACCCTTCACGCCCCACGAGCCCCATCTCTAGATCGTGGAAGACACCGAGCTGTCGGTACGGATTGAGCATCTCATCGATGTCCTGGACACCTAGCTCACGGAAGCGTCTTAGCGACACCTCCGGCTGGAGATCCACTAAGACGCCTCCGAAGTCAAATACGAGTGTATCTATCACGGCTTCTTACTTCTTAAGCCAACGATCGAGCCAGTCAAAGAAGGTGCGCTGCCATAGGAGTGCATTCTGAGGCTTGAGGACCCAGTGCGTCTCCTCGGGGAAGAGGAGCATCTTCGTCGGTATGCCACGCATCTTGGCTGCGTCAAAGGCCATCATACCCTGCGAAGCGAGGATGCGGTAGTCATGCTCTCCGTGAATGATTAGGATAGGCGTATCCCACTTGTCAACCAGCTTGTGAGGGGAATTGGCAAAGGTGCGCTGAGCCGTAGCGTTGTCCTTATCCCAAGGAGCACCGCCCATATCCCAGTTGGCAAACCACTTCTCCTCAGTCTCAAGGTACTGCGCCTCGAGGTTGAAGATACCAGCGTGAGCGATGAAGGCTGCGAAGCGACCCTCGTGTACACCTGCTAGGTAGTAGACTGAGTAACCACCGTAGCTAGCGCCGACAGCGCCCATACGATGAGGATCGATGAAGGGCTCCTTACGCATCAAGTCCGCTGCGGTGAGGTAGTCGCGGATGTTTTGCCCGCTGTAGTCGCCACTGATCTGCTCGTTCCACGCCTTACCAAAGCCTGGCACGCCGTGACGATTGGGGAGGATGACGATATAGCCCTGCTCCGCCATGAGTCGTGGATTCCAGCGGTAAGACCAGAACTGGCTAATGGTGCTTTGCGGACCACCCTGACAGTAGAGGATGGAGGGGTACTGCTTGTTCTTGTCAAAGTGCGGTGGGTAGAGGACCCATGTGAGCATCTTGCCGCCATCGGTCGTAGGCATCCAGCGCTTTTCGCAAGTTAGGTTGCCTAGCTGGCTCATGATTGGCTTGTCCTCCGCAGTTAGTGCGGTAGCCTTGCCGTTCTTCAGATTGACCATGAAGAGCTCTGTGGGGTAGGTCATCGCTTGGCGAGAGGCTACGCAGACACCTTTGTCATTAAGGTCAAAGCCAGTGTAGTTGTACTGCCCGTCGGTGATCTGCTTGATCTTGCCATTAGCAAGCTGATAGCTGTAAATGTGGGTCAACGCCTCACGACAGGTGGTGAAGTAGATGGTCTTGCTGTCGGCACTCCAGGTGGGGTTGGCAATGTTGTACTCAAAGTCGGCCGTGAGAGGACGGTACTGCTTTTTAGCCAAGTCGTAGAGGTAGAGTACCTGCAGGTCAGACTCGTAGCCGTCGCGCTCCATACCGACCCAGATGAGCGAGCGACCGTCGGGGCTGAAGACGGGGTTCGTGTCGTAGCCCATGATGCCCTCGCTAACGTTGGTCGTCTCGCCAGTCGATACATTGTATAGGTAGATGTCGCTATTGGTCGAGAGGCTGTACTCTAGACCCGTCTTCTTGCGACAAGCGTAGGCGATGAGGTTGCCATCGGGACTAAAAGCTATATCCTCGATGCCGTTGTGCGGACGCATAGGCGCCTCGTAGGGCTCACCTTCGAGTAGGTCCAGCCCCTTGGTGATGGGCTGTGCCGTAACCTTTGCGATAAAGGGGTGTGGCATCGTCGAGACCCATTCGTCCCAATGCTTGTACATCAAATCCTCGATGATGCGTGCGTCAGCTTTGTCTAGATCAGGATAAACATCCGTGACGACGGGGCGAGCCTTGATGTCCTGCACGTAGAGGAGCGTCTTCTCATCGGGTGAGAAGCGGTAGTCGACGATGCCCCCGTCGATGGCTGTGAGCTGACGCTCAGCCCCATTGCTAAGGGTGCATGCGAAGAGCTGCATGCCCTGGTCGGTGCCACGCATGAAGTATATCTGCTTGCCGTCCCGGCTCCAGCGTGGCGTGTACTCGCTACCCGCAGAGGGTGCTGTCAGCTCGGTACGTCCTGTGCCGTCACTATTGATGAGGTAGATAGAGGTGCGGCTGTTGTTGTCCTTGATAGAGGGTTGGGATACGTTGTAGACCACCTGCTTACCATTAGGCGCTAGAGCGTAGCTTCCTACACGAGGCATCGTGAGGAGCATCTCTGGGGTCATCTGCTTGGTCCCTTGCTGTGCAGTCATAGGCAGAGCTAATGTAGAGAAAATGAGAGCCACGAGGCTACGAAACAAGTTTCTTCTAGTCATAGGATAGTATGAGATGAGTGAAGGAAAGGTCGTCTCGGGGCGACCTTAGATTACTGAATGCCCTCCAAAGGTACGAAAAAGAGGCTAGACCGTAGAGGCTTTACCAGCAGGGATGACGGAGCGATAGGCCTAGCGTCAGGTAGCTCTGACGATAAGGCTCGCAGTGGAGCCGGAGGAAGAGACCGAGCTTATCTAGGTAGCGCAGTCTGGGGAGAGCCTCTAGACCAGCCTGCAGATGTGCATAGGTGCGCTCGCTAATTGCTTTGTCATAGCCTATGCCTATGCCGTAGCTCTGTCGCAGGCTTAAGTATCGCCACTGGTAGAGCGGTGCTCCCACGATGAGGTCACCGTGGAGCGTGGGGCGCTCCTTGTCGGGTCGTAGAGAAAGCTCTGCAGCATAGTTGAGAGAGGGTGTCTGCCAGCCGAGTTGAGTGCCGAGACAGCCAGCTCCGCCGAATAAGTTGCGACTATAGAGGAGCGAGACGTAGAAGTATTGGTCTGGACTCTGCGAACTTACCGCTGGCGTGTAGCGACCAAAGATGAAATCACTGGCGAGATACCCGACACGGGCCATGGTCACTCCGATGAGCCCGCCCCACAGGACGTCGGAGTACCAGTGACGATTGTTGGCCATGCGCCCGAAAGCGACTGAGGTGGCGAAGAGATACTGCATATGAGCCAGCAAGGGGTAGTCGGCGCCATACTCTAGGTTAAAGAGCTCGGCACCGAGGAAAGCTGTCGCTGTATGCCCCGAGGGAAAGCTATTGCGTGTCGATCCGTCAGGACGCATGCGCTGCACGCCACTTTTGACCGAAAGGACGATAGCTGCCGTCCCTAGTGCGCCTATGCCATCAGCGGTCAGCATCTCGCCCCACGAGCGGGAGCGACCCGTGGCACCGCCACAGCGCATCGCGAGCTGTAGGCCATAGGAGGCAAACTGCATGTGATCGTCGTAGTGATTGCGCCACTGAGAGCCCAGGAGGTTGTGCCGAGTCGTACGAATAGCCACATCGCTGTGATGAAGCGGGTAGGCAGCATAGAGCGCTCCTGGGAGTAGTGCGACGAGAGGATCGGGCGATGGGGCAAGCGTGTCTGACGAACTGCTCTGTGCGAGCGCTCCACTACAGGAGAGGAGTAGCCCTAGCGTCAGGAGTGCAAGGAGTCTCATAAGGTGCTAGAGCTGTCTCAGAGGAGGTTGCGTACGATGCCCCAGACGACGATGATGGCGAAGATGATCCAGCAGGCGGTGCGCCCAGCGAGTCTTCGATAGAGGCGCTCCGCTTGTGGACGATAGGGACGCAGTAGCTCCAGTATCACGAGGAGGGTGAAGTAGACGAGGGCTGGGAGGAGCATCACGTTGAGCTGAAGGACCCGACCTAGGTCGCCATGGAGCAAGGCGTGGATACCTCGTAGCGAACCACAGCCAGGGCATTGCCATCCCGTGAGCTGTAGGAAGGGACAGCGAGGTATCGGCAGAGCTTCGGGACGATACAAGTAAAGCACTAGTCCCCCTACTAGCAAGCAACCTAGTAGAGCGAGTAGTGCTTTGTTATGTCGGCTCGTAGCGAGCATGTCGCCTTGACGTTGACCTTACTTCAGATTGTCAAAGCCTCGTCCGTAGACTCCGTGCACGGTGCCCTCCGATACGAAGGCGTCTGGGTCAATCTCTTTAATAATCCGATTGATGCTCTGTAGCTGCGCCTTGCGGGTGACTACCATGAGGATACGCATCTCCTCTTGCGAGTAGCCGCCATCGGCATGAATGAGTGTGCAGCCTCGGTGCAGGCGCTGCGTGATTGCTTCGTTGATCTCCTTGTACTTCTTGCTAAAGATAAAGAGCTGTGTCGAGTGCTTATTGCTATTAGTCCAGTAGTCGAGCGTCATCGAGCAGAAGACCACCTCCACGATGGAGAAGGTGAGTAGCTCAGCGCCGAGTTGTGGATCTTTGCCCGATATGTAGACATTGACAAAGTAAGAGGCCGTCACGATCGTCGCATCGATTAGGATCATGGCACGTCCCAGTGAGAGCGTCGTGTACTTGTTAAAGAGCGAGACGATCACATCCGTACCGCCCGTACTACCATTTACGTGAAAGACCAAAAAGAGTCCGCTACCACATAGGATACCACCGATGATGACCGCCATAAAGCGCTCTTCCCTGAGCAGAGGCCCCACATTGGGGATATTGTCCGTGAGCCAGTGGTTGAGGTTGTGGTAGACCTCCGTATTTGGATCTCCAAAGAGAGCCTGACCGATAGGGATAGCGATACCCATAAGGATGACTCCGATGAGTGTCTTGATAGAGTAGCGCCACCCGAGGAAGATGATCGAGACGATCAGCAGTCCGACGTTGATGATGTTGTAAGGGATGAAAGCGGGGATGTTCGTCGCTATCTGTATGATGGTCGTAACACCCGCCAGTCCGCCCGTAGCGATCTCCTGCGAGAGGACGAAGCCCGCCCAGCCGATTACATAGAGACAGACCCCTAGGACGATGAAAAGGAAGTCGTGAACGAAGTACCACACTTGCGCTCGCTTACTAGTAGGAGCTCCTAAAGCTTGAGACATACTATATGATTTGTTTTTCTAGAGATAGATGGAATAGTCTTCACACAGCCCAGCGCCAGCACGGCAGAGCCTGGAGACTTGATCATTACAATACAATGTTGACTATACGACCTGGCACGACAATTACCTTCTTGAGGGGCTTGCCGTCGATCCACTTAACCGTATCGGGATGCGCCAGCACCTGCTCCTCGATCTGCTCCTTAGAGAGACCAGCGGGGAGCTCTAGGTTAAAGCGTACCTTACCGTTGAAGCTCACGGGATAGCGCACCGAATCCTCAGCAATGAGTGACTCGTCACACTGAGGCCACGCAGCCATCACGATGCTCTCAGCCGAGAGCGTGTCGCTACAGCATGCGGTGCGCATCTCCTGCCACAGCATCTCTGCGATATGTGGCGCAAAAGGCGAAAGCAGAATCGCCAAGGGGCGAAGCACCTCCAGCGAAGTGGTCCCAGCCTTCTGTAGCTCGCCCACAGCAATCATAAAGGCCGAGACAGAGGTATTGAAGGAGAGACGCTCGATGTCCTGGGTAATCTTCTGAATCAGCTTATGGATCGTGCGTAGCTCCTCACGGCTAGCCTCAGCATCGGCCGAGACGGTCAGCTGCCCCTCACTGTCGTGGTAGAGTGACCAGACACGCTTGAGGAAGCGGTAGACGCCGTCGATGCCATTCGTGTCCCACGGCTTGCTCTGCTCCAGAGGACCGAGAAACATCTCATACATCCTCAGCGTATCAGCGCCATACTGCTCGATGATCTCGTCAGGGTTGACCACGTTGAACATGGACTTGCTCATCTTCTCCACCCCATAGCCACAGAGATAGCTGCCGTCCGCCTCGGTGATGAAGGTCGCGTCGTGCAGGTCGTCACGCCACTGACGGAATGCCTCCTGATCAAGGACATCGTTGTGGACCAAATGTATGTCCACGTGCATCTGCGTCACATCGTACTGCTCACGCTGCGAGTAGGTGACAAACTGGTTCGTCCCCTTGATGCGGTAAACGTAGTTGGAGCGCCCCTGGATCATCCCTTGGTTGACCAGTCGCTTGAATGGCTCATCCTCGCACACGATCCCAAGGTCGTAGAGGAACTTATTCCAGAAGCGACTATAGATCAGGTGCCCCGTAGCGTGCTCCGTACCGCCGATGTAGAGATCCACCTGTCGCCAGTAGTTATTGGCATCGGGAGAGACCAAAGCATCGTGATTGTGCGGATCCATATAGCGTAGGTAGTAAGCGCTACTCCCCGCAAAGCCTGGCATCGTGCAGAGTTCATAGGGATAGCCCTCCTCAGTACACCAGTGCTTGGCACGCCCTAGCGGAGGCTCGCCACTCTCCGTAGGGAGATACTTATCCACCTCAGGCAGAGTCAGCGGGAGCTTGTCGAGCGGTAGCGTGTGCGGCACACCCTCCTTATAATATATAGGTATCGGCTCGCCCCAGTAGCGCTGACGGCTAAAGATAGCGTCACGCAGGCGGTAGTTGATCCGCTTCTGACCGAGCCCCTGCTCGTCCAGATAGTGACACATCCAGTCAATCGCATCAGAGACTGGCTTGCCATTGAGAAGTGGCGAATTGATCAGCTCGCCCTCTTTGCTGTCGATGCTTTCGCTCCAGGTGGACGGGTCGGACTCTTCGCCACCCTTTGGCAAAACAACCTGACGTATCGGCAAGTCAAAGTGCCGTGCGAAAGCAAAGTCCCTCGAGTCGTGCGCTGGCACCGCCATGATAGCGCCCGTACCATAGCCCGCCAATACATAGTCGCTAATCCAGATCGGGATCAACGCCTCCGTCAGCGGGTGCTGTGCATAGGAACCCGTGAAGACACCCGTCACCGAGTGATCCGCCTGACGCTCCCGCTCTGTGCGGCGCTTCGTGCGATCTAGGTAGGTCTCGACAGCGTCACGCTGCTCCTCCGTAGTCAGGTCAGCCACTAGACTACTCTCGGGAGCTAGCACCATAAAGGTCACTCCGTAGAGCGTGTCGGGACGAGTGGTAAAGACCTCGATAGGCAACGTGCCATGAGCGGTACTAGCCTTGAAAGTAACCGATGCACCGACCGACTTACCGATCCAGTTGCGCTGCATCTCCTTGAGTGCATCGCTCCAGTCAAGCCTATCGAGACCCGCTAGCAGACGCTCCGCATAGGCAGAGACGCGGAGGCTCCACTGCTTCATCTTGCGCTGCACCACGGGGTAGCCCCCACGCTCGCTCACGCCATCGCTCACCTCATCATTGGCGAGGACGGTGCCCAGCTCAGGGCACCAGTTGACCACACTCTCACCGAGGAATGCCAAGCGATAGTGCATCAGCCACTCCGACCGCTCCGCCTCGCTCGCATCCCGCCACGCCTCAGCCGTTAACTCTAGTGGCGTACTGGCGTAGGCGGTACAGCCCTCCGTGCCGTGAACCTCTAGATACTGAATCAATTTGTCGATAGGCTCGGCACGCTCTGTGGCAGTGTCGTAGTAATGGTGGAAAAGCTGTATGAATGCCCACTGCGTCCACTTGTAGTACTCCGGATCGCAGGTCACCACCTGGCGGCTCCAGTCGAAACCAAAGCCAATGTTGTCTAGCTGCTCACGATAGCGCGCTATGTTGACCCGCGTCGTCTCCTCCGGGTGACGATTCGTCTGGATAGCGTACTGCTCGGCTGGCAGACCGAAAGCATCGTACCCCATAGGGTGCAGGACGTTGTACCCCTGTAGTCGCTTATAGCGAGCGTAAATGTCAGAGGCAATGTATCCTAGCGGGTGCCCCACATGTAGTCCCGCCCCCGAGGGATAGGGAAACATGTCGAGTACGTAGTACGAAGGCTTATCGCGGTCTATCTCTACGCGATAAATATCTGCGTCATGCCAGATGCGCTGAGCCGATTGCTCTATGTCGTGGTGATTGTAATCCATACAGTTCTCTCTATTATAGCGCAAAGGTACGAAATTAGAGATTAGAGGTTAGAAGTTAGAGATTAGAGGTTAGAAGATCGACCATTCCGATGGCTCCGATGGTTCTGATAGCTCCGATGGTTCCGATGGTTCCGAGGGTTCCGATGGCTCCGATGGCTCCGATAGCTCCGATAGCTCCGATGGTTCCGATGGCTCCGATGGTTCCGATAGCTCCGATGGTTCCGATAGCTCCGATGTCTCTAGCTTATCGCCCGCCAGCAGTTGACAGCCGATCACCGCCATTCAGCTCACACCTCCGAGGAAATCGAAAATGCCTCGGTAGAAAACGAAAATCCTCCACGGAGCAATAAAAAAATTCTTCCGAACTTTGATTTGCTTCTTCCGAAGTTTCATTTCATTCTTCCGAACTTTTATTTCCCGGCTCCGTGAAGAATTTTCGTTTCCTCACTGAAGCTTTCGGATTTTCCACCGAGGCATCAGAAACTAGAAGTTAGAAATCAGAGGTTAGAGGGGACTCCTCTAGTGTCTCTAGCAACGGCCATAAAGAAAACAGTGAGGGAGACCCAGCTATGAGTCTCCCTCGCTATTTTTATCACCTTACGCAGGTGATGAGTAGGCTAAGAGGTGCGCCTTACTTGATCTCCCACGTGTCCTCCGTCATGAGGAGCTCGCGGAGTGTGCGAACCTTGTTCTTGCCCTGCTGCTGAGCGATCTGATCATGGACAGCCCAGTCGTAGGTCACACCCTCGACATCACGTATGATGCCCATAGCAACGGGAAGACCGTCGGCACCGTTCATGGCGGCGAGCATCATATGTAGGAAGGGGTTAGGCTCGTGCGCATCGTGCGTCAGCACATCGTCGAGCGTGTAGCCATCCTCACCGATCGTCACGGCACGTAGCTTGAAGCCATCTAGGACGAGACCGCGCTCGTTGTTTTCGCCGAAGGTCATCTTCTCGCCATGACGCAGTACGATCGTTTTGTCAGCACGTACGGCACGATCGCTGATAGAGGCATGGGCACCGTTGTTGAAGATCATACAGTTCACCAGTACCTCTGTGACTGCAAAGCCCTTGTGCTTAGCACCAGCTAGCAGACACGCAGTGAGCGTAGGCTGATCGACATCGAGTGAGCGAGCGAAGAAGTTGCCACGGGCACCCATGACCAGCTCGGCTGGCTCAAAGGGATCCTCGACAGTTCCGTAAGGAGAGCTCTTGGTGACTAGACCACGAGGCGACGTAGGTGAGTACTGTCCCTTGGTCAGTCCGTAGATGCGGTTGTTGAAGAGTACCTCATTGATATCCACATTGCGTCGTACAGCATGGATGAAGTGATTACCACCGATAGCAAGGCTATCTCCATCGCCAGACATTAGCCATACGGTGAGGTCGGGACGAGCTACCTTGACACCAGAGGCTACGGCAGCACCACGACCATGGACGGTGTGGAAGCCGAACGTATTCATATAATAAGGTAGTCGTGAGGAGCAACCGATACCAGAGACGACAACGGTCTCTTCGGGAGCTATCCCTAGCTCTGCCATTGCCTTGTGAATGGCTGCTAGGACACCGTGGTCACCACATCCTGGGCACCACTTGACGGGTGATGCGTTTTTGAAATCCTTGGGGGCATAGCGTAGTGCGCCCTTCTCTAGATTACTTGTTGTTTCAGTCATAGCAGTTGTGGTTTTTACAGTTGCTCATTGAGTATCTCTTCAAAAGCAGCGACCAGTCTCTCCACCTTGAGTGGCTGACCCTGTACTTCGTTGTATTGATGGAACTTGACACCCTCCACCTTATTGCGTAGGAGCATAGCCATCTGACCGAGGTTTTGCTCAGCGACGACGACACGTGGGTAGCGACGCATGATCTCCTCCGTATTCTTAGGCATAGGATTGATAATGGTAAACTGCGTGTGTGCTACCTTGTGCCCCTTCTTGCGCAGGAGCTGGCAGGCATCACTCAGGTGTCCATAGGTACTACCCCAGCCAACGATCAGAAGGTCTGCATCCTCCACATCGCCCTCTACGGTGAGTGGTGGTATAACCTCAGCGATATGCTGTATCTTATCGTATCTCTTGTGTACCATCAGGTCGTGGTTAGCACCATCCGTGCTGATAGCACCAGTCTTATTGTCTTTCTCCAGACCACCTGTACGGTATGGCAGAGCGCCAGGACCAGGTACAGACCAGTAGCGTACGAGTGTCTCGGGATCACGCATATAAGGCATCCAAGGCTCCTCACCCTTGTACTGATCTACGTAATGAGGCTTGATAGCGGGATATTGCTCGTAGTCGGGCAAGCGCCATGCGACAGAGCCGTTGCCTAGATAAGCATCCGACAGAAGGATCACTGGCGTCATATGCTCGACGGCCAGCTTGACAGCCTCGTAAGCTGCATCAAAGCACTTAGAGGGAGAGGTGGGTGCTATGACCACTAGGGGTGACTCACCATTGCGTCCGAACATAGCCTGCAGGAGGTCGGTCTGCTCCGACTTTGTAGGCATACCTGTCGAGGGACCTCCACGCTGTACGTCTACGACAACGAGCGGTAGCTCAGCGATGACGGCGAGGTTGATCGCCTCACTCTTGAGAGCGACACCAGGGCCTGATGTAGAGGTGACACCTAGGCGACCTGCGTAGGAAGCTCCGATGGCAGTACAGATACCAGCGATCTCGTCCTCAGCCTGTACGGTGATTACGTCAAGAGACTTGTACTTAGCGAGGAAGTGTAGGATATCTGTGGCGGGAGTAATAGGATAAGACCCGAGGAAGAGCTTGAGTCCAGCACGCTCAGCACCAGCGATGAGTCCGAAAGCGGTAGCCTTGTTGCCAGTTACGTCAAGATAGATACCTGAGTCCTGTGGAGCGCCCTCAATAACGAAGGGAGTGCCTACAGATGCGTGTGTGTTAGCCGCATAAGAGTAACCTCCGTGGAGAGCTGCTATGTTGGCCTGACGAATGATCTCCTTCTTAGCAAACTTCTTGCTGATGAAGTGCTCAGCCTGCTCGAGGGGTCGGTCAAAGAGCCACGAGACGACACCTAGGGCAAACATGTTCTTGCACCTCAGTCTGCCTCTAGCGTCCATATCCACATCCTTGAGTACCTCCTGAACCATCGTGCTGATGGGACATGCGAGGACTCTGTCGGGGTTGAGCCCCAGCTCCTTGATGGGATCGTCCGTCTCGTAGAGAGCCTTCTTGAGATCCTTCTCTCCACAAGAGTCGCTATCGATGATGATGATCGAGTCGCGACGTAGATTCTTCACGTTGACCTTGAGTGCTGCAGCATTCATCGCCACAAGTACATCGGCATAGTCCCCAGGGGTGTGGACTTGATTATGGCCGATGCGCACCTGAAAGCCTGACACACCTCCCAGTGTGCCTTGAGGAGCGCGGATCTCGGCAGGATAGTCGGGGAATGTTGAGACCGAGTTACCATACATCGCTGACATGTCAGAGAAGATGGAACCCGTGAGCTGCATACCGTCACCTGAGTCGCCTGAGAAGCGGACCACTACCTCTTCGATAATTCTTTTGTTCGGTTTGTCTGTCATAATTAGGATGAATAAAAGGCGTAGGGCTCAACTCCTTGAGAGGGTGATTGAGCGAGACCTTCCTAGCAATAGACCCCTACATACGTTCTGTTTGCTATGCGCTCAGCACCATCTTCTACAGCAGGAGAGACTTGTAAGCAAGTGCTAGAAATAGGGGACACCAGCGACCTCTCACCACTCCACCACCATGATCTGATAGACGGAACCACATAGACAGCACAAAGGTACGACTTATTTCCCTGATACTAGCCATTTTTGGGTATGAAAATGCGAACATCTGTCCCTATCTGACGAAACCTTCTAATACAGCGAAGCCCCTAGGGACCAATCTTGATCGCTAGGGGCTTCGCTGTATATGTCGGAAAAGGGGAGCTCTTACTCCGTAAAGCTGCGGTAAAAGTCTACATAAGCCTCAGC